>Ga0180007_10002850_pt1 | contig 20040 bp, 20 predicted proteins | sample MM_PC_MetaG_FD_121122 | JGI IMG/M metagenome (GOLD analysis project Ga0180007, IMG submission 121122) | Groundwater microbial communities from the Aspo Hard Rock Laboratory (HRL) deep subsurface site, Sweden - MM_PC_MetaG | ecosystem: Environmental > Aquatic > Deep subsurface > Groundwater... | reverse complement strand
ATAGTTTTTTCTTTATTAATAACTTGTTTTAATTTTTTCTCTTTTAGAGACATATATTTTGCATCAAATTTATTCATATACACAGATTAATGTGTAAACTCTATTGCTGCAATGTTAACAAATCTTAAAAAGATTATAAATAATATTAAAATAAATACTAAGTATGACAGATACAAAAAGTAAAGCTTTTCTTTAAAAAATTTGAAATGCAAATTTTTTACTTTATGGACTTTATGGACTTTATAGACTTTCGACTCATTCTATTAATTCAAATTTAATCCTCCCTACAACTAAACCTGAATCTGTTTTTATATTTACTCTCCAATTACCAAGATCTAAATTAGAAGACGAAGTATAACCTCTATAACCATCTTCTCTCCCCCCTTTAATTGAATAAGGTATTTTGTTTAAAACAATCCATCTTTTTTTGACTTCATCAAATTTTGCCCATTCATAATATATACCTGTTTCTAAATTAGTCGGAGCAAAAATAGAACTATAAATATAAACTGGTCCTTTGGATATTTTTATAAACTTATTTCCAAATGAATACCACGGCAACTCTATTTCATTAAATAAATAATCACCATCAGCTATCTTTTCAATATTTCTATATATGCCGATTTCTTTCATTGATAAAGGAACAGGGGGAATAATATTTAAAAAATACATTAGATTAAACAAAACTAAAACACCAATGATATGAGTAAACATTTTTTTCTTTTGATTTTGGTTTATTTTAAAAACAAAGTGAGAGATAAATTTAATTAGCAACCAAATCAAAATAAAACTAAGAAGACTACTTAAAACAAAAACCCAATCACCCATTCTTTTTATAACAACAGGTACAAAGAAAACCAAAAAAGAAAGCAGGGCTATGAATAAAATATTTATTTGAAAATCAATTTTTTTATAATTTTTTCTAAATCTTTCATTCCCGATAAAGAGACCGAAAATAATAATCAGAAAAAACCAACTAGTTGCCCAAGAGGCTGACTTGGTATAAAAAATAATATAGGCACTAAATAAACCTCCAAAAGCAAATTGAGTAATCAAAGGGAAATAATGGTCTATTTTTGATAAATAAGAGAACTTATTTTCTTTTTCTTTAGCTTGGACATAATTAATTAAAACAATACTACTAACTGCCAGAAATAAGTAACCAAGAATGATTAAATTATCAAATAATTGATCTATTCTGTTTAAGGTAAGGTTATCTAAAATCAAACCTCCAGCAAAGAAAGCTATCATCAAGTATTTTTCATTTTTTTCAAACCAAGAAATGGTTTTTAATCTCTGTTTATTTATTTTTTCTTTTAGATTAAACATTTACTATATTTTAACACAAAAGAACTTGCATAATAATATACAAGTTCTTTTTCAATATTAAAAAGACTATCTATCTTCACATTTACATTTACTCATAACTTGACCACAATTTATACATTTTTCTTCCATTTTTCGACTACAACATTTTTCTTTCTTGCTAGATTCGTATCCACAATTTTTACATTTAAATAACATAAATTTTTTATGGGTTTAAAACCTACCTACCTTAATGATAGGGCTAATAATTTCGACCTTTATAAAATCTGGTATTTAAAAAACAAAAACCCGCAAAAAAGTGCGAGTCTCGAGGACTTCTTGTATTGTTTTAATTATAACAAAGGTAAATTAAAGGGAAATTCAGGGTGTTAATAACTTTTAGAATTAAAAAATGGCTCTACATAGCAGAGCCCTAATGAAACGGAAACAAAAAATTTCTAATTGTAGATGCAATTATTTTTTGCCATTTCTACTTAATGAATCTTGGGGAGCTATTACCTCACCAACTAATTCTTTAAGATAAATTTATCTTATCAAATTATCAAAAATTTGTAAAAGTGTTTGTAATGAAAAAAGTTGATATCATTAGGGGAAAACTAATGGATAATTGAAGTTGTTAGGAAAAACTAAAAGTCCCAAGGCTTTCGCCTTGGGACTTAAGTTTTTGTGGAAATTAATAAATGACTATAGAACTTGTTTCTCTTGACAAATAGCATTATACTGTTATATAATATATACATAGTTAGAAACGGTTCTGACTATCCCAAGTTGTAGGGTTATACAACAAGTTCTTTAAATAGGAGGTTATATCATGGCTCAGTTTCCTGCAAAAACTCTGGAAATGTCCGAGAAAGAAATGGGAGAAATTGCTTTGGCGATTGTCCGAGAAAAAATGCTCAGAGGAGTTCGTCTTACTCCAGAAATTCGTCGAGAAATCGGTGAAGGAGCAAAGAAACTCGGGGTTAAGTTTGACAGAGCAATGATTTTTGCTGAGATTCTCATGAGAGAAACTCTGGAAAAATCTTTTTCCAAAAAGTAAAACCTCAAAAAAGCGAAAGGGTTAGTGTCTTACTTAAGACCAAGATTAATTTTGTATCTCTTTCATTAGAAACTGGATACAGAGAATAAGAACTCTTTTCCCCTCGCTTTTGTTCACACAAGCCCCAACTTTAATTAGTTGGGGCTTTCTTCTTTTTAAATAAGAGATTAATAAACAAAATTAGAACCCGTCATAATATAAGAAAAACAACAGCTAAATTGCTATTGTTTTTCCGTTTTGTGGAAATTAATAAATGACTATAGAACTTGTTTTAAGTAAATTCGCCTTATAATCACAATACTCAAAAATTTCTTCTCTATTATCTGCAATTAAAATTGTATTGTTTTTACTAATAATTTTTCTGAAAACTTTTATCAAAACAGGAATATCCATCATGTGTAGACCACGAGAAGGTGTATCAAAAATATAAATAGACCTATCTCCTAATTTTTTTGAAAGAATATTTGATATTCTAACTCTTTGGGCTTCTCCACCACTTAAAGAACTAGATTTTTGTCCTAGAACTAAATATCCTAAACCGACTTCTTGTAAAAATTCTAGTTTTCTTACTATTAGAGAATCTTCTTTAAATAATTCTAAAGCCTCATCAATCGTCATATTCATAACATCACGAATATTTTTTTTATTAAACAAGACTTTTAAAACATCTTTTGAGAAATCATTTTTTTTGTCTAAAATACTTTTCGAAATAATAAAATCAGACCTCTTTAATTTTAATTTTTTAGATAATTCTTGATTTGCAAAAATATCTCGAACATTACCCCATATATTTGTATATGTAGCTAAAATACTTGTTGGATGGTCACTAATTGGAATTTGTGGAACTATATAAGACCGACGAACATTAGTTTTCCCTTTTACATTCACATTTTTTAATCTTATTTTCCAAGCATTTTTTCCTTTAAATAAGGCTCTGTAAGTGGTATCTAATAAGGTGGTCTTACCTGACCCCGAACATCCCGTAAGGCAAACAATGCTTGTTAAAGGAAAACTAAAATTAAAATCTTTAAAATTATTAACATTTATTTCTGAAATTGTAATTTCTTTATTTTTATTTTGGGAATAATTGTTTTTTTGTTTTTTGTCCTTAGTAAAAACACATTTTGCAGTAATTGTTTTTGATTTTTCAAATTCTTTTAAATTTCCTTGAAAAATAAGTTTTCCCCCATAACGACCAGAACCCGGACCAAGCTCGATAACATAATCAGCGTTAACAATAATTTCTTTATTATGTTCAACAGCAATTATTGAAAATCCAAGCTTAACTTTATCTTGTAACATTTTCAAAATTAACTCCCGTTCTTTTTTACAGAAACCAGCACAAGGTTCATCAACAATCAATAAATCTTCTTTTTTCAATTCAGATAGCTTTTTCTTTAACTTTCTTAAATTAAATTCACCCAAACTTAATTTTGAACTTTTAGGAAGAATTACTTTTTGCTCAAGAATAAATACTTTTTTAGGCAAGTTTCTTATATTCCATTTGTTTTCTAAAGAATTATTATATAAAACATCTTCTACTAGGGTTGATTTTCCGCTGCCACTAGGACCAACTATTGCAACTAATTTCTGCAATGGAATTTTAACTGAAAATTTATTCAGATTATTCTTAGTTATGTTTTTTATAATAATATTTTTCATAATATTGATTATAACATGTGACAACAACATTAGAAAAATAGATTAATAAACAAAATTAGAACTCGTCATAATACAAGAAAAACAATAGCTAAATTGCTATTGTTTTTCCGTTTTGTGGAAATTAATAAATGACTATAGAACCTGTTTTATTGTAAATTAAGAAAAAATAGAAAAGATTTGTTCTAAAGTTAATCCTAAATCTTTTGCAGTTTTTAGAATCAAAACAACTAAACTATTTATATCGCTAATTCCAGATAAAGAAGACTTCACTTTTTCAAGAAAAGATCTTTCCCTTGTCCCTTCTTCATATTCAGGTATTTTTGAATCTATTTTACTTTGCATTTCTAAAAGAACTTGAACATAGGTTATTTGGCTTTGGTTTTGGTTAATTACGGTACTAGGCATTCCGCTAAATGGTGGATTTTCATCAGAAAAGTATTTGCCGTGTAAACGAGATATTAAACCACCAAGACTAGATCTATAACTTAATAAATCAAAATATCTCGTAGAACCACTTTTTGTAATTTTGATATTTTCTTTATAACGAGAATAATCATCGCCAGAAATTTCTTCTAATTCTTCAATAGAAGAATTTAACTGTTCAACTATCTCTACCCCGTTGGAGGTTGTTTCTCTACCAGGAATAGGTTCTGGGGCTTGAGATAAGTACCCCTGTAATTCTGAATAAATCGGCCTTATTTTTTCTTTCATATGTATAATTAGAAAATTAGTAAATGATTTTAAAACTTGTTTTACATAAATAACTATTTTTTTGCACTATCTACTAATTTTGCAAGTAAACTTATAAAAGCAATAAATTCCATTGCTTTTTCCGGGTCATCTTTTATTAGTTTATGAGCTCTAGGATTTCTAAAACCAATAACAGCACCTGAAAGCATCATCATAAAACCTCTCTGTTCATCTATATCTGACTGATCTTTTAAATCATTAAATTTTAAAATCGGATTTTTAGGACTAAAAACATATTCCATAAGATTGGCTCCTTCCTTATCTTCGATCCCACTATTTAATTTTACTAAAGCATTTAATGCTTTAACTGAATCTTCGACAGCATTTGAATAATGTTCACTATGAAATAATGAATTAGTTGCACGTTCTATCGCAGGGTGAAGTGTCAAACCATCATAAGCTTTGATAGTTTTTCCACCTAAAGTTTGTCCAGAATCTTCTATTTCTTCAATAAATCCCTTCTTTATAGTTTCTAAATTTGTTTTAGCTCTAGATATACCGTTCTGTAATCCTTCTCTCACTTCATTTATCGGTGTCTCATAAGCCATATTCATAGAAGCTGTATCTAAATAAGTTACTCCCCAGTGATATCTTTCATACTCAACCGTACCGGCACCATAAATATTTGCTAAAAGATTATCTAACTCGTTGGATAATGCTTCAATTCTTGGATCATACCTATTTTCTACAGAAGATATATCAAAAGTTTCAAGATCTTTAATTCTTCTATTTATTTTCAAAATAGCACTTTCCATTTGCGAATGGGTTAGATTCGCACTTTTTAGTTCCTCTTTTTTTGTTTTTCTAACCATATTCTTTTATATTAATTTATAAACTGTTCTTTTTTCTTTTTTCTTCAAGTTCTTTTTTCTTTCTTGAGATAGTAGATAATTCAATTTCTGCTTTTTCTAATTTCTTATATTCCTCCTCTTCTAGCATTACAGCAGCAACTTCATGAATCAAATTATTTCTTAATTCAAAAATACGTTCTATTTTTTGTTTAGCTTCTTTAACATACATTTCAGCGATAGCTTCTGATACATGAAAAGTAGTATAGAATTCAGTATCTTTAGTTAATGTATATCCTTTAAATCCTGTATTGATGTATATTTCTATAATATGATCATCATTAATTACAGTCTCTTTATCAATTGTATCGTTTGTTAAATTTTGAAGGAAAAAATCAAAACGAAACTTTTTACCTCCCATCATAATAAATTTAGCCTTGGTACTTTGTGTTTTTTTAGGAGTTCTCGAATCTCTTTCTTCGCTAATGTTAATCTCTTCTTCTTTTGCTACTCTAAAATCTCCATTTCGAATTTCTTTAAGATCTTCTTTACCTAAATCAGATCTTTTTTTTGGTTTATTCAAATCAGGGAAAGCAAGTTCTCTAAAATCATCAAGTCTATTTAAAGCTTCCAAAACTTTATTCTTTATTGTTTCTTTTTTTTCTATAGGCATGCTGTCTGCCTTTTCTTGATTTGCTTTATCACGACTTTTCTTAGTTATTTCATCTATTTTCCCTTTAACACGATGTCCAAGGTATTTTTCTGTCTGATCTCCCCAAAATTTCTCTATAAATTCTCTAAATTCACCTGATTCTAAAATAAATTCTCTCTTGTTATGAGTTACAGGAACAGGATCAAGGTTAATCTCACCTGCTATATGCATTAAACTAGGGTGGTAGTTATATCCAAGTTTTTCAGAAGCTCTTATTAATCTTCCTCTTCTAAAAATATTAAAACCACTTTGTTTTTGCGATCCAATTTCTAAAATACCAAACCATCCACTTATTTCTCTATTCCCCGATAATAAGAACTTAAATTCTTTTTTAGACTTGTCTATAAGTTTTAGTTTTGTTGGTTTACAAGGTTTAGCCGAATTCCTGCCTAAACCAACACTTATAACAACATTATTATGTTCTATATAAGGACCATATCTTTTAGACAAGTCATTTTTTAATCTTGTAATTAAGGCATCATAAAGTTTTATTTTAAGAGAAGAGATTTCTATCTTTGTTCCATGCTCTTCTTTTGATGTTTTGTCTATTAAAAGAGGATATTTATTCCATTCATTTGAAGAAAGAAATAAGTCTCGGTCATATTCAAGATAGTATTTTTCTTCTGAATTTTTAGAAGTGGTCGTTAATGTAAAATGAGTACCAAGACTTGTACATGCTGATTTCAAACCAAGTCCAAATTCACCTAAAGAGTCATGTTTATTTGAATGTGCCAGAACTAAACTTTTTGAAGCTATTTTCTTGTCCATACCTTTTCCATTATCTTTAACAATTATTTTATTATTTTTCTTGTCTAATATAATAAATACTTCAACACCTTCAGTATTAGAAGCATCAATTGAGTTATCAACTAGTTCAGCGATAGCATCTGAAATAGAATAGTTGGCTTCTCCTATTTTGTGATAAATACTTTTATCAGGAGTTATATCTATTGTTTCTATAATTTGTTCTTTTTTCATTTTTTTAATAAGTTAGTTATTAAGTGATACTATGATCCTACACAAGTTGTATTAATTTGTAAAGTAGTTCTATTGTTAGAATACAGTTAAATTAGTTTGTCAAAGAGCCTTATTCCTTTTTGTCTAGAAAAGTTTTATAATAGAAACACAATTAAATATTTAAAGACCTAACCCTTTGGAATTTCTAAAGGTATGGTTTAAGTCCTACAAAGTAAAAAACTCTTCATGAGAATTGCTTTGTAGGCCCTATTGGGAAACTGATAGTGGGTAGCTGAGCTACCGTCTCATGGGGAGTTTTTTGTATATCTATTAAACAATCCAATAAAGATATCATTATGAAATTTAAATTTTTTAATAAAAAAATAATTATAAAGTTTTTTAAATACTTAGGAATGCTTCTTGTTGCAACTAGCTGTTTAATAATTATAAAAGATGAAATATTTTGGATATTAAATGGTGAAGAAATATATTATGAAGATTTTTCATTTTTTGACGAAAATTGTAATGTCGCCAAAATAGATCTTAAAGGTTTTATGGATGTAGAAAATTATGATGGAGATAGTGTTTCTTCTAGTGAAATTGTTTCTGCTATAGAAAATGCGAATAATTCAGAAAATATTAAAGCAATTATTTTAGACGTTGATAGTGGTGGTGGATATCCGATAACAGGAGAAGAAATTTGTAATGCTTTAATTCGTACTGATATTCCAACTGTAACTTTAATAAGAGGTTTAGGGGCATCAGCTGCCTATTGGGCAGCTACAGGAGCTGATGTTATCTTTGCTTCTTCTCTATCAGATATCGGTAGTATTGGAGTAACTATATCTTATTTAGACAATGTAGCTCAAAACCAAATAGAAGGATTACATTTTAATCAACTAAGTACTGGAGAATATAAAGATACTCTTAATACAAATAAAACATTAACTTACAACGAGAAACTTTTAATTGAAAGGGATTTAAATATAACTTTAGATAATTTTATTAAAGTAGTATCTGAAAACAGAAACATAAATATTGACCAAGTAAGGAAAATGTCTGACGGATCAACCATGCAAGGCAAAATGGCTCTTGAAAATAATCTGATTGATTATATTGGTGATCTTTATGATGTTAAAACATATTTAGTTGAAGTAATTGATGAAGAGGTAATTATTTGTAATTAAAATTTTTATAAGTTAAATAAATATTTATGAATAAATCTTACAAAATTTGGAAAAATGAATTTAAACAAAGTATTAAGAACGTATTTAAATATACTTTTGTTATTTTTATCCTTGGTTTAATTTTCTTTGGTATCGGAGGAATTAAAGCATTGAGTTTTTACTTATTATTTTTAGTTTGTCTTAGTTTCGGCATAATAAGAGAAATAGAGAAAAAAATTCAAGTATTTATCAATGTTTTCATTGAAAAGAAAATTATAACGAAAGAAGAACTTTTAACTTATAAAGTTAAAACAAAGGATATTCCAAAATAATGATAAAATTGATTTTTTGATTTAATATCAAATTGGCTATTTTTTAAACTTGTTTTTCTTTTTGTAAAAGATAATAATATAAACATGAAAACAAAACAAAAAAAGATTTATTGCATTAACTGTAGAGAGAAAAATAAAAAATGGATCAGAATTTCAGATAAATCTAATATAACAGAACCAATTATATGTAATAAATGTGGTATTTCTTATAATCTCTTTTCACAAAATAAGGATGATAAACTAGAAGAACTAGATTTAGAAATTTATTTATCGGATGATCATAATATTAATCTTCTTAATTTAAAGACGATAAGCAAAGACTGCGAATCTGAATATGAATTTTATTGTCCTTTTTGTATTCAAAAACAAAGGCTTACACCTATTAAAAACAAGGAAGAAAAAGATTTTCTTACTAGAATTTGTGAAAATGAGAACTGCAAAAAAATTTTCCATATTGACTATTTATAGATGATTAGTCTATAATAAGAATATTATTAAGAAATAGTTATAAGCAAACTATTTTATTAATTTAAAAAAGCACTTTAAACAAGATAAATAATAAGCGACTGTGAAGAATCCAATCATAATAATTTAGATTGATCTTCCGTTTCTATAAAGCTTAAAGTAGAAGGGCCCTTATTGTTGAAAAGATACTTAACCTTAAAAAAGGTTTGGTTATTTTTTCTGCAATAAGGGCTTTTTTGTTTATCTTTTATGAAAAACAAAAATTTAAATAGATTCATGGAAATCTATAAAAAGGAATATGGTAAAGATATTTCTAAAAAAGAGGCTTTGAGAAAAGCTACAAAGTTGGTTGAGATTTATAAACTGCTTATTAAAGCATTAACTAATAAAAACCAACATGGAAAATAAACTTATAAAGTACTTAGAAAGTAATAATATTGGTTATAAAACAATTAACAGAGATCTTGTCTTTCAATGTCAATATTGTAAAAAAGAAGATAACAATCATAAACAAATAGCTTGTTTTAATTTTGATTTAGATAGTCAAACAGGAAGCTGTAATAATCCTGATTGCAAGAACAAAGGTGTTGATAAGAAGTTAGGAGAACTTTTTAAAGATTGGAATATAGAGAATAAGGAGGAATTAATAAAACAAGAAACGATAAAAGAATTAAGAGAAGATAAATCTTTAAAATTATTATCTATTAATGATATTTATAATTTAGAGACTCCTAAAAATTTATTTGTAGTAGATAAACTTATTCCTAAAAACGGAATTATTGCAATATCAGGACATCCTAGTTCTGGTAAGAGTTGGTTTCTTATGTTTTTAGCAGAAGCTGTTGCCTCAGGTTTTGATTTTCTAGGAGAATTTAAAGTTGAACAAGGTTCGGTCTTGATAATAGATGAAGAGACTTATATTGCTGAACACAAAAGAAGACTCAAATTAATTAATGTTGATTCTTCTTTACCTATAAAAATAAGTTCGCAGAACTGTATTAAGTTAGATAATGAAAAGGATAGGAAGGAAATTATAAAAAAAATACAAGAAGAAAACACTAAACTCATTGCTTTTGATCCTTTTATCGCTTTTCATGATAAGTCAGAAAATGATTCAGGAGATATGCAGAAGATAATGGAATACCTACAAGAATTTAATGGAGCTGGAGCAACTGTAATTTATTTACATCATCATAGAAAGGATGGACTAACTAGACAAAGAGCCAGTCAAAGTATTAGAGGATCTTCTGCTTTTTCAGGAAGAGCTGATTCACATATTGCGATTGAAAAGAAAACAGAAACAGAAGAAGACGGTGTTAAATCTGAAAAACTTATTATTTCTCAAGAAAAATTAAGAAACGGTAAAAGATTAGGACAATTTATGGTTGAACTAGTAGAAAAAGACGGCAACATTTCTATGTTATATAAAGGTGAGCAAGAATCTTCTATTTTAAAGAAAGATATTGCTAAGAAAGAAATTCTTGAAATGTTAAAAAATATGGAAGAAGGAATGCTGACGGAAGATATTAAGGAAGCTTTAAAGTCTGAATGCGATATAGGCGATAGAACTACGCATGAGGCGTTAAAAATACTGATAACGGAACAATCTATTACTAAAGAAAAAGATGGTCGTTATAATCGATATTTCATTGTAGGAGATGATAAGTAAACAGAATAACTAATTTGAACTGCAAAATTGCAACTATATATACATATTGCAGTTTTGCACTTCAATGGTTTTAGTTTACAGGATTATAAATATATTGGATAATAAAATAATAGAAATGAAAGAAAAAAAAGAAATCAAATACTTCATCTATGCGAGAAGATCTATTGAAAAAGGAGATCGTGAAGAAAATGTTGCTTCAATAGATTCTCAATTAAGAGAAGTTAAAGAACTTGCTAAAAAACTAAACTTAAAAGTTGTAGGAACTTTTAAAGAGACTAAATCTGCTAAAAAACCATATTTAAGAGAACAATTTATTGAAATGATTGAGAAAATAAAAGAAGGCAAAGCAGATGGAATTCTTTGTTGGAAAATGGATAGGTTAACCAGAAATCCAATAGATGAAGGAACTATAAAATATTTACTTCAAGAAGAAATAATTAAAAATATTAAATCTGTTGATAGAGATTTTTATCCAGATGATAATGTTCTCTTGTCTGCTGTAGAATTCGGTGTTGCTACTCAATATTCAAGAGATTTAATAAAACACATTAAAAGAGGTCAAAGAAATAGTGTTAGTCGAGGATATCGACCAAGCCTTGCTCCTGTTGGTTATTTAAACAGTAAATATAAAGATAAAAATAGAGAAGAAGAAATATTAATTGATGATGACAGAATTGATAAAGTTAGAAAATTATTTGACCTAATGCTAACAGGACAATATTCTATTATGAATTTATTAGAAAAATCTAATAAAGAAATAGGTTTAACTGTAAGAGGTTACGGAAGTAGACCAGATAGAAAAATATCAAGAAGTGCTATTTACAATATTTTTACAAATACTTTTTATTATGGAAAGTTTGAATATCCTAAAGGAAGTGGTAATTGGTATGACGGAAATCATAAACCTTTAATTTCTAAAGAGGAATATGACACTATCCAATGTATTTTAGGAAAAAAAGGAAAACCTAGACCAAGAACTCATAAATTTGCTTATACAGGAATAATGAGATGTGCTGGTTGTGGTTCAATGATTACAGCACAAAAGAAATGGAAGTATCAGAAAAATGGGAATGTTCACAGTTATATTTATTATCATTGTACCGGAAAATCACATAATAAATGTCCTGAAAAAGCAGTTAGAGAAGAAATACTAGAAAAAGAATTTGTATTCTTTTTAGATAGTATTAGGATTCCTAAAGAATTTCATGAATGGGCTATTGAAACATTAAAAGAAGTAAATGAAAAAGAAAAGAAAAACAGAACTTCAGTAGTTAAAAAATTACAAAAAGAATATAAATTAGTTATTGATAAAATTGAAAAGTTACTTGATCTTAGGATCTCTAACGAAATAACTTCTGAAGAATATTCTGAAAAGAAAAAACGACTTGAAGAAGAAAAGGAAACTGTTATGTTCCAGACAGAACAAGTTGATAAAAAAATAGATGAATGGATAAGATTAGCTGAAGAAACTTTGGATTTTGTCAGGTATGCAAAATATGCTTTTATAAAAGGTGATTTAGAAACAAAGAAAAAAATAATTTCAAATGTTTGTTATAACCTCTCTATAAAAGACCAAGTAGTCAATATACAAGCCGAAGAACCGATAGCATTAATACAAAAGATGAAAAAAGAAACCGATTTAATATCGAATATGTTAGAACCGACCAAAAGTGTTGATACTAAAAGACTTTTAAAATATTCTTATGATAAAAATCTATTGTTGTGGACCTGACAGGACTCGAACCCGCTGCCTCCTCAGTGCAAGTGAGGCGCTCTACCAGATGAGCTACAGGCCCACTATGTACCCAATGATTATACCAAAACTTTACAATAAGTAAACCATTTTACTTAAATTACCCTCCAAATGTAGCTCCAACAAAATGAGTAACGACGATAACCACAATAGCAATGAAGACATGCTCTGAAATAATAGGTAGTGGTTTTTCTTTTTGGGTGCGTGCAATATAATAACTAAAAACTGCTATTAATGACATTCCCCACACAATACTAACAATCATAGCTGTAGATAATTGAAATAATAAAATAGGAAAAATAAAAGAAAGGGCTACAACAAACTTAGAAAAAAAAGTGGCTATTGTAGCTTCCCAAATATCTTTTGAACAATTTTTATGATCAGACTCTTCTGAAACATGAATTCCTAGAGCATCCGATAACGCATCAGAAATAGCGATAATTATAATTCCGCTGATGATAATAGCCCGAGAGCCTGTCCCTGCGTTTAAACCAATAACTAAACCCAGAGTTGTTATTACTCCTGAAGTTAAACCAAAACTTAAACCTTTCTTGATAGATAATTTCATTTTGTTGATTTATTTTATCTGGATTGCTTCGTCGTTTCGCTATCGCTTCACTCCTCGCAAAGACAAAAAGATAAAGCTTTTCGTAATGGGTTTTGCGGAGCAAAATCCGTAATTTAAAATCTAAAATTTATAATTTATAATTTCGAGTGAGGATTTATAAAAATAAATTATGTTAATATTTATTTTTATATAATCCGAACGATGTAATTATATGCTTTGCATATAATTCAGGATAGCTATTTAGCTATACTGATCAGATGTTCTACAAACTCCTCCAAGCTACTCCCTACTGCTTTCAGTGATTTAGGGAAAAGGGATTCTTCGGTCAATCCTGGAAGTGAATTTGTTTCTAAAATATAAATTCCTCTCTTGGGATGAATTATAAAATCTGAACGAGAATAATGTCTCATTCCCAAAGCTTGATGAGCTTTCTTGGCTAAATTCTGTAATTCTATTTTTTCAGATTCACTAAAATTCCCAGGGCAAATTTCTTGAGTGCCTCCTCCGTACTTTGCTTCATAATCAAAAAAATCTGATTCTGGAATTATTTCCACAGGAAAAAGAGTGTAAAGGTCTTCTCCTCTAAAAGCATCAATCACTCCACAAGTGGCTTCTTTTCCTCCTATGAATTCTTCTATCATTACTCTATCAGCAAATTGAAAAGCTTTCTGAAGGGCTTCGTCTAATTCAATCCCTGTGCGAGCAATAGATATTCCCACTGAAGAACCCAAACCAATAGGTTTAATTACTGCTGGCATAGGGAAAGTTTTAAATATCTCTGCAATACTAAAATTATCCTTATCAATTTCAATATGAATAGGTGTCTTGATATTTACTTTTTGGTATTCTTCTTTTGCCAAAGCTTTGTTCATGGCTAAAGCTGAAGAAATATTTTTTGAACCAGTATAAGGTACTCCGAAAATATCTAACATTTTTTGTAATTTTCCGTCTTCCCCAAATTCCCCATGCAAGGCATTAAAAACTAAATCTGATTCATTCAAAACATCAGCTGGTTTTTTTTCTAACCCATTTAAAAACCATTTATTGTCTTTGGTAATAGCCACATCATTAATATGATATTTTTCATCAGAGAGAGCCTTTAAAATAGAGGCTCCCGTCTTTAAAGAGACCTCGTACTCAGAACTTGGTCCTCCTCTCAAAACAGTAATTTTTTTACGAGTTTGCATTGTCATTATTATATCATAGCTAGAAAATAGAGGGTATAAAATTAAGTGGAAAATATTTATCCACAGGTAATTTGACATATATGGTAATTATGGTGTATAATTTAAAATAGATTTAAGTTAACTTGTAACTATTAAACAAGGAGAGAAAAATGGTTGAACACGGGACAATTTTACCGACAACTAAGGGTGTAGGAAGTCACAGAACGGCTGGATTTGGAAGAACTCCATCCCCGACCATTAAACAGAAGGATTTGCAAGCATACATAAACTGGCTTGCAAAAAACAATTTAAAGGATGACGACGAAAGCCGTCGCGCCTTCACACAGAAAGGGAGATTCATGCTTTGATAGATTCTCCTGAACCACACCCAAAAAGGGTTTTGCGATTTCCACGCAAAACCCTTTTTTTTTATTTTTCTGGATTGCTTCGTCAAATTATTAAGAGATAATATTTCCAAAGAAAATAGTATCTCTTAATAATTTTCCTCGCAAAGACTAATTTTTACAAAGCTAAAATTAGTTATACATAATACTTAATACATACTACATAATACAAAAGTCATAGAAAATAAAAACAAGTCTCACTTGAGACTTGTTTTTATTTTCTGTGGCTTCTCCACTCATCTATTTTTTTATGATGTCCTGAAAGTAAAACTTTTGGGACTTTATATTCTTGCTTTTTGTATTTAATCACTTCAGGACGAGTATAGACTTCTGAACTTGAAATTCTATTTTCTTCTAAGGACTCTTCTTTTCCTAGTACCCCCTTAATTTGTCTGGAAATAACATCAATCATTACCATAGCGGGCAAGGCCCCTCCTGTTAAAATATAATCCCCAATAGAAATGTCTTGCATCTTGAATACTTTTTTTACTCGAGAATCTATCCCTTCATAATTACCACTAACGATTATGATATCTTTAAATTTTTGAGAATATTGTTTTGCTAACTGATTATCAAATTTTTTACCACTGGGTGATAAAAATAAAATCTTTACAAGTTTTTTCTTTCCAACTGCTTTTTCAATCGCTTTTATAACAGGTTCAGCTTTCATTACCATTCCGGGGCCTCCTCCATATGGTTTAAAATCAACTCTTCCCTCTTTGACATAGTCCTTAGGATTATAAAATTTAATTTTTATTTTTTTATCTTTTATTGCTCGTGCCAAAATAGACTCATTTAAATATGAATCAAAAGATTGGGGGAAAATTGTAATTATGTGGAATGTAAGCATTCTAGTCCAAAGTTAAAAGTCGAAGGTCTAAAGTGGTAAATTTGCAAAGCAAATTTATATTATTCTTTTTACCTATTTAATTTACCATAAATATCTGTTTTAAAAAACCTTTTTGTTTTAAAAACTTTTGACTTTATGGACCTGCCTGCCCCTGCGCGCCGGCAGGCGTGGGCAGGCTTTATGGACTTTCGACTAAAAAATTCAAAATAAAAAGAACTCAGCTAAAGCTGAGTTCTTTTTATTTTGAATTTTTTAAAGTGATTTCAAATCTTCCATAGCATCATCGATTGATCCTGCATCACCAACAACTGATGATTCAACAGATCCTGAATTCATAGATGAAGGACGAACGTTTCCTTCTGGTTCGTTAATCTTCAAGTTTACTCTAGAATTATTTTTCATTCCTACAACTCTTAACAAAGTTCTTATTGCTTTAGCTGTATTTCCGTTTTTACCAATAATTTTTCCCATATCAGCTGAATCAACATCAAGAGTAATTAAAACTCCCATTTCATCAACTTTTCTGTCAACCTTTACGGCTTCTGGGTTATCAACTAATTCTTTAACAACGTATTCCAAAAATTCTATATCTCTAGTCTCTGACATAATATATTTTTAGTCTAAAGTCGAAAGTCAGACCTGCTTATCAGCAGAAGTCGAAAGTCGAAAGTCGAAAGTCGAAAGTGAAAAATTTACTTTGCAAATTTTTTAACTTTATAGACTTTATAAACTTTATTAACTTTATGGACTTTTTTGACTTTATAGACTTTATAGACTTATTTAACGTACTTATAATTTTCTAATGGATTAATCTCGACAATCATCCAACTAACAATATAATATCAGTTATATCCCAAAAATCAATACATCTTTTCCACAAAATAAAAAACAAATTAAAAATGATATGTTAATATTACCTACATAATGAATATATCGTTTGAAAATAGATACCTAGGACCAAATGTTTCCAAGGGATTTATATCTCTACATAAGAATAGAACTATTACATATATTGCTACCGGTCTCTTAGGTATTTATATGCCTATTTTTCTTTTTAATCTTTTTGGTCAAAACCTACGATCAGTGGCTTGGTTCTATTTGTTAGGGTATTTATTATTTGGCCTATCTGTAGCAACAGCAGCTAAATACATGAATACTTTTGGTTTTAAAAAAGCTCTACAAACAGCCACTATCTTTGGAGCTCTACAATATGTATTATTTTATTTTACCAACGAAACTAATTATCAAATACTTATTCCTTTTATTTTATTATCGCTCACTCTTTATCGTTTACTTTATTGGGTCCCTTTTAATGTCGATTTAGCAAAGTTCATGGATAAAGATAATAGGGCTCGTGAAATAAGTATCATGGGAGCTACAAAAAATGCAGTAGCTATTTTTACCCCAATGCTGGCTGGATATATAATTACTAAATGGTCTTTTTCTTACCTTTTTGCTATTGCTGTTGCTCTTTACATACTCTCAGTTATTCCTTTAATAAAAATCCCTAGGACTAAAGAAAAATTCACATGGTCCATAAAAACCACTTGGAGGAATTTCTTTTCCAAAAAGAGAAGGCCTGAGATGTTAGCTTTTGCAGCTGATGGAGGAGAAGGGGTTGTTGGAGGGATTGTTTGGCCAATTTTTATGTTCCAAATTTTAAATGGAAATTATTTAGAATTAGGAATTATTTCTTCTGTTATTGTTGCAGTTACAATTATTTTACAATTAACTGTGGGTTCTTATACAGACAACCCAAAAAATAAAAAGTCAAAAATTCTAAAATATGGAACAATTTTTTATGCTTTAGGATGGATATTAAAAATATTTATTGGAACAGCTTTCCAAATATTTATCATTGATGCTTATCATAAATTAACTAAAATATTTATGCGTATTCCTTTTGATGCCATAGTTTATGAAAAAGCATCTGATGAAGGACATAATATAGATGAATTCACTGTTATTAGAGAAATTGCTACAAACACAGGAAGAGTATTAATGTTATTATTAATAATAGGAATTTCCTATTACACTAATATACAAACAGCTTTCGTTTTAGGAGCCGTGGCTTCAATTTCTCTAAACACTATTAGAACTGTTAAAAGCCAGATTGCATAAAACAGAAATAGATTTAAATATAGGCTTAATAGTAAATTAATTATCGAAAGATATTTTTTTATTTAAAATCTTCTTAAGATTAATTTATTTTTTATCATTTTCCCCACTAACCATAGAGTAATGAAAATAATAGCTAATAATATCCACCAGCTATTTAAAATATAAATTAAAGCCGCAAGTATAAATGAATATACTTCTTTTAAAGATGGGACTGCATCTATTATAGATGCAGTGTAAAGGTTAACACCTTCTTTATCTTCATAAACAGATTCTTCTAGTTCTTTTTGAGCTAATTCTATTTTCTTATCCTTTTCAATCTCTTCGTCTATTACTTCTTTATGTTGTTCTAAAATATCTTTGGTTGTAGTAGTTAATTCTTTGGACCTTTCTAAAGTTTTAGTAGTAATATTTTTGATATCCCCCATTAAATTATCTCCAATAACTTTTTCTGTTTCTATATTAGTTTTTTCTTCTGGAACAATAGCTTTCACTTCATTGACAACTTTATCAAAGACCAAAGGATTGGTTCCTAATTCAATTTCTTTTTTATCAGAATAGGAATCATTGTCATCATCTAAATCGTCTTTATTACCTATCCCGTCTTTATCTGTATCAATATCTATATTAATTTGCTTGATTACTGAAATTTCTTTTTCTAAAGATATATCCGTTGGTTTTTGTGCTATTCCCAATTTTTTTAAACTTGTTATCTTAGCGGATAAACTGTGTTCGCCTTCGCTCGGTCTCCAGTCTGTCCATGATTCAGTAGTTTTACCATTAGCTATTAAAAATTTAAAATCTCCGATAAATTTATCATTATCATAAAATTGTATAATCCCTTCGATATCAAAGCCGGCACTATTTTGTAAAGTGCTATAAACCCGAACATCATCCCCTGCAAAAAATGAAAATTGTGAATATCTAAAATCATTCACAAAATCTATTTCAAAATTTTCTGCATAAACTATACCTGAAACAGAAAACAAAAATAAAATATTTAAAATTAATGGATTAAATTTCATAAATAATATTATAACACCGAATCATTAAAACATAAAAACACTAAAACCTGCCTGCCGGCAGACAGGCATTATAACAACCCCTTACTTGCCCGCTGATAAAATAAGGAAGTAATAATTTTAACTCGAAAGAAAGACTGTAAACTTCATTTAGGGTGTTTTTCCTATTATGTTATTATGCATAATAACATAATAGATTACTTAAATTCTTATTTTAAAAAACTAGAAACTAATTTGTTAATTTTTTTGGTTTCATTTAATTCAAACCAACTTATTCGCTGCCTAGCCGGCAGGCAGGTACTGTCTTTTTTAAACCAAGTTCTTTGTCTTTTAGCATATTGTTGTTCTTCTCTAATTGATTTATCTATAAATTCATGTTTAGATATTTTTCCTTTTATATATAGAGGAATATATTTATGAGCCAAGCCTAATTCGTACATTCTTTTATAACTTAAACCGTTTTTATGTAATTCTTGAGCTTCTTCCACTATTCCAGCTTTTACTCTTTTATAGAACCTCTTTTCAATTCTTTCATTTAGAACATCCTTATCTGTCTTAATCCCTATCTGCAAAACCTCCCACTTGGACGTAGCACTTCCAAGTGATTTTAATATTGGGACTTTACCTAATGCAGTCGCGATTTCTATAGCTCGAATTAAACGACGAGGATTTTTAGCATCAATAGTCTTGGCTCTTTCTGGATCCATTTTCTTCAGCATTAAAAACAATTCACTTGGACACCGGGTGTCCAAGTTTTTACGAAGAATAGGGTTGGCTTTTACCTCTGGAAGAACTTGATTATCAATCACAGCAGAAATATAAAAACCTGTGCCTCCAGCTAAGATAGGAACCTTCCCTCTTTTTAAAATATCTTCTATATGTTTTTCTGCTTTTTTCTTAAACTGAGAAACAGTAAAGACACTTTGTGGTTTTACTACGTCCAAAAGATAATGAGGAACTCCTCTCATTTCCTTTTTAGTTATTTTTCCTGACCCAATGTCTAATCCTTTGTATACCTGTCGTGAATCTGCAGAAATTACTTCTCCATTGTATTTCAAAGCTAAATCAACTGCTAAATCAGATTTACCAGAAGCAGTTGGCCCTAAAACAACAATAATTTTATCTTTTTCCATTCGTTCACTATACAACTATTTGTGTTTTTTGTAAATTTTTGTAGCATTGCAGCGTCAAGTTTACAGTTGTCAGTTCTTGTAGTCTTTCGACAGGAGTTTTTCCATCCATTCCTAAACCTCGATGTTTCTTTCTGTGATTATAGTAATAAAGAAACAAATT
>Ga0180007_10002849_pt1 | contig 20041 bp, 22 predicted proteins | sample MM_PC_MetaG_FD_121122 | JGI IMG/M metagenome (GOLD analysis project Ga0180007, IMG submission 121122) | Groundwater microbial communities from the Aspo Hard Rock Laboratory (HRL) deep subsurface site, Sweden - MM_PC_MetaG | ecosystem: Environmental > Aquatic > Deep subsurface > Groundwater... | reverse complement strand
GCCTTTGCCCACTTGAATGTGCTGAAGTTGTTTTACCAGAAATGAACAATTTTTTGACCTTTTTGAGAAATTCACTTAACCTTAATTATACTGGTTCTAGCCCGTGATTTGGTTACCAGCGCCACATTTTTCTTTTTTTGTTGCATGATCTCGCTACCTTTTATGAGTTTTCTCAGGTTCCAAGCGGAATCATTCTGACCTCCATATCCTTTTACAGCATTATATTCTTGGCTATATGCAGACTCGACGCAATTGAGCACATCAATTGTCATGCTACAAATAATCTCAAGTTGTTTTATTAATCTTTCAGCATCATAAACATTAAATGCAGCAAGAGCAGACATGTATTGAGTACCATTCATGATAGCCAATCCCTCTCTGTAAGCAAGAGTGAGCAAGGGAATTTCGGCTTTTTTCATCGCTTGTTTTCCAGACATAATTTTACCTTGATAATAGGCTTTGCCTTCACCAATAATCACCAATCCCATTTGAGAGAGAGGAGCAAGATCTCCCGATGTTCCCACGGAGCCTTTATTATAAAAAACTGGAATGACATTTTTGTTTATCATTTCTGTCATAGTACGAATAAGTTTGGGTCTAACTCCCGAATAACCTTTTGTAAATAAATTGGTTCTTAGTAGGAGAGTTGCTTTTGCAATTTCTGGTTTTACGATATCTCCGTATCCTGCAGAATGAGCTTTTAGCATTCTGGTTGAAAGTTCTCCAGCTTTATTTTTTGAAATTTTCACATTTCCAAAGCCACCTATTCCGGTGTTTAGGCCGTACATGGTGTCACCTCTCTCTAACATTTCTGTAATAGCATCCCAGTTTTCCTGAACTCTTTTTACTGATTTTTCTGGTATTATTACCTTGGCGTTATATTTAGCGATAGCAATGATTTCTTCAATGCTAAGTTTATCGCCCGATAAAATGATTTCTTTTTTCATTTTTATTTTCCTTTCGTCAAAAACAATCCCTTAATTTTTTTTATTCGCATTTTGTTTAGGTGCTATAAAATAAAAAAACCCGCTTGTTTAGCGGGATAATGATTGTTTTTTTATTTTAATTTTTATTGCATGTTAAATCATCCCGCTTGTTTGCAGGATATGATGACTTCCTTGATTTGTAACTTTTTTGTCTAACATGACGATTATTATAAATGAAATTTCTTGCATGTCAACATGCTAATATGATAACATGCAACTAGTGTATTAATTATCTCTTTGATTCACCAAACATTTTTACAAGTACGACAGCATATCCTTGATATGGTTCTTTGTAAAGCCAATGTGAGACTCGAGTGATAGTAGTAGTGCTAGTGTTAACTTTTTTAGCAATATCAAGATAAGAATCGTTTGTTGTCCATAATAGTTTGGCAATCTGAAAACGACTGGAAAATTCTTCAATTTCAGCGGGAGTAAATAAATCACGTAGAAAATTAGAGATCTCCTTTTCACTCTTAAGTTTTGAAAATCCTTCAATTAGCTCTTTATCTTGTTTAGTTGGATATTTTTGCATGTTATTAGTTTAACATGATAATTTAATCTAGTCTTGAAGTGTCAGTTCAACCGCTCCATCTTCGGTAACCAAAACCGTATTCTCATAGCGATAGCCAAACTCATTTTCGAGATAAATTCCTGGTTCAATGGTAATCGTCATATTTGGATAAATTTCGGCAACATTACTCCAACTAATAGATGGTTGCTCATGAATTGAGAGCCCAAGTCCATGCCCGGTGGTGTGAACAAATTTTTCTGCATAACCTTTGTTTGAGATGAGTGCGCGCGCTGCGTTATCCAAGTCCTTGGCTTTGATGGTCGGTTTTTTTAATTTCTCAAACGTGGCTTGATATGCAGCTCGCACAATTTTCTCAATCTCCAGAAACTTTTTTGAAGGATTATTTCCAAACCAAAAAGTTCGAGTCATGTCCGAACAATAGCCACTAACTTTTGTTCCCATATCGATCAAGACAGCCATATTATTTTCTAGTTTTTTGTCATTCGGTTGGTGGTGGGGTAGAGCCGAATTTGATCCAAATGCAATAATTGTGGGAAAAGCTAGACCGTCTGCGCCGTGTTTTTCAATCAATTTATCTATTTTGATTTTTGTTTCATACTCAGTAATTCCCTCAAATAGTTCATTCTTAATCTCTTCAATAACTAGTGCGGTAGCAATACAAGCTTTTTTAATTTGCTCAATTTCTACTGGTTCTTTTATATTTCTAAAATTTTGGATTATCGCAGTATCACAGTTATTAACTTTTAGATCTGTAAATTTTTCTTTAATTGCATTTAGTTCAGCAACAAAAAGAGTTTCAGCATCAATTAAAATTTCCTCAATTTTTTCTTTATCAATGATTTTTTCAATATGATTGGCAAGTTGATTTGGGTAACTTCCTTTTAAGTAATCTATAAAGGGATAATCTCCGATTGGAGAAAAACTTGTGTGAATCAAACTAGCAGAATTTTTTGTTATAAAAGCAAAGGCTTCTCGTTCTTCAGGTAATAAAAAGTTAAAGTCGGTATAATAGGTAATGTCACTTGACGATGATAAGAGTAGAGACTGGTTGTTCTCAATTCTTTCTCGAAGTTTGTTGATTCTATTTTGAAAGGTGTTATTCATCTGATAGTGGGGCAAGCGATCTTAAAGTTAAAGCAGTAGTGCTGATATCATCATTGACACCCGTAACTAAAACGTTTATGTCCTTTGAAAAATTACTCGCACTTGCTTCTTCACCGTCTGAATCTTGATAGTTGGTGTCTTTTGATAATTTAAGTATTTTTTCTTCATCTCCAGACCTGGTGCTAATTTTTACTTCAAAAGCTGAGATGGATGCGATTGTTCCAATCATAACTTCTTGGGTTTTTGGTCTGAGGGTCTTTGTAGAGACATAAATAAAATGTGGTGTAAATTCATCATCTTCAATTTTGCCAAGAACCATAACCCAGTTTTCAACTTCAATTTTTTCAACAGCAATTTCTTTTGAGCTCTTGATAATTTTAGAATTGTTGTTCAGAGCTAAGATTTTTATTCCTGATGTGTTTGTGATAGTGATTGATTCGTCTGTAATACGAGTAACCTCTCCGATCATGGCCATTTTTTTGTTCAATAGATTATTTATTGCGCCATTAACTTTTTCTAAATCTGCATTTTTCATAATATCTTTGAGAGATTCCGAGCTATTTGTTGCTTCATTGGTTTCTTCTACAGCAAACACAAGAAACACCGGAGCAAACACTACAGATAAACCTAAAATTATTAAAACAAGAAGTTTTTTTATGTTCATAATTGCTCCTTACTAGCCGTTGTTTCTTTTTGTTCAAATGCATCAGATACAACAACTAGTCTTTCTTCGACAGTTACGCCTCCGGCATCATTTAGAACATGAACTCTAAGGACATTAGTTCCATTTGTTAACTCAATTTTAAATGAAAAATGTCCTGATTCATCTGAATTAGAAATAAAATCAGTATCATTTACAAATAAAACTACAAATGCGTTTGGAATAGTTGTCCCGGTGACAGTAAGCTCTTTTTCAGTTTGAATGGTTCCATTTTCTGGATTGTGCAACGCTAATATTGTTGTAGCAGTAGTAACTTCGGCCTCAGGAGGACTTTCTTCTAGGTTTGCTGTTGGAGTTTCAGTAATTGATTTTTTAACCCTATATACGCCAAAAGTAATAATCAGACCCATGGTGAGTCCTACAAAAATAGCAATAAGTACTTCTTTTTTCATACTAGTTATTATACAACTGCTTTATTGTAATCGAAAGCAATGATATCATAAGGCAGAATAAAGGAAAGATTTTATATGATTCTCACATATCATGGTCACTCGACTTTTAGAATTAAAGGTAAAAAAGGCACTCTTATTACAGATCCTTATGAAGATTATATTGGTATGCCTTTGCCAAGACTAAGCGGAGACATAATAACTGTTTCACACGATCATAAAGATCATAACGCTATCAAAAAAGTAGCAGGTACGGCAAGAAGAAATAATCCATTTATTATAAATAAATCTGGAGAGTATGAAGTAGGTGGAATTTCAATTTTTGGTGTGAGAACTTTCCATGATGCCAGTGGCGGAGTTGAAAGAGGCGAAAATATTGTTTTTACAGCTTTGGTAGATGGCATTCGAATTTGTCATTTAGGTGATTTGGGTCACGAACTTAGTCCTGAGCAAATCGAAGACATAGGTTCAGTTGATGTATTGTTGTGTCCGATAGGAGGAGTTTACACGATTGATCCTGAATTAGCCGTTAAAACAATTAGATCTATAGAACCTGGCATCGTAATTCCAATGCATTATAAAACTGCCCAACATAACTTGGATGTTTTTGGTGATCTAAAAACACTTGAAGATTTTCTAAAAGTATATGGAGTTTCACCTGAACCAGTGCCAAAATTAGATATAGATAGTAAACTCAGAATTCCAGAAGAAACTGAGCTTGTTGTTTTGAGCGTAATTGCTTAAATAAAGTATAATTTGCATTAGCTCGATATTTTAATACAGGAAAATTTATGGCAGATAATCCAATAGGCAGATTACCACCTCAGAATTTAGATGCAGAAAAATCTGTGTTAGGTGCTATTCTCATTGATTCTGATGCTATTGTGGCTGTGGCAGATGTTTTAACCCCAGATAGTTTTTACGATACTGCTAATCAATATGTATATGCTGCAATGGAAGCATTATATGAAAAAAGACAACCAATTGATGTTGTTACTCTCAACAATGAAGTGAAGAAAATGAAAAAGCTCAAAGCGGTAGGAGGCACTGCGGCAATCGCTGAGTTATCAAACGCGGTTTCAACAGCAGCAAATGTTAAACATTATGCAAAATTAGTATCCGAAGCATATGTTAAAAGAAGAATGATTGGTTTATCAAGCGAACTTAGTCAGTTGGCTTTTGATGATGGCAAGGACATTACTGATATTATGGATTTGGCAGAGCAGAGGGTTTTTGCTCTTTCTCAAACTCAAAATAAAAATGTATTTTTACCTATTAAAGATACTCTTGTGGAGTCTTTTGAGAGATTAGATGAACTTCAAAAACATGGCGGAGAACTTAGAGGAGTTCCAACTGGGTTTGCTGATTTAGATCGAGTTTTAGCTGGTTTTCAAAAATCAAATTTAATAATTTTAGCCGCAAGACCCGGAACTGGTAAAACGGCGTTTGCATTGAATATGGCTCAACATATGTGCGTGGTTTCTAACAAGAAAGTGGGTTTCTTTTCACTTGAAATGAGTAGGGAAGAGTTGGTTGATCGTTTGTTAGTTGGACAAGCAGATATTGATGCTTGGAAATTAAAGACTGGCAGGTTGGATCAACAAGATTTTTTGAAGTTGTCTGATGCTATGGGAGTTCTAGCTGATGCAAGTCTTTATATTGACGATACTCCTGCTTTAACAATTTTTGAGATGAGAACTAGAGCTAGAAGATTAAAAACTGAGTTTGATATTGATATGCTTATTGTTGATTATCTGCAGCTAGCACACGGAAGAACTAGAGATAATCGTGTTTCTGAAGTTGCTGAAATTTCTCAAGGTCTTAAAAATATTGCTAGAGAATTAAAAATCCCTGTTTTAGCTGTTTCGCAGTTGTCGCGTGCCATAGAGAACAGAACAGAAAAAACTCCTCAACTTTCAGATTTAAGAGAGTCTGGCTCTATTGAGCAAGATGCCGATGTCGTTATGTTTTTATATAGAAAAGACGAAGATATTAGAGAAGCTGTTAATTTAAGAATTTCTAAGCATCGTAATGGCGGTATGGGAGATATCGATTTGTATTTTAGAGGTGATAGAGTTAAGTTCTATGGTATGGAGACACATCGACAGAAGTAAAAAATGAAATAATATTTAAAAAGCTCTCGCAGACAGTTCGTCTGAATGTTCGCTTTTTAAATATTATTTCATTTTTTTATCAGCAGTGCTTTTGTTGAAAAAGTTAGACTACCTGATAGCCAAATAGTAGATAAACAAGTCCTCCAGATAAAACGACGAACATAGCTAGGAAGCCTAAGTTTGACTTGAGGTCTTTTAGTGATTTATCAGAGTTAGGATTATCAACACTAACAATTACAACGATTGCTACCGCAAACCAAATTAAAGCTCTAATAACCACAGACCAGATGCTATCCAATCTAAACATGGATTCAAGGATGTTTCTAAAAATTTCCATATATATGATCATGCAATATCTCTATGAAAAAAGCAAGTTTCTTGATACAATGACTGTTCAGCTAAATGTATATTTTTATAGGCAATAGCCTGGGAAAACCGCAAAAAAATAAATTTTTGCTTTTTTCTTTCAAAGTTCTGAAAATATATTTTTAAGTGCCGAGATGGCGGAATTGGTAGACGCGTGGGTCTCAAAAACCCATGAAGGCAACTTCGTGAGGGTTCGATTCCCTCTCTCGGCACACATGAGGTGAAGAAGGTGCACCGCAAGGGTGTACATAAAATAAATTCCGAAGGAAGAGAAGCTGGCCTGGGCCATGGCAAAGCCAGAGAAGGTGCTCTGGGGTACAAGTAGATTTTTGCTCAAGATTTTAGATTAGTTCGATTCCCTCTGGCCCTGCAAAATATATTTTTATGTGTGCCTAATAAGCTTGAGTCAACAACATAGGTTTTCTAGTTTTTCTACACTTTTTGTAAGCTTTTATTTATATATTTACCACTCAGTAATATTGATGTATAAAAAGGTTAATATGTTAACGAGTCTAGATATTAAAAAACTTCAGAGTGTTTTTGCAACCAAGGAAGATCTGAAAGGGTTTGTCACCAAAGAAGATTTAAAAGATCTTGAACACAGGTTCTTATTTAGTTTGGATAAGGTGATGAACGAATTAAAAGGAATCAGGGAAGATTTAACCGCAGGAACTCATAGAAGCTCTCAGAACTCAAAAAAGATTGAAAATCATGAAGAGAGAATATCTTCTGTAGAAGAAAGTTTGTATTTCTAAAAAATCTAATAATATGAATATTCAAAATTTTGAAGAAAAAGCTGCAAAAATGCAAAATCTTGTAAAAGCCATGTTATTAGCTATTCAAAGGGCAGAAGTTACAAATGATCTTGGAAAAACACTCGAGTTAAGGGTAAAAGAAATGCGTACAAAAGATGTTATGACTAAGAAACAGGAAGAAGAAATTTTGGAAGCAGCCGCTCTTAAAAAGCGACAAATATATGAGAACAGAAGACTTGAGTTTATAGAAACTATCAATCAATTAGATAGACCGGGTGAAATATGTGATTTTTATAGAAAAATGTCTGGTAAAGATATGGAAGATAGAATCTTATTACATCCTGAGAATAACATTTTAAGAAAAACTATTCCAGAGTTACTTGATAAAGAAAATATGGATTTATTCCGTGCTCAAGTAAATTCTAGATTAAAAGAATTGAATAGCGACGAAGTATTTTAAATTATCGTCAAATTCCAGATTTCTACTTCAAAAACCAAATCAGCCCAACAACAAATACTTGAGGCAACAGTCCCACAGCTATATTAGTAGTCGAGTGGTGAAATAAACCATGTAGTTTATTAAACGGCTTGATAAACCATGGCTCCCAATTAAGAAAATTTCGAGGAAATTCGATTAAATCAGGGGCAATTCCTGTGAGTGCTCCAAGCCAGATATGTGGCTGCAAATCTACGCCAGCGCTATCGAAAAAATAATAAATTAACGCAACTGTAATTCCCAATTCGAATATTTCTCCGACAAATGCCGTGCTTTTGCTCCTTTTTCCGCTAGAAAGTCCAGTTCCAAAATCCCAATGAGGGATCCAATCTTGCAGGTAATGAATTCCTAAAGTTAGTGGGATATAAAGTGCAGGATGGGGTAGTTTACTGGCTATAAAAGCACCTGTGAGTGAGTGAGGTATAGATAACATGTCGTTAAGTATACTAATTTGTCAAAGCATTGTACAATTTGGGATGAGGTTCAATTATGTTTCCAGTCTTGTTTTCCATCGGTTCAGTGTCATTTAAAACAGCTAGTTTATTGCTTTTTCTAAGTTTTTTTGCAAGCAGTTTTGTTTTTTGGAGGAAGGGCAGAGAAGAACACTATGACATCATTGATTTATTTGATGGTTTTCTTTTGTCTGCTTTGTTTGGTCTAGTATCAGCAAGGGCAACATATATAGTTTTGAATATCAATAATTTTGGATTCGATGTTTTAAAGTGGTTTGATATTTTAGATAATCCAGGATCTAATTTGATTGTTGGAGTTTTAGTTGCAAGTTATTATCTTTATCATTTTGCAGTCAGAAAAAAATGGGATTCATTTGAGGTTTTAGATTTTTGGGTGACTAGTATTTCTCCTGGATTAGTCATATATTTTATTGGTTTATTTTTTGAAGGAGTAGGGTATGGATACTCTACAAATATGCCTTGGGGAGTAGTTTTCCCACAATTAATCGATCCTCATCATCCAGTCCAATTGTATACAGCACTTTTTTATTTTGTAATGTATTTTTATCTCTCAACCGTAGAGTATAAATATCGAACATTTTCTTGGTATCGATATGGTAAAAAAACTGCACAAACTGGTTTTTTAGTATCTGTATTTTTGATTTTGGTTGCTGTATTTAACTTCTTGATTACCTTCTTACGTCCTGCAACATTTGAATTTCATAGTGTTAATGTCGATTTACTAATTAATATTTTTGTGTTAATTGCGGGTGTGCTTTTGTTATATCATCGATCAGGTAGACAGTTGCCGTTACCAATTCACAGGAAGCCTAAGGCGGTACGTACAAAGCTGGAAAATCTAAGTGAATAAGTATTTTCAAATTTTAGAAGTTGTTTTGTTGGTTGTAGTGATAGATCAACTTTCCAAATTTTTAGTTCCATTTTTTGGCTTTGATATCATTTTGAATCAGGGTATTTCTTTTAATTACTTAAACTTTATTCCCAGCAATTTAATGACTGTTCTGATGCTTTTTTTTGTAGGAGGAGTTTTTCTTCTTTTTAAAAAGGAGTGGTTATTGCATTCTACAAGCTCAGGAATTTTTTTCGGTGGTGTTATTTCAAATATTTTGGATAGGATATTTTTTGGGGCAGTGAAAGATTGGCTAAGGATCCCATTTTTTGATGTTTACAATAATTTAGCTGATTGGTTTATTTTTGTTGGGTTAGCGATGTTTTTGCTTTATAATAGTAATAATAAAATATATAAAAAAATAAACTAAACTCGCTAGATTTTAGAATATTGTAAATCTGCGCTTCGTCATATTTATTTTTTCATACATTTTATTAAAATATTCAAAAGAAGAAAATTTGAAATATAAGATGAACATAAAAATTATTCACGAAGATCAAGACTTGTTGGTGATTAATAAACCTGCCGGCTTGGTTGTTAATAGAGCTGAGTCAGTAAAAGTTGAGACTCTTCAAGATTGGCTAGAAAATAATATCGAAGCTATTAAGAACCGAAATTTTCCAGACGATTGGAGAGATTTATTGCCTGATGATTTTACCAATGAATATGGGACTCCAGAAGAAATTTTTGATTCAAGAACAGGTTTAGCTCATCGTTTAGACAAAGACACTAGTGGCGTGATGTTGATTGCAAAACACCCAGGCTCGCTCATAAGTTTGCTCAAAAAGTTTAGATTGAGGGAAATTCAAAAAAAATATACTTGTTTGACCCATGGGAAATTTGCAGTATCAAAAGGGGAGGTTAACCTTCCTTTGGGTAGAAGACAGTCCAATAGAAAATTGTTTGCTGTGGTTCCCGACGGCAGACCTGCTCTAACAGAGTATGAGGTTGAGAAATTTTATCCAGCTTTTGATTTAGAAAAGCTGATTCTAGATAGGCAAAAGTTGGATAATCGGGAATATGGCACAGGAAAACCTGTAAATATAAAACAAAAAAGGTTTTCTTTATACGAGGGATTTTCTTTAGTTAATTGTTGGCCAAAAACGGGTAGGACTCACCAAATTAGAGTGCATATGGCCTATTTAAAGCATCCGATAGTGGGTGATCAACATTATGTTGGGAAGAAACGAGTCAAGCTTGACAGTTTGTGGTGCCAAAGGCAATTTTTACATGCTAGAGAAATTGAGTTGGTACATCCAAGGTTCAAAGAAAAGATTAAGTATGAAGCTAGCTTATCGGATGATTTGGTAAGTAGCTTGAATTATTTATCGAAATGAGTAATTTTTTTAGTACAAGACTGATTGATAAATCAAGTATGATGTCTTATAATAAAAAGATTATGGCTTTATTTATATTTATTGAGAGTGTATAGTAAGAATATGTCTTCTAATCTAGATTCAGGTCTTAACGGTGTTGAAAATCTCCAAGCTCGTGAAAGCAAGTTTAGCTTTACTTATGCTTCTGGAACCGATAAAGGACAACGACGCACTCACAATGAAGACTGTGTTCGTAGTGAAGTATCGGCAAATAAAGAAGTTGGCATATTTGTAGTAGCTGATGGAGTGGGTGGTTCTTCTAAAGGAGAGGTCGCATCAGAGAGTGTAGTTAATACCATCATTGACTTATTACTTGTAAAACTTCAAAAGAATCCAAATACTGACGTTAAATTAGGGCTTCGTGAGGTTTTTACAAAAGCCAATGAAATTCTTTCTAACTTGTGTTACCAAAGGGCATGCAAGGAGATTGATAAAGTTGGTGGCGATTATAATGCAATAAATCGATGGCTTGACAATCCAAAAAATTTGATGGCTACCACAGCTGTAGTAGCTTTTATTAAAGGTACTGAGTTGACCGTATGTAATCTTGGTGATTCTCGTGCGTACATAGTTAGAGATGGTAAGTTGGGGCAAATAACCGACGACCACACTACAATTGAGACCCAGAATGGTCGTACTAAAGAATTTTTGAATAAAGCCTTTGGAGTTGATGACAATATTTATCCAGATATTTTTTCTAGAAAACTGGAGCCTAAAGATAAGGTTTTAATGTGTAGCGATGGGTTGAGTAAAGTACTATCTGAGCACACAATACTGCAGATTATTGCTAAAGCTAGCTCAGATGAAGAAGCTGTTAGAGCTCTAATTGCTGCAGCAAACCAAGTAGGAGGTCCGGACAACATTACTGTGACTTTAATTTCAATAGATGAGAAAGAGAAAGAAAGGGTTGAGCATAAAGAGTTGGATCTTGAAGAGAAGAAAAAATTATTGAAAAAATTGGCGCAAAAACTCGACGATAAGTTGCCAAAAAGAAATCAGCATTGGACAAAAGATGTAAAGCAAATTTTAGACCAAGAACAACCAAATGTTAAGAAGTTAGAGAGTTTTTTAATTGTTTTGCAAGCCGAGTATGACCAAATGAAAGAAAAGCAAGATGAAGCAGAAAAGAAAAAAGTGGACAAGCTCATGAAGGCAATTTCTGATTTGCGTAGGAACTCGGATCCAAGGATAACTTATTTTCTCTCTCATAAATATCCTAGAGTAGAAAATCCATATGATGTACTCAATGTGGCCATGGATAGCGACTCGTCACAAATTTCGACAGTTTGTGACAGATTGCGACTAATTTTTCACCCAGACACATACTCTGAGCAGTATAAGAACATTGCTACAGAAGCATTCATAAGAGTAGGTAATGCGCGTGATATTTTATCTGACCCAATCAAGAGGAAAATGATTGATCGCGCTATCAGCGACCAGAATGTAAGGCAAAGTTCGGTAGAGAATGATTTTAATCCAGATAAATCTAGTAGGAAAACTGGTGAAGAATATTCATCGCTAAATATTAGTGACGCCAGTAACTTTGATGGTTTAATACGTATTCTTATTGAGAATAAAGGTATTTTAGAAAGCAGTGATACCAACCTCGCTTCCATAATAAAAATAATCAGGTTAGTAAGAGATTTTCCAAGCAGGGACATGGATCAAATATTAGAAAAAATACCTTTAAAATTGACACAGCTTCAAGAAAAAATCAAGGAACTTAGAGTCAAAGAAGAAGCATATTGGAAAGATCAATTGTCTAGTACTATGAATGATGAAGGTTTTGATACTTTCTATGAATTGTTAAAAAGGGTTGTTTGGATTCCAGGTAGTAACGGTGGTACACATCATCTGAATTTAATATATGACATTGATCAATACAGATCAGGAGTAGCTTTATTAGAAGATACAAATTATCGCAAAATACCTTCATCTTACGGAATCCGTAAAGTGGTAAGGCAAAAACTAGAGAGAGAAGAAGTGTATAGAATAGATACTATTGCAAAAGTAGAGGATTTTACCCAACTAGGAAATGTTTTGAATGATCTTGATTGGCTACCATCACCAGAAGGAGTGGTTACGGCAGAACTTATGATTTATAGGTTAACAGATCTAAGAAGATTCACTCCCGATTATGTATTTCAACATCCGTCAACATTATTGTTGCTAACATCTGTAGGAGGGATAGATGTTAAATTTAAGGAAATTATTGGTAAAGAAGAAGAAAGTCGTGAGCAGCTTATTGGTAAAGCAAGTAGTTTTACAGATTTGGCAAAAATAATTGATGAGTTGGGTTGGTTGCCTAGTCAGACTGGTCAAGTTATGTATCCAGATACTTCTTTAGGCGACAGCTACACTTTTAAAACATACTTTTCTGACTATTTGGAAAATCAGACGTATGATCGAGATTTTTCTATTCCACAATGGATGCCATTTACTGGTGGGCTGTGGGCAAAAGTTAGGCAATTATATGATGAGAAACAATAATATAGTGATAAAAATTGCTAGCGCAATGAATATGGGTTTAGATGTGCGAGTTTATTGAAATAATTATTGAAAAGTTTACTTGATATATGATGTGCCTTGATGTATAATGAACTCTCAAGAAACAATAGTTGCGAAAGACACTTTTAATTAGGCTTTCGCTCCCAAGCTACATCAGTTTTGCATAGAAATAGGGACTTTAGAGTTTTACTTTTAGCAAAATGGAAACCAAGCAGAGCGTAAAGCTTAACATAGGTGTTTTTTTATTTGAAAGCAAATTATGCCATATCGGACAATAAAATTTAAAGGTGAAGACTTTAGTTATATTGCTCCGACTTGGGATGAGATGCAAAATTTAGCTTTCGAAATTTCCAAAAAAATGATAGATGATGGTCATAAATTTGATCGAATTATTACGTTGGCTAAAGGTGGCTGGCCCATGACGAGGTCCTTGGTTGATTTTCTACAAATTTCAGAAGTTGCAAGTGTTGGAGTTAAGTTTTATATAGGCGTCAACAAAGCATTAGAAAAACCAGTTGTTTATCAAGATTTACCAATTTCTGTGAGTGGAGAAAATGTTTTATTATTTGATGATGTAGCTGACTCAGGTAAATCTTTAAAATTTATTAGAAATTATTTAAAAGAAAAAGGGGTAGGGGAAATTACTACGGCAACACTTTTTTATAAGCCATTTTCTGAAATAAAACCAGATTACTATGGTGTAGAAACTAGTGATTGGATCATTTTTCCGTATGACGCAGTAGAAAGTATAAAAGTACTTGGGGGAAAATGGAAAAAGTCGGGAATGGATTCGAATGAGATAAAAAAGCGATACTTGGAACTTGGTTTTAATAAAAACTTAATTGAGCATTACTCTAAATAAAATTAAATCAAAATATGATTTTAATTGTTGATTACGGGTCACAAACAACTCACTTAATTGGAAGAAGGATGCGCCAGTTGGGTGTAAAAAATGAGTACGTTGATTCTGAAAATATTTTTGATGAAGTAAAAAAGTATAATCCTAGTGGGATCATTTTGTCTGGTGGTCCATTAAGCGTTCACGATAGTGGTGCTCCAGATATTGATAAAAAAATATTTGAAATTGGGTTGCCAATTTTAGGTATTTGTTATGGTTGGCAATTGATGGCAAAAAAATTGGGAGGTGAAGTTGAAAGTACTCATAAAGAATATGGTCCAAAAACAATGTCATATTCAAGTAATTTTTTTGATTTTCCAAAAACCAATTACACAGTTTTTATGTCTCATGGAGACTCTGTTACAAAGTTGCCAAAGGGATTCAAAGTTTTTGGTTCAACAGAACAAGTCCAAAATGCCGCTGTGATTAGCGAGAAAAGAAAATTTTTAGGATTACAGTTTCATCCAGAAGTAGATCATACACAGTGCGGACAAAAAATATTGAAATATTTTTCAAGTCAATTTTGCAAAGAAAAAATCTCTAATTTCAAACTTAAACCAGACGAAATAATCCAAAAAATAAAATCCGAGGTGGGAAATAAAAAAGTTATTTGCGCAGTTTCTGGTGGAATTGACTCAACAGTTGCGGCATTTTTAATTGGCAAAGCGATTGGGAAAAACTTATTACCTGTTTATGTAGAAAGTGGTCTCATGCGTCCCAAGACAAAGGAGTTAGTTACTCATATTTTTACGGATTTAATAGAAGCAGATTTGATAGTGGTGAATGCTCGCAAGAGATTTGCGTCTGCGCTCAAAGGTGTAACTGATTCAGAAAAGAAACGAAAAGTGATTGGAAAATTATATGTTGATATTTTTCAGGAAAAAGCAAACTCTCTCAAGAGTTTGGGTGAGTTTGAGAATATAGAGTTTTTAGGACAAGGAACAATTTACTCTGATGTAATTGAATCAAAGGGATCGAAGAAAGCTTCCAAAATTAAATCACACCACAACGTTGGTGGTTTGCCCAAAAATATGAAGATGAAATTAATAGAGCCTGTGAGAAATTACTATAAAGATGAGGTAAGAAAGATTGGTCAATTATTGGGTTTGCCAGAAGAGATAGTTATGCAGCAACCTTTTCCTGGTCCTGGGTTTGCAGTTAGAATTAGAGGAGAGGTAACTCCTAAAAGATTGAATCAAGTCAAAATCGCCGACAGTATCGTGGTCGAAGAAATTAAAATTGCCAAACTATATGGGAAGGTTTTTCAGTGTTTTGCTGTAATGACTGGCGCATTTAGTACGGCAGTGAAGGGCGATGCGAGGGCATTTTGCGAAGTGGTTGCTGTTCGTGCTTTTGAGTCAAAAGATGTAATGACCTCTCAGTGGGCTAATATTCCATATCAAGTTTTGCAGAAAATTTCTTCAAGAATTGTTAATGAGGTTCCTGAAGTATCAAGAGTTGTTTATGACATTACTACAAAACCCCCAGCAACAATGGAGTGGGAGTAATATAAAATGATTTTCCTTTTTCTATCAGTTTCAAAGCAATTTTTTTAGCTTCTGGATGTTTAAAGTGTGGTAGTCGTAAACCCCTTATGCCTTTTTTCATAAAGTTGTTATGGTCTTTTTTGGAAAAAGTGGGTTTGATAAAATTGGTATCCAGCATTCCCAACGTATCTGCTTCCATGAGTAGTATTTCGTCTTCATTTATAAGATTTTTGATTTTGTCATGAAATAAAACTAAATGAGCAACTTTTAAAATTTGATTTTGAGTAAAATGTCTACTTAGTCTTTGGTGAAGTAGTCGCTCAATCATATTAGCACCCCTAATCATGTGCAGTTTTTTGTTTTTAAGAATTTTGTCTAGAGAGTTGGCCTTTGATTCAGAGAATAATCCAACATAGCCCCAATCATGAGCGTAGGCTGCAGTTATTAAAACCTGTGGGTCTAGAGTTGAACTTTTTCTAGAATTTTTCCCAGAATTTTTTGGTTGCAATGACTGGATATTTTTTAAAAGATACTTCATCCAGTGCACCACAGCTTCTGTGTGTGGTTTGTCAAAATCTTTTCTACCTTTACTGAGGTCTTTCAAGATAATTTGTTTTAGAACTTTTTCAATTTGTGGTTTGATTAGTGGAAAATTTTGTTTGTGAGACATATTCCTGTATTTTACTACATGTTAGTTTCGAATGTTTGTGACTTATTATGATAATATGTATGAGTAAGGATCAAAATGAAAGATAAAGTTTTTAAAATAATAGAAAAAGAGTTAGTTCGTCAGACAGAGATGATTGGCTTGATTCCATCAGAGAATATAGTTTCTCCAGAAGTTTCGCAAGTTTTGTCAAGTTGTTTGTCAAATAAATATTCAGAGGGCTATTCAAATAAACGTTACTATGAAGGCAATCAATTTATTGATGAAATAGAGTTGTTAGCAATCGAACGTGTCAAGAAACTATTTGGAGTGCCGTTTGCAAATGTTCAGCCATACTCTGGCTCTCCTGCTAATTTAGCAATTTATTTTGCTTTGATCAAACCTGGAGATACCATCATGGGTCTGAAGCTTTCAATGGGAGGACACTTAACTCATGGTCATCCAAAAGTGACTGCTTCCGGAACTTTTTATAAATCAGTTCAATATGGTTTGAATAAAAATGCCAGAATTAATTTTGATGAAGTTAGGGAGCTGGCACTTAAACATAGGCCAAAGATTATTGTGGCGGGAAATACTGCATATCCATTTGAGTTGGACTTCAAGAAATTTAGAGAAATTGCTGACGAAGTGGGTGCTTGGTTAATGGCAGATATTTCTCACGTAACTGGTTTGGTGGTGACTGGAGAACATATGTCTCCAGTTCCTTATGCGGATGTAATAATGTCGACCACACACAAGACTTTTAGAGGTCCAAGAGGTGCAATGATTTTAGTAACTGATAAAGGTTTTGAGCGAGATCCAAAATTAGGTTCAAAAATTGACTCGGCAATTATTCCTGGGCTTCAAGGTGGACCACACAATGCCACCACGGCCGGAATTGCAATTGCAGCTGGCGAGGCATTAAAGCCTGAGTTTAAAAATTATGCGCGTCAAATTAAGAAAAATGCTACTGCTTTGGCAAATGCTCTCAAGAAAAGAGGGTTTACATTAGTTGGAGGAGGAACAGAAACACATCTAATTTTAATAGATCTAACGAGCTACGGCATCAGTTTTGGAACTCAAGCTGCTTTTGCGATGGATGTGGCGGGTATGTATGCTAATAGGAACACAGTTCCAACAGAGCAGGGGTCTCCATTTTATCCATCTGGTTTGAGGATTGGTACACCACTCGTAACTACGCGGGGTATGAAAGAAGCAGATATGGATAAAATTGCCGACTGGATGTTTAGAGCAATTGAGGAAGTTAAGGAGTATCAGTTGCCGGAGGATAAGAAAGAGCGCAGGGTTTTTATTAAGAAATTTAGAAGTGAAGCGTTGGGAAATGAAAACTTGCTAAAAATTAGAAAAGAAGTGATTGCATTTACTAAGAAGTTTGGGTTGTTTGGTTGGTGATTTGCAAGAACTATACCTATTTTTCATATTCTAGAGTAAAACATCAAATAAAAACTAATGTAGAACTCCAGGAACTAAAGATTCTAAACTTACTCCAGCTGCTGACATTCCCGCAACTCTTCCCATGTTCATGGCTTGTAAAATACCTCTAGCAACTCCAGACATATCTCCGACTACATAAAGACCAGAAACAGTTGTTTCCATCTTTTTATTTAATTGAAACTTTGGCCAAATATGTAATTCTGGTGCAAATATTGTTGGATTACCTCTTTCTACTAATCCTCCACCAATTATTTGATTAAAATCGTGAATAAAATTAATTATTTTATCTATTGTAGCATGGGGAATAAGTTGTCTGATATCAGCTACTTGCCAACGTTTAGGAATACTAGAACCTTTGTTTGTAAGATTATTTCCACCAGGATTTGTTTTATCGATTAAAGATTGAAAAGATTGCCCAATTAGTCTTGCGTCAGATAATTTTATATATTTTCGAAAAAATTCTTTTTCCCACTCTTTTAGATCGGTCAAACTTGAAAAATTAATAGCTTCTTGTACAGAAAAGTTACCAAAAGGTGAGTTTGGCCAGACACAACCTTCCAAAGAATCAGCTGTTGAAATAGCATTTATACTTAAATGAGATACAACCGAGTTTGGAACATCCATTCCTACAACCTTACCTTCTGGACAAAAACAAAACATTCTGGCTCCATCTCTTTTAAACTTTGGATCCAAAACATTTTTTCTTAATTGAATTAGTCTTTCATGAGCCAAATGCTCAAATCTTAAACCAATGTAACCAGAAGCTCCATTTACTTGTGTACCCAGATTATTTAAAATTTGTGTTGATTTACTATTTCCAGCTCTTCCTGTTGCAAAAATAACTTGATCAGCACCAAAAATATCGCCCTTAGCTGTGATTACAGATAAGCGACCGTGTATCTCTCTAACATCAGTGACTCTCTGACCAAATTTTGTTTCTACATTAGGACTTGAAACAACATCTGCAAATAAAGCATTCATTAGTTTTTCAAACTGAGCTCCTTCTACTTCTGAACTAGTATATTGTTTTGTCTCCATACCTTGAGCTGTGGCTGAAGATAATAGGTCAGAACTTATATTGGGAATAACTCTATCTAATGGTTCTCCATTAATATCATGAACCCAGTTCATTCCTAGTGTTTCTAAAGCAATTAATTCTTTTTTACTCCAGTACTCCAACTGTCCTGTTCCGGCTGGAAACTCAGATAGCATACCACAACTCACAGAACTACAAGCTCCTCCAACTCCTTCAATAATTTGACAATTACCCCCACAACCAAAACATTGTTTTTCTTTGAACAAAACAGGACATTTTCTATGCTTTGATGCGTTACCACTTTCTACCATCAAAATTTTACCAGTTGGGTTATTTTCTGAAAATGCTTTTGCAGCACTCATTCCACCAGGTCCTGTTCCGACTACTATAAGATCGTGCTTTTGAATTTCTTTTCTCATAATATTTCTTTCTTACTTTTGAAAAATAGAGAAAAGTTCTATTCCTCGATTATCATTTTTTTTGAATGTAAAACCTGTTTTTGAAGCTAATTGGTTTAGTTGATCTTGATCTTTTATTGGTTTTTTTTTATCTACTGAACCGTTAACTAATTGTCCATGGATAATTTTTCCGGACTTGTTTAAAAATCCACCGGGGACAGAAAAAACAAGTTTTCCTCCTGGAGAAATAATCCTGAACAATTCTTTTAAAACATCTTTCTGTTCTTGTTCTCTAAAAACAATAAGAGTTCGTAAAGAAAAAACTATATCTGCTGAATTTTTTGCAAAAGAGATATGATTTCCATCAACTTGAAGTAAATTGCCATTATTTTGATCTTTACCCCTTTTTAACGCTGGAAAAGAAATATCTGTATTAATAGTTAATTTGGCTGTAGAGAGTGGCATAGCCTTCATTTCCAAACCAGAGTTACCTCCAATAGAAATAATAATTTTATTATCTACTAATAAAGTATTTTGTAAAAAAAACTCTTGCCAAAAAGATTCTAATGAACTAACTTTTAAACCAAGAAGTCTTTCTTCTAATTCGGAGTTTTGGTAAGAACTATCTCCATATTTAATACCACGAGCTTTTTGCAAAGCGCTTGCACTAGAAATATTATCTTCTTCACCAATTTCTATCGCGAGCTCCCTAGCTGAAATTTCATACCACGCTTCTGTACCTAATCTCTTCATATATTAACCTATATTAACCACTAAATTGGTATTATATACTATCACATACATATTTAATATGCAAATGTTATTTATATTATGTTATTTATATTATAGGCAGGCAAGTGGTTCTCTGAAAGTATTAATTCATTCAAATTGGGAAGTTGCTCAAGTTTTTTGGTAACGTATTTCTCCAGTCTCACATCTTTCTTTGTCTAAAAGTGGTTCAATTGTTGGGAAAAATCATATTGAAAACATTCTTCCAAAATTTAGTTTAGACCACTGTTAAAATTAACCAAAACTACCCAAGTCTTGTTTGGCTCTGCGCTACAAGTCTAATGTTTGAGTAGTTTTTGACTACTTTTAACAGTTGCCACAACTATCACCAACCCCTTAGCTTTCTTAACATCAACAATTTTAGTCCCCTTATAAAGCTCCACTTCATGGGTTTCCTCAAGAAATTCCACTAGCTTTTTTAACGACTGCGACTTATGTGTATGGAACTCAATAGCCATTTGTTCAATAAGTGGTAAGCTTTCAACAGCGGTAGTTAAAACTTTTTGCTCAACACCTTCAATATCCATCTTCAGAAAGTCTATGGGCTGAGTAATAAATTCACTCAAAGTATGAGTTTGTACTGTAACACTGGTTGATTTTTGTGTTCCGACCCAAGAACCTTT
>Ga0180007_10002848_pt1 | contig 20042 bp, 25 predicted proteins | sample MM_PC_MetaG_FD_121122 | JGI IMG/M metagenome (GOLD analysis project Ga0180007, IMG submission 121122) | Groundwater microbial communities from the Aspo Hard Rock Laboratory (HRL) deep subsurface site, Sweden - MM_PC_MetaG | ecosystem: Environmental > Aquatic > Deep subsurface > Groundwater... | reverse complement strand
GGTGGGGAAGCGCGTGCCTAGAATTGAGGTTCCGACGATGAAAGGACGTAAATCAGCCCCGACCGAACTCAAGTTACTTAAGGGCCGCACCTCACATGCATTGCCGCCGAACAAGGCGGCGCCGGTGCCGGTAGGCGAGATCGGCAATCCACCGAACTGGCTAAGCTCCAAGGCGCGGCGGAAGTGGCGCACGATCCTCGGCGCGATGCGGCATACGGGGGTCTACACGGCAATTGACGTGGACACACTGGCAGCCTACTGTGAGACGGCCACACTGCTTGGCGAATTGTGGGCGCCAAGCGATCGAAGCCTGAAGGCCATCGTGGACTGTACCAACCTGATGTGCAGGCTGGCTGCCGAGCTGGGTCTGACGCCGGCGAGCCGAACGAAGCTGGCGGCGAAGCCGAAGAGTGCGGCGGCCACGGCCCCGGACCTGGCGGCGTTTATCAGCGAGCAAAGGGCCTGACATGCACCCGGAGTTTAGGACAATGAAGTATGAACCAGTTGCGGGCCATCGACTTATCAAGCTGTTGCAGGAAGCGGGTATTGTTTCGCCGGACGCTGCGGTTCGGCAGGTTGAGATCGTAGCGGTATTCGATGCGCCGCTGATCGTCAACGTCACATATTCGGCCGACTCGCGTGTGATGGATGCCGTTAAGTCGCTGAAGCTGGAGGAGCAGATTACGCTGGGAGTTAGTCAGAGTGTCGAAGAGTCTGGCACAGATTAGGTCCGACGCCAAGGCCGCGGGCTGGGCGCAACACATCCGCAACGAGGCCGATGAAAAGGCCGTGCTTGCCGGCTACTATGTAGACCTAGGCGCGGCGAAATATGTCGAGGATTTCTTCGCCCAATACCTGCGCCATAGCAAGGGTGAATGGGCAGGCAAGCCGTTTTTGCTCCAGGACTGGCAGCGCGAAGACGTCATCGCTCCCTTGTTTGGCTGGAAGAAACCAGACGGCCGGCGGCGCTTTAACCGCGGCCACATCGAGCTGCCCAAGAAAAACGGCAAGTCTACGCTAGCCAGCGGCCTGGGGGTTTACCTGCTCGTCGCGGATCACGAGCCGGGGGCGGAGGTGTACGCGGCGGCTACGCGCCGGGAGCAGGCGGCGATTGTCTGGACGGAAGCGGCGAACATGGTAGACGCTTCGCCGCAACTGCGGGCTGAGGTACAGACGATACGATCGACGCATCGGATCGTTTTTGGCACGTCGGTCTTTCGCACGTTCGCGAAGGAAGCAGGCGGTGCCGAGGGACAGAATATCCACGGATTGATTCTCGACGAGCTGCACGTCTGGCGTGATCGGCGGTTCTTCGACGCCTTGTGGTATGGAGGAGCCTCGCGGCGACAGCCGATGTCACTGGCAATTACGACGGCGGGCTTCGACCGACAGTCGATTGGGTGGGAGCAGCACGAGTACGCGGCGAAGGTCGCGTCGGGGGCTATCGAAGACCTGCACTTTTTCACCTACATTCGTGGATCCGATTCAGAATGTGATTGGCAGGATCCCAGGGTTTGGGCGGCTGCTAATCCCTCGATGGGAGTGACCATCCATGAGGAGGAATTCTCGCAGGCTTGCAACGAGGCGAAGGAATCCGTCTCGAAGTTGATTGCGTTCAAGCGTTACCGCTTGAACATCTGGACGGAGCAGAAGGAAGCCTGGATTCCCGACGAGCGCTGGCAGCGCTGCGCCGAGCCCGTTGATTGGAAGGTTGCGAAGGAATCTGCAGGTATTGTTACGATCGATTTGTCGAAGCGCGTGGACCTGACCGCATGCGCCTGGGTCGCTCCGTACCGTGACGGCTTCGTCGCAAAGCTGTGGTTTTGGATTCCCGAGGAAACGTTGGCGGCGCGGATCGATCGCGATGGACACCGCGTGCCTTATTCGGAGTGGATCAGGTCGGGTCATTTAATTGCCACACCGGGCGGGGTAGTTGATTATGAGGCGATCCGGGCGCACATAAACGGGCTTGCCTCTCAGGGTTTCAGCGTTCGCGAGGTTGCTTATGATCCGTGGGCGGCAACTCACCTGGCGACGCTGCTCGGCGAACACGATGGCTTCCACATGGTCGAATTCCGCCAGGGCTATAAGTCCATGTCCGAACCGTCCAAGGCTTTTGAATCGCTGGTTATCGAAAAGCGACTGTACCATGGCGGCAATCCAGTATTGCGTTGGATGATGTCGAGCACGGCCGTAGACGTTGACGCCGCCGGCAACATCAAGCCGAACAAGCAGAAATCGACCGACCGGATCGACGGCATCATAGCTATTATCATGGGCATCGGGCGGCTATTGGCTGAACCACAGGCGGCCGAGAGCGTCTACGAAACACGAGGGCTTTTAACGGTATGACATGGGCCGAGAACATTACGGGCTTTCTTTCAATCGCCTTGATTGCTTACGGCCTTTACTTGATTTACCCTCCACTGGCTCCTATATTTGCAGGTGTCGTTGGCGCGACTATCGCGCTCGGTAGTTCGCGCCACCGGATGCGAATGGACGCGCAAGATGAGACTCTTCGCAGACGTGATTAGTGGCCTTTCCTCGCGGCGATCGGTGGAAGACAAATCGGTGCCGCTGAGCCAGGCTTACGATCTCGACATTTGGGGAACTCCGTCAGATACGGGCATCAGCGTGACGCGCGAAAGTGCGCTCGGCTATTCGCCGGTTTGGCGAGCGGTAAGCATGATTGCCCGCGACGTGGCGAAGATTCCGCTGTTCGTTTATCGCCGGCTGGACGGCGGAGGTAAGGAACGGGCGCGCGAACACCCCGCCTACCATCCTCTACGATACCAACCAAACGAAGAAATGAGCGCCTATCATTTCCGCATGCTGCTGCAATCGCACGCATTGATGGGTGAGGGTGGCTATGCGTACATCGATCGCGATTCGATGGGATTCGTGCGCTCGTTGCTTCCGCTCAATCCCGAGCAGACCTATTGCACGCGCGACACCGCGGGCCGGCTCTGGTATATCACGCGACTGGAAGATGGCGAAGAGCGGCGCGCCCCGGCGGCAAGCGTTCTACATATCCGCGGGCTCGGCTTCGATCGCCTGCGACAATACGCGCTAATCAAGATGGCCAGGAACTCGATCGGAGTAGGATTGGCTATGCAGAAGTATCGTGGGCGGTTCTACAAATCGGGCGCGGCGCCGCGCGTGGTCCTGGAACATCCGGGCAATCCGAGCGAGAGGGCCGCCCGTAATATCCGGCAATCCTTTGAGGCCACATACATGGGGCTTGACGGTAAACAGCTTGCAATCCTCGAGGAGGGTATAACGCTCAAGCCGTTTTCGATCTCGCCGGAGGATGCCCAGCTTATCGAGGGCGCCGAATTCCAGGTCCGGGACGTAGCTAACTACTTTGGCGTGCCAGCGCACAAGCTCGGCGATCCAACCAGGACAAGTTATGCCAGCCTGGAACAGGAGAACCAGGCGTACCTCGACGATGCGCTTGACGGCTGGCTCGCGAATTGGGAGTACGAGTGTTGGGATAAGCTGTTGACGCCACGGGAGAAGCTGGCCGATACGCACGTCGTTGAATTTCTGCGCGCAGCAATGGTGCGCGCAGATCTGGCCACGCGCACGGAAGCCTACAACAAATCGATCCAGTCTGGTTGGCGATCGCGCGACGAGGTGCGCGAACTTGAGAACCTGCCGCCCATGCCAGATGGGATGGGTAAGGTTTTCCTGCAGCCGCTGAACATGACACCCGTAGGCGTTGGCGCGAACGATGACGTAAGCGCGCCCGCCGACGAGGAGCCGAGCGAATCGTCTTCGCCGCCGGCGGCACGGTCTGCCTTGTGTTTCCTCCTTTGCGACACGGCCCGGCGGTTTTGTCGGCGCATCGCCGATGACGCCGACCGGGCCGCTCGTAGAGGAGGGGCTGCGTACATCGCGTGGCTGGACGGCAAGTTGCCGGAAGGCTATCGTCACGCGCTAGGCGAAGCCCTGGCCGCGCCGTGCCAGGCGGCCGGTCTGGCTGGGATGAAACTCGACGGCGACGATTTAGCGAAACGGTTTCTAGAGCACCAGCACGCGGCCTATACCGAGGCTGCCGAAGCGCGCGCAGGCGATCTCGTCAATGCCGTACGTACTGCCCATACCCGCGCTGCCGGACAGGTGGAAACGATGATGCTCGCGATAGAGCAGGAGGTTGATCGTGCCGATGCCAACTCCGAATGACAGCGAAGACAAAGAAACCTTCATGGGCCGCTGCATGGCGGACGAAACGATGATCTCGGAATATCCCGATGGTTCGCAGCGCTACGCGATCTGTCAATCACAATGGGGAGAAAAGTCGATGCCGCAAATGAAAACCGAACGCCGTTACACACCCGAGAGGTTGTCCGTCGAACGCGTGAAGGACCAGCCGCCGCGGATCGTCGGCTATGCTGCAGTCTACTATGATGGTACGGAACGGACGCAGTACGAGCTTTGGGACGGCGCCGTTGAACGGATCATGCCCGGTGCGTTCGACGCTGCGCTTGCAACCGACGTGCGCGGCCTGTTCAATCACGATCCGAATCTCATTCTGGGTCGAACCAGCGCCGGTACGATGGGGCTTACGGCAGATTCTCGCGGCCTGCGTTATTCGATCGACGCGCCGGACAGCCCGAACGGCGAGAACGTCCGGGCGGCTGTTGAACGCGGGGACGTTACGGGCAGCTCGTTTTCTTTCATCGTCAATGATGTTCGCTGGTTGAAAGAAGAGAGCTTGCAGGTGCGCGAGATTCTCGGCGTTGAACTATTCGATGTGGGGCCGGTTACGTTTCCAGCCTACTCCGCGACCACCGCCGGCGTCCGGGCAATGGGTGACCTGGAAACGGTCAAGGCCGAGCTGGCCGAGATCAGAATCCGGGAGAGCAGTCTGGCCGCGGAATCGCGCCGCCGGAAAATTCGAGCCCGGTTGATCGAATTGGGCTTGACAACCTGATTTTCCGTTGCATGATGTAAGCTGATACACGCCTACTGTCGCAGGACGGCAGAGGCCCGTTACCCGAACTACATGTTTGGGGCGGACGGGTTTCTGCCGTTTCGCATTTCCCGGCCTGCCCCCAAGAGGATTACCGATGACGCTGAAAGAGCTTCTCGAAAAGCGCCAATCCCTGGCCGCGGAAATCAAGCGCCTTGCCGAAAAGCAGGACGATTGGACGGCCGAGGATGAGACGAATTGGGTACAGATCAACGCCGACTATGATGCCAACCTGAAGGCGCTCGAACGGGCCGAACGGGCGGACGCCGTGCTGCGGATTCCCGAACCGACCGAATCCGAGCGCCGCACGATGGGGCGCACCGCCGGCGACGATGGCCGCAAGCCCGCGCGCGGGCAGGGTGGTCCGACCGATGAGCACCGGAGCCGCGCAGTCGGCGCCTGGTGCCGAACCCAAATGGGGCGTCCGCTCGACGAGCGGGACGAGGAGGCGTGCGAACTTCTGGATTTCAACCCGCGGCAGCCGGAGCTGCGCTTCAACATGGCGACTAGCCGCGAGCTTGCCGCCATGCAGGAACAGGCGAACGGTGTGCATCCATCGTTGATGCGGCGCACGCTGGCTTCGGCGGGCATTGATACCGGCGGCGCTGTGATCCCGGAAGAGTTCGTTCGCAATCTGGAGATTGCCATGCTGGCCTGGGGCGGAATGCTTCAGGTCGCCGAGATCATTCGTACGGACGGCGGTGGCGATCTGCCCTGGCCGTCGGCGAACGATACCGCGAATACGGGCCGGCGCATTGCCGAGAGCGGGGCGGTAACGACCACGACAGACCCGACGTTCAAGCAAACTGTCCTACACGCTTACAAGTACACGAGCGATGCGATCCTTGTGCCGTACGAATTGCTGGAGGATTCGGCCTTCGATCTTTCGAGCGTCATTGCCGGGATGCTCGGCGAGCGGCTCGGGCGCATCCTGAATACGGAATGCACTACCGGCACGGGCAATGCGCAGCCGAACGGGATCATAACCGCGGCGACGCTGGGTAAAACGACCAGCTCGGCAACGGCGATCGAAGCGGACGAGGTCATCGACCTCGTACACTCGGTCGATCCGGCTTATCGGAACGGCGCCAGGTTCATGATGCACGACAGCGTTCTGGCCTATGTGCGCAAACTCAAGGATTCCTACGGCGCCTATATCTGGCAGCCGGGACTGCAACTGGGAATCCCGGATGCGCTCTACAGCTACCCGATCACGATCAATCAGGACATGGCTAGCGCCGTTACGACCACGCTCAAGACGATGCTCTTCGGACAGCTCCGGGCGTACAAGATCCGCGAGGTTCGCGGTATCCGGTTCTACCGGCTGGTCGAGCGCTATCGTGATAACGACCAGGACGGATTCGTGGCGTTTGTCCGGCGTGACGGAAACCTGATCGATGCGGGCACGCACCCGGTCAAGTACATGCAACAGGCGTAGCATGAAGATTCGCCTCACGCACAATTGTGGCGATCCCCTTTGCCGCGGGTTGCCCGGCGACGTCCTCGACGTGCCTGAAGCCGTCGGCAGAAAATACGTTGAACGCGGCGGCGCTGTTGTGCTTTCCGAGACCGCCGAGAACCAGCCAACAATCGAAACGGCCGCCTACGGCGTAGCTCGTGGGCGCAGGAGAAAATCAGATGTTCTATCTCAGTGACGAATTCAAAGCCACCATTGTACAGGCCGGGCTCGCGGACGGTCAGACCGACCCGGACAGCACCGCGGTTGACATGGCGGGCTTCGACGGCGTTGTCTTTATCGGCGTGATCGGAACGATCACCGGTACCGGCACCGTCACACTCGCGGCCGCGCAATCGTCGGACAATTCGACGTTTAACGCGCTAAGCGGCGGGAGCGATGCTGCGTCGGGCTCGGCCGACAGCGACAAGCTGTTGATGGTCGATGTCTATAAGCCGGCCGATCGCTACGTCCGCACGACGTTGACGCGCGCGACGGCCAATAGCGTTTATGGTGGAACGATCGCCTTGCAATATCGCGCCCGCTCCAAGCCGACTACGCACACGGCGGCGAGCCTGGCGGGCACTCCGGTCCAGGTAACGACTCCGGCCGAGTCGTAGGAGGCTTAGATGCCTGCAGGTTACACTGGTAGCGTATACGGAAGATCCGGCACTCCTGCCGGTCACACTGAGACAGTCGTCGCCACTGGCGGCAAGATCACTATTCAGAGCGGTGGCGAGCTGGAGCTTCAGTCCGGCGCCACGCTCGACATCCAGGCCGGCGCGACGGCGAATATCGGCGCAGTGACGGTCTCGTATGCCGACGACGCCGTGCTTGCGATCGGCGCCAGCGACGATGCCCAGCTGTCCTGGGACACTGCCGACGCCAACGCCAACCACCTGAAGCTGCAATTGCCGACGGGGACCGCGACCGACGTCCCCGTGTTCTCGATCGGCACAGCCACGGCAATCGCACTGCTCGATACCGACCTGGCCGTATTTAACGGCACGACGCAGACGACGCTGGCGATCTGGGACAACGACGGCGACTCGTATCTAACAATCAGCTATAGCGCCGACGACACGCCTCAGATTGCCGTAGGCGGGGCAGCGACGACCCTGAACATTGCGAACGGCATCTATATGCCTGGCGGAACGGCGCTTGTCGGCATCAAGCTCGGCACTCTCAGTTCGACGACGGCCGGAAGCGGCCTGCTTGTTGATGACAGTATTACCCGCGCGCTCGAGGTCCACGCCGACGATAACAATGCGGCCCGCGCCGTCGGCACTCAGGGTCGGGCGATCTTCGGTCGCACGATGATCTATGCTGACAATGCCTGTGAGGACTGGGGTATTCATGGGCTAAGCAAGGTTAGCGGCGTCGCCAAGACCGGCAACGTGAGCGCCGGCGTAGTCGGGGCTTTTGAATCGACCGGCACATGCTCGACTGCAACCGGGTCCGGCAATACGTTCTGCGCCGGAGTGATGGGCCGCGTCGGAACAGGTGGCGCCTTTACGATCGGGGCGGGTACGCAGGTCGCATGTGTGCTGGCATTCGGGAACAACTCCCAAGCCAACGCATTTACGAACACCGGCTACTGCGGGTTCATGGCTACGGTGTCGGATATTGCCTCGACGCAGAAGTTCGACAACGCCCTGTATATCGATCCAGCCTGTTGCGTGAAAGGCATCTTGATCGGGGCCGACTCGAACAGCGCCGGCAGTGGTATCCCCCTTGATGCGACGAATTACAGCGGTAACGGCTTCTACGCCGACGACGGCGGAACCCTGCTCGCCGCGGGCTATACCGAGTGCTTCACGGCTCGCTATCTCGTGAGTGTCGCTATTACCGGCGATACCGACGTATCGATTGCGGCCGTTCACGCCGACATCTATTCGCCGGTTAATATCTCGACTCGCGGCGGCATGAGCGCTCTGTGGGGCGGGTTTGCAGTTCCGACCGGCGTAACGCTGACGACTTCGGCCGGGAGCGGGGACTTTGGCGGCGGACACTTCAGTATCGACGTGCCTTCGGGGGCGACGATTGCGGCTTCAACGTTCGCTTGCGGGCTTTCGATGGGAGGCAATCTGGGCGGAACCCACACAGGCAAGGCCGTTGCCTTCCGCGTGCGTTCGCCAAGTGCGGGCGCATGGGATGGGCTCTTCGATATCCCCTCGGCACTAAGCGGAGGCGCGGATGGCAGCGGCTCGGCTGTATACATTGATTGCTACATCAATGGCGTTGCGGCTCGGCTAACTGCGAAATACGTTTCGTAGCGAGGTACGTTATGCCGCTAGATACAATCGAGCTGGTTGTTACGCCCAGGAAGGTATTAGCTGGCGATTTCCCATTCACTGTGACCGCAGGCCAGACGCTTAAAGTCGAGACTAGTCCGGCTGGAGAAGACATCTATGAGGATGCTTGCCCGGCAGGCAAGGTCTGGGCAGTACGCGTGTACATTAGGATTACCGAAACCGACGCATAAGGGAGAGTTTGTGAAGGTCGACTTTACGAAGCGCATGCAAAGCCTGGAGAGCACGGATTTGACTGACGATAGCGGCCCGTTTACGCTGGCGCGCGTAGCCTGTAACGCTCTGCTGGCCATGCGGCCGGACGATAAGATCAATGGCGACGAGAAGGCCAGGCGCTACAAGCTCGCCGTGCAACTGGTAGACGCCGGCGAGGTTGACTTGCCGGCCGAAAGTATCGCGCTAACCAAGAAGCTGATCGGCGAGGTCTACAATCCGCTTATTGTCGGCCAGGCATGGGAGATGCTGGAGGGTCAATAGCGTGTTGAATCGTACAAGCGTTAGTATCACGACCAATGCCGGCGGAGCCGGAACTGGCTATACGCCCATGGTTGCGGGGCGGGTTGTGCAGATCATCTACGCGCCACACGCGACGACGCCTTACGACGGATCGTACGATATCGCCGTTACCACCGAAACGACCGGCGTCAACATCTGGACGCAGGCGACAATGAATGGGGCGAGCGTGAATGTGATATCTCCGCGTTTCCCGACGTATAGTCAGGCGGGCGCGGTAGACGCGGTCCCTGTTGTGAACCATATACCCGTAGCCAAAGAGCGAATCAAGCTCGCGGTTACTAACGCCGGAGATACGAAGACCGGCACGTATTACATAGTGCTTGATGGCGTCATATGGCCGACGTGATTACCGACATTCACTGGGCCGCGGCACGGACGGTGCCACCGACCTCCGAGCCGGTCACGGTTGCCGAGGTTAAAGAGCAAGCGCGCATCAGCCACTCTGACGAGGATGCGCTGATTGCGCGGTACATCAAGCTGGGGCGCGAGGAAGCCGAGCTGTTCGCGCGGCGGCAGTTCATGCTGGCAACGTGGGCGCTGATCCTCGACGATCTGCCGAGCGATGATTCGCCGATCGCCCTGCCGTACCCGCCGCTGGCCGGGGTTACGTCTATTGTCTATCTCGACAGCGATGGCGTTAGCCAGACAATGGTCGTCAGCGAGTATCGCGTGGATACGAGCAGCGAACCCGGTCGCGTGAGCCCGGCTTATGGCACGTCGTGGCCTGCAACCTACGATGTAACAGGGGCGATAACGATTACGTACACGGCCGGCGCAGCGACGGCGGCCGCCGTGCTCGAACGATACAAACAGGCCGTCCTATTGCTGGCTGTCGAGATGTTTGAGACGCGCGAACCCATGAAAGTCGAAGCGAATAGTACGGTAGCGCGGCTACTGAGGCCCGACCGGGATTACCGATTCAGCTGAGGTGAACAATGGCCAATACCGTTGAAGCGCTGTATAGCCTTTCGCTTAAGGTTACTGAAACGATCGACCTTGACTCCGGCGCCAGTACACTAACGACCACTGGCGCCAATCCAACGTTCGATCATCAGGCGACCACGACCACTAGCTCGACACTGAATGCATCATCGGCTGTGCCGGCGACAAAGGCGTGGAGCGGATTGATTCCGCTTAGCAGCGGTACATACACGATCGATTTGACTGCGCTAACCTCCTACAGTGGCGTCTCCGTGACGTTCAGCGGACTCAAGGTGCAGCTCTACAAGATCATCAATAAGGGCGCTGCGACGATGGTGTTTGCCGATGGAGCGGTCAACGGCTACCTCTTGTTCGGCGACGCCAGTGGGCAAGTTACGCTGGCCGCCAACCAGGCAATCATGGGCTACTTGGCGGACGGCGCCGCCGACGTAGACGCGACGCATAAAACGATTGATGTGACCGGAACCGGGGCGCAGACGTTTGAGATCGTTCTCGTTGCGGGCTAATCATGCAGGCCGGTAAATTGCGGCATATTGTCGAGGTCCACGAGAACCAGCGGACGGACAATGCTTATGGCGAGTCGGTCGATAACTGGCGCGTGGTTGACGGCGGGCGCGTGTTTGCTTCCGTCGAGCCCTTGCAGGGCCGCGAACTGGAGCGGGCGGCCCAGGTGCATGCGGACGCCGCGCTTCGCGTCGGCCTGCGAAGCTTTGCCGGACTGACGACGAAACACAGGATTCGACACAAGGGCCGCAATCTTGAGATTCTGGCGATCGTCAACACGGATGATCGCGACGTGGAAATGACAGTGTTCTGCCGCGAGGCCGTATGAGTCTGTTTGCTGCCAATCTGGAAAATGCGAGCCTGTTGCTAACGCTGAAAGTGCTCGCCAGCGACAAGCAATCCGTCGCGTGGCAGAAAAAGGCCCTGCGCGCTGGCTCGACCATTGTGCTGAAAGCGGCCAAGCGAAACGTCCCGGTGCGCACTGGTGCGCTGAAACGTTCGTTGGATCGCAAATTCCATCGTGGTGGCGAGTATGTCGTTATCGGTCCACGGAGAGATTTTGTAGCCCACGCCGCTGGCGACAAGTACATTTTCCTGAAAGGGAAAGAGGCGCGCGAGTTCAGGAAGGCCGGATTGAAAGGCAATATCCGGCCGGTGAAGTACGCCGGGCTCGTTGAACACGGCACTGCGGCGCATCAGATTGCGAACTGGCTCGGCCGACGCGGAGTGGCCGTTGCGCACCCCGGGGCGCGACCCAAGCCATTTCTGCGTCCGGCCTTTGACGAAAACGTCAGGGCCACGCTTGACGCGATCGGTAAGAAAATGTGGGAAGGAATTGCTTCCTCGGCGAAGAAATCGTTGGGCGTCTAATGAGTGTAGAGAGCGCTATCTACAGTATCCTGGCACATAACGGTCCGGTTGCGCAGCACGTAGGGACTCGTATTCGTCCGGGCCGCGCCAACCAGAATGATTCGTTGCCGTTCCTGATCTACGAGCGGATCAGCACGGAGCGCTTTCCCCACATGGAGGGCGATACCGGGCTTGAGCATGTGCGCATGCAGGTCTCGTGCTGGGGCGCTACGTACGAATCGGCGAAAGAAGTCGCTGAGGCCGTTCGTTCCGCGCTGCACATGTACCGTGCGAGCAACGTGGGGCAAGGTGGCGACCTTTGGGACGTTCGACGGATTTTCATGGTAGGTATGATGGACGTATCGGCAGATTTCATCGAAGGCAGCGAAGCCATGATCCGCGGCGTGATCTGTGAATTCATGGTGTGGTTCAAGGCCGACATAGGAGTATAGCCGTGGCTGACATCGGAACCGGAACATCAATTGCGTTCGGGACATCGACATTTGCGCCCGAGATTATCGATCTGAAGTTCAGCTCAATATCGCGGCCGGTCATCAAGACTTCGCATCTTGGCACAACGGTTGCGGATACGTTCATGCCCGGCGATCTTGTGGACTACGGGACGTGCGAAGTTGAGTACCAATTCTGCCCGACGACGACACTGCTCACGAAATACATCCCGCCGATCACGTCGGTTGCCGAGACGATTACTATTTCGTTCCCGTTGTATTCGGGCGCGGCAGCAAAGGCGACTGCCGCCGGGTCCGGCTTCGTCAGCACATATAGCCTTGCTGAACCGCATGAGGATTTACAGACGGGGACGTTCACGATCAAATGGTCGGGGGCAGTGACATTTACTGCGGCGAGCTAGGAGAATCTATGAACGCGGCGGAGATCAGGACGAAGGTCGCGGGGGCCAGTGACATTGCTGGCGAGCTGATCCACGTCCCCGAATGGGGCTGTGATTTGGCTGTATGCCCGATGACCGGCACGGCGCTGGGAAAATGGCAAGGCCAACATGGCGGTGACGGCGATCCGAAAATCGATGGGCGCTTTATCGCCTCTTTGCTCGTGCATTGCCTGCGCGGAGACGACAACGAGCTTGTCTACGGCGAGGCGGACGTTGAGGAGCTGGCAAACAAGAATGGGGTTGTACTGATGCGGCTCTTCTTCGTTGCGCAGCGCGTGAACTACCTTAGCGAGGCCGCTCTTAAGGACTTGGAAAAAAACTCCTAAGGCGCCCGGAGCGGCGCTTCTGGCTGTTCCTGGCGCGAACGGTCCTGCACTGCTCGGTGCGCGAAGCGCAACAACGAATCAACGCAGCCGAATTCTCCGAATGGCTGATGGAGTACAAGCTGGACCCGTGGGGTGGAGATCGCGCAGACTGGCGGGCGGCCATGATTGCCTCAACGATGTGCAACATCTGGTCGGGGTCAAAGAACACGACGTATAAGCCCGCCGATTTCATGCCACAATTCAATCGTTCCAAGCGCAAGAAGACGACCAGAGAGATGGCCGATGCCGCCCGCGCTTTTTGTGAGGCACAAGCGGCGTTCTTAGGAGCACGGCGACGGCAACCATAGGCCGACTCAATGTGATTCTCAGTGCAACCACTAGCGCCTTTCGCGGCGCGATGCGGGCGGCGATAGTGCCGGTGCGCCTGCTGGGCAATGCCGTGACCGGGCTTGGGCGACGACTGTTCAGCCTGCAAGGGGCGTTTCTCGCGGCGGTCGCCGGCGGCGGCTTGGTCTATCTTATCCGACAATCGTTCAAGGCGATCGATGCTCTGGCGAAAGTTTCTGACCGACTCCAAACAGACATTCAAGCCCTAGCCGGAATGCGTCACGCCGCGGATCTTGCGGGCGTTTCCATCGAGAGTTTCGACAGGGCCATCAATATCATGGTCCGCGAGCTGGGCAAGGCGCAGCTCGGGACGGGCGAGGCCGTCCGCGGACTGAGACTGCTAGGTATGAGTGCCGGCGACTTGATTCGCGCTGGTCCCGAAGAGGCGTTCAAGCGCATTGCGGAAGGAATCAAGGGCTTGGGCGATAGCGCCCGCCAGGCTGCCGCAGCGTCGTATTTCTTCGGCCGCAGTGGGATGGATCTTGTTACTGTCCTAAAGGGCGGTCGTGCGGACATGGATCTCTGGATCGCGCGCGCCAAAGAGATGGGCGCCGTTACGCGCGAACAGGCGGCGCGCGTCGAAGCCGCGAACGATGCGTTTACCACTCTGCGTTTTCAGCTCACACTGATTACCGGGCAGATCGCGGCGGAGTTGGCGCCATATCTGAAGGTGCTTGCGGACGATCTGACCGGCGTGGCGAATGTCGGAGGTGCCGTTGGCAAGGCGTTTGAATACGCGCTTTCGGGCACGATCGAATGGGTTGGTAAGCTCCAGCAATCGCTGAATTTCATTTTCGTCCAATGGCTGCGGTTGAAGACGGCGGTATTGGACTACGCACACCTAGTAGCGTGGTATCTGGGTAGTGAAAGCGAAAAGCGACTGCACGATCAATGGAAACAGGCTCAAGCTGATCTGGCCGCAGCCATGGCTCCGGCCGCACCCAATGCGGGTGCGGTTAGTGATTGGTTCGCCGGTTTTCTAAGGCGAGTAAAGGAGGCCAAGGCCGCCGCCGCCGCGATGGGTAGGGATGTTGCGAAAGAGATGGTAGTGCCGTTCGAAGACATCGGCGATGCCTTGGCAAAAGCTGCCGAGCGTTGGCGCGAACGGCTGCGCAGTCCGATTGAGAAGTTCGGCGACATGCTGCGCGAGTTGCGGCAGCTCGCCGAGGCCGGGCTTTTGACCGGTGCCGAGTTTGCCCGCGGTCGGGCGGTGGCCTTGCAGGAATTGCTTCGCGGCAATCAAGCAAAGGCACTTGCATATAAGCCGGTCGCGGCGACGATCTATGGCTCGGCCGCCGATATCAGCGCTCGCGCTCGCCTGGCGGTGCCGCGCGAGGCCGGCGGTGTAGAAGCCATTTGGCAGCGCATGCTTGAGCAGGATCGAAAGGGTCTTGTCATTGACGATGACCAGTTGCAGTTGCTGGGCAGGATCGAGAAGCACCTTGAGGCAATCAGGAAAAACGAATGGGCGTTGTAAGCGTCAACCCGGGCAGCGAAGGTCGCGAGGCCGAGAAGACCATAACTGGCAGGAACTATACGCGCTCCTGGGTAGTCATCCTTGACAGTCCGACCGATGCCGAGCTCCAATCCCGGTTAGCTGTCGAGTCGTACGATCCGACAGTTTTCATCGGCGCGCAGCACCCGCTCGATAGCTATGCAATCCTACAAAAGATCACACCACGCAAGCGCGAGAATACGCGACTGGTGTGGGATGTCTATGCGTATTACGATCGCGGAACGATTGGACGGCTCGAAGCGCAACAGGTGGATCTCCCGCAGATCCGAAACGCAGATATCGAATTCGGATTCAACACGTACGAAGTGCCGCTGCTCAAGGACTTTTCCGATCCGCCGCTTCCGATCGTCAATAGCGTCGGTCAATCGTTTGACCCGCAACTGACGGTGACGCAGTTCCGCCCGACGCTCGTGGTGCGGCAGGCCGAGCTGCGGACGATCGAAAACCAGGCCCTGTTTATCTGGAACTACAATAACACGGTCAACCGTGACAAGTTCCTAGGCGCAGACGAGCATCAGTTGCGAGTGCGTATTACTTCACAGCGCGTTACCGAGGCGAATGGATACTACTTTTACACAACGTACGAACTGGAGTATCACCCTACAACATGGGACGCTGAAGGGCTTGTGCGCGACGAGGGCTATCACGAGCGAGTAAGTATCGCCCAGCCGCCCTACTCGGCATTGGTGCGCATCGGTGGGCCGATGAGCACGATGCAGAGTGCGGACGATGAGCCCGTTGCTGATCCGTGGCCGCTGAATGGAATGGGCGGCGCACTCTCCGTTACGGCCGCCATGAACCCGGAGAATCACGTCTACCTGTCATTCCTGGTGTATAAGGAAAGCAACTTCACGAACCTACAACTGCGGCTGGTGAACTGATGCCCGGTCCGTCTACTCAGCGGCGAATCATCGCAGCCGTCCGAAAGATCGAACGGCAGCCCAGCGGGACGCGCCAGCGGCGCCGCGGGCCGCGGACGAGCGCCAGTCGTCCAAGGGTCTTTCCCGTCCGCGTGGTGCCTGTCGCCGGCTCGCTGGCGCAGCACGGGGACGCCACGAGCCAATGTGCGTACATCTATGACGTTTACCAGTTCAGCGGGGATATTATAGACGATACGAAACTTGCGACCGCACAAACGCCGCTTGAGGCCCGTCCGCCGCTGGGCTGGCTGGATTACGTGGCTGCGAGCAATAGCGGCGGCGCGTGGGCATACGGCGATGCGTTTTACGAAACCGTCGACGAGGAGGCCGTGCTGCGCCTGAACTCGGTCGAGTGTGAAGTGCCCCACACCATGTCCTGTGATTGTACGTGTAATTAGGATGCCCTATGTGGCCGTTCAGTCGTAACCGTGGAGTGATTCGGCCTGGACAGCCCGGGGGCGGGTCGATTGCTCCGGCCGGCCCGATCACGCCGATCCCGAAGGAGCCGGTGCCACGGCCGCACGCGGCCGAGGGAGAGTTCCTGGTCGATAGCCAGGGGCGGCACATGCTCAACCCGGCGACGGGGGCATTCCTGATTCAGAAGGCGGGCGCGGCGCCATGTTGCGGCGGGGAGGCCTGTTGCCTGCCCGGTGGCGTTTGTGATATTCTGCCCTGCCCGGAATGCGAGCAGCAGGACGGCGTATGTCTGCCGGCGGGCGTGTCCTGTGATCCCAACCCGTGTATTGGCGCCTGCTGCAAACCAGATTGCACCTGTATAGTTACGAGCGCACAGGACTGTCAGGCACAGGCTGGCGTATATCTCGGACCGGATGTTGATTGTGTTCCTAACCCGTGTACAGGTGCATGTTGTCTGCCATCGGGGGCCTGCATAGAAACATGCGAAGCGGATTGCCTTCAGCAGGGAGGCTACTTACAAGGCCCTGGTATTTCCTGTACCCCGGACCCCTGTGTTCATGCGTGTTGTCTCTCCGACATGCAATGTGTGGAAGAAACCTGCGCGCAATGCGAACAGTATTCCGGCACATGCTACCCGCAACTGCCGGGGTGCATCCCAAACCTGTGTGGCATTACTGACTGCGGGGCATGTGATCCGCGTACTCCTCGCTACGTACTAGTGACCCTGAACCCCGGCCCGTGCCATGCAGCAGCAGGCTATCCGCTGTGCGATTACGTTTATTATCACACGGCCAGCATTGGAACCGTGCTTGTACCGTTTGTTGGTTGTGCAACATATGCGACGTACATAAAGGAGAACGTCGGCGGTTGGGTGGCTACAGTAACGTATAGCGGCAGTTGTGGCGCTTGTACTGGAGTAACTGTATCTCGCTGGGGTCATTTTACTGTCCGCGCCTACATCAGAATATATAACGGCCTGCTGACCGGGTATGCGCAAATAGTCGCGGTATCAGATGGTTATTCAGGTACCCCGCCATGTGACCTTTCGTTGCCGGCCCCTCAATTATTCTGCGCCGATTGGCAGCCCAGCGGACAAACGTGTTGTGGAACGGTGTTATGCAGTTTACAGGATCAGTGTATGGACGGTGGTGGCAATGCGTGGTTTATGAGTGGAGAGGTTACTATTCATGGAGTTTGCTGAGTTCATTTCGCAGATACCGGCCGCCATTCCCGAAGAGTGGAAACTCGACCTGATCCGCCGGCATCTGGTCGAACAGGGGCGCGTTCAATCCGTGACATCGCGCGTACCGGATTTGCGACTCGTACTTAATTCACGCAGATCGCGCCTTCGTTTCGGCGACTGGCTCGCCTGGATCATTAAGCGCGTAACCTTCGGTCGCGTGAAGCCCTGCACCGGCTGCCGCACGCGAGCCGCGGCGATGAACCGCTGGGGCTGGCGGATCGAGACTTCCTTTCGCACGTGGATTGCCGCGCGGCGACGGAGCCTGTATGATGCAATTGACGCAGTACGTTCTCACGATGTAGGAGTATGAATCATGGCTTGGAACTCACGATGGATCGGCAACGATTCGGCCGTTAGCTGGGCACTCGATGGCAACTGGGACGGCGGCGTGCCGATTCCCACGGAGACCGCAGACATCGACTACGGCAATTCGCTAATTACTACCGGTATGGATCAGTCGGCGGTCAACACGCTGACGATTCGTACCGGCCTGCAGTTCGGTGGCTGCATCGGCGCCGCCGCCAGCCCGCTGAAGACCGGCACGGCGACGACGTTCGAGATCAAATCGCCCAAAGCTTCAACGATCGCACTCTGGCCGTCGACTTGTACCGAACTGAAAATCCTGTCTGCGAATACCGGCACGTATGCGGTACATCTGGTCGATGGGACGGTGACGACGATCTACATCCTGGCCGGGCACCTTTTCATCGGGCCGGGTACTGTGCCGACGACGGTGGACAAGATTTTCTGCTACGGCGGGTATGCGTATATCTCGCCGACTGTGCATCTTGATGAGGTCTACTGTTACGGCGGGCACATCAAAGGACTCTGCCAGATCGATGAGCAACTGTACGTCGGGCGCGCCGGCGTTTACGAGCACGCGGCCGACGCCGATCCGAACATCACTTGCACCGTCAATGTTATGCCCGGCGGGCGGCTTCTGCTGAACAGTGAGGGCGCTGCGGTGACGAAAATCATCGCATGGCCCGGGGGGGTTGTGGATGGAACACAAGTGAGTTACCAGAATACCATAACCAACATGGATATCCATCAGGGCGCGACTGTGACGTTGAATGCTGGTACTGTTCACACGAATGACCCGGTCGGGTTTGGAGCAATCAACTACCAGGGACCGGGTACGGTTACTCGTACGCTGCCAATCTAGGGTGTTACATGGCGACGTACACGATATACGCCGAGACCACGGACGGCTGGGTTTACGGCCAGGACGCCGTGTATGCAACCGCGCGCGCGACGGCAATAGGGCACGCCAGCGCAACCACATCAACGACTATCGGGCAGTACATCCCGGCGGGCTACCGCTGCGCGCGTGGCGTGCTGGAGTTTATTACCTCCGTGATACCGACGGACAGGATCATCCTCAGCGCGACACTCTCGCTCAAGGCCGCGACCGATTCATCGACAACCGATTTCGATATTTCAATCGTCCAGGCCGACTGGACAAGCCCATTAGCTGCCGGCAGTCGCGACGCCAGCTATGATGCCGTGCTCAATGCAGCTCAGGATGTTGTGTGGCGCAATACGGCGGGTCTGGTTGTTGGCACGTATTATGCGTCTCCTGCACTTGATATTACCCGCATATCTCGTACTGGTACTACACAGTACGGGCTTATTTCCTCCCGCGATGTCGCGGCCAACCAGCCGGCCGGCAATGAGCTCATCACCATCTATTCGGCCGATCACGGCACTATCACAAACCGGCCATACTTGACGGTAATAACCAAAGATCCGGCACATGCGTTTGCTACGCGGATAGCCGACGGTGTGCGCGTTGAGTTCCAGGCCGACGGAAATGGCGATTGTGACGTGTGCCTTGCGGACGGGCTGGCGGGGCGCTTTGCGCGCTACGAGGTTGAGGTCAGCGGCGCGACGGCGTTTGACGTTGACGTCTTCGATTCAGTCGGGCACGACGAACTGCGCGGCGAGTTGACCGGCCTCGCCGCGGGCTCGCCGATCGGTGGCGATCTGACGCAGGCCGTCGGCGCTGGCGGCAACCTCGCGGATGTTCCGCTGGCAATCGGCATCGAACCCGGGCGCGGCCGGTTTGTCTTCACAGGCGGCGCCAACGCACATGGCTGGCTGGAGTTGCTGGAGCAATGAGCGAGCATGGCGTCTATACTACTGGTCCAACTGTTTGCGGGACGGTTGCCAATGGCGGCGCCGGCACGGACTGGGTAGCAAGCGGGGCATCGTTGCAGGCCGATTGCGCTACCAGCGATGACACCCGGGCCACAGCTACCCTTGCGGCGCTCACGAATAGCAAGCAACTGAACGGGACCAATTGCGGACTAACCGTCCCGGGCCGTGCCCAGCCTCGCGGGATTGTTGTGTCCGCCGAATGTTCGGCAAGCCTGGCCGACAGCATCTATGAATCGAACGTGTTGGTGATTGGAGCGGGTGTGGGGTCTGACAACAAGGCGATAGTTCTTCCGCCGAATTACTGGCCGACGACTGATGCTGTGCGGAGCTGGGGCGCGACGAACGATCTCTGGGGATTGACGGGCGAGCTTACGATTGCAGAAGTGAATGCCACGACGTTTGGCCCGCGCATTGTGGCGGCGGCCGATCTTGCCGCGGTTGCTCGTATAGACTTGCTGACGATTGAGGTTTTTTACCACTTGCCGCAGGTTGTCAGCGTTCACCGCGCGCAGTGGCCGAACCGTGACGGCCTGTTGCACCGGGTCGAAGTCGCGTTTCGCACGGACGGCGACGGCGGGGCCGAGATTGAATTCGGCCCGACGCTGGATG
>Ga0180007_10002847_pt1 | contig 20042 bp, 18 predicted proteins | sample MM_PC_MetaG_FD_121122 | JGI IMG/M metagenome (GOLD analysis project Ga0180007, IMG submission 121122) | Groundwater microbial communities from the Aspo Hard Rock Laboratory (HRL) deep subsurface site, Sweden - MM_PC_MetaG | ecosystem: Environmental > Aquatic > Deep subsurface > Groundwater... | reverse complement strand
CTTGCCGATAAATGCGAAGTTCAGATCGCGTATGCAATCGGTTATCCGGAACCTGTGTCCGTTCATGTAACTACTTTTGGAACAGGTCAGGTTTCCGATCGCGAGATCGAGCGAGCTGTTAAAGAAACTTTTGATTTAACTCCGGCAGGGGTTATCAGAGACTTAGATCTTTTGCGTCCTCAGTACAAACAACTGGCCGCTTACGGTCACATGGGGCGTGAGGACTTGGGCGTTAAGTGGGAACAGACAGATAAGGTTGAGAAATTAAGGAAGGTAGTATTTGAAAATACGTCTACTCCGGTTAGTGTTAGTATTTGATTACTGAATCATGCAAAATTTTTTTGAGCCACCAATTGATGCTTACAATGGAACCGAAGATGGTGATGGAGATGATGAAGAAGGTGGTAATGGAAGAGATTTAATCCGTAGAGCATTTCCGGGATACAAAAGACCTTCGCCTGATGAGGTGAGAGGTTTGTGTAACAGCATTCAATCGTTAGAATTATCAGATATTAATTCTGGGACAGATGCAGGAAAGATTTTTTGGAATTTTTATCAACTAACAGTCAACAATCCAACTTCTCAATCGTTTCGCAGCAATGTTGTAGCACGTAAGTTCAAATGGAATCCTCATAATGTGCGAGCCATTGGACGATTGCTTGCATCACAATGTTATGGATTACTCAATGAAAATCCTCCATTGTCTGGGAAGTTCACGGTAGCGGGCGCATGTATGGAAAATGTTATGCAGGTGTTACCAAGATTTACTGTAGATCCTGTGATTCCCGGAGAATGGATTGGTGGAGAATGGTATGAATTTCCGGAAGGTACCGAAGTGTATGCAATTCATAAGTGGCATAAAATGATAGCACCATTTCGTGCCAGAATTATTGATACTCATTATGATGATGCAAGTATTGCATTCGAGAATCCCATAAAATTTAAAACAATTTCGGAGCAAACAGCGGGCTGGATACGCTTAGTTATGAATGCAAAGTGGACAAAATATGGTGATAGAATGCCGGCTATCAATAAACAAGTTGCATAGTTTTACGGTTGCATGGGGTGTTAAGATTTATGTGTCCGTTGGGAACGGACGGATAAGGTTGAGCTCTTGCGTAAGGCAATAACTCTAGGTGCCGAAGTTTCGCCTCAGGTAGTTGCTTGAAATTGATTTGTAATTGATTAAGATTCTTTAAAAAGAAGCAATTTATAAATTTGCCGTTTATAAGGCAAATGAACTTAATTTTGCCCGATGTTTGTTGACCGCTGAGCCGGCAAAATACAATTCACTTGCAATATGACGGGATTATTAATAGTTTTGTACCACATGAAGCAATCATTTTACATATGCACCGTGGCATGCATGCGCAAAAGAACAGATAATCAAAAAATATATGATTATATGATTAAGAACGGCTTTAAGTTTGAATCTGATTACGGCAAAGCGGACATGATATTTATAGACACATGTGCTTATTGCCAAATGGAAGAGGACAACAGTGTGAATGCGATCCAAAGATGTCTTGATTACAAAAAAGAATCGGCACAGATAATAGTACTCGGCTGCCTTCCGGCGATTAATCCGCTCAGACTGGAGCAAATGGGCAAGCTGCACTGCGTCCCTTCGGGAAGATTTAATGAGTTGGATAAATTTATAAAGCCAAAAATCGATTACGATTCCATTCCTGATAATACAAAAGTAAGGGATTTTTATTCACCTTTTGTTAAGGAAGGGCTTAATCAGAAAGTTGGCCAGAATAATTTGTTGGGTAAATACGGATATACCGGAAACGATGTCAATCACGTTAAAGTGGCAACCGGATGCCTGGGTAATTGCAGCTATTGCGCCATCAAGCTTGCATGGGGGAAGTTAAAAAGCAGGCCGCTTGAAGATATTCTCAAAGATTTTAAAAGAGTCATAAAAAACGGTGCAAAAGAAGTAACCTTGGAAGCGCATGACTTAAGCTCTTACGGGCTGGACATAGATACGAATGTGGTCGCATTGCTTAGGGGAGTTTTTGGAGTTGAAGGAGATTATAAATTGGTGCTGCACGATTTTAATCCGCTGTGGCTTATGCATTTTTATAAGGAACTTAAAGAAATCCTTGTAAATAATCATCAAAGGATTAAATACATAAACATCCCCGTTCAGTCAGGAAGTAACAGAATACTAAAACTGATGCACAGGCCATATAAGATTGAACAGATAAAAGAAATGCTATCTGACCTGATGCAGGCAGCACCATCATTGTGGGTTCTTTGTGACATCATGATTGGTTTTCCGGGCGAAACTTCTGAGGATTTTGAAGAGACAAAAATGTTTGTAAAAGAAATGGGGGAAAAATATAAAATTAATTATTGGTTCACCAAGTTTTCGGTCAGGCCAAATACAGAAGCTGAAAAAATGGAAAACAAAGTTGATGAGAAAACCAAGGAGGAAAGAGAAAATGCACTAAGAATGGTACTTAGTTCAAAGGCTGAGCCTGCAGTGACCGTGGCTGCGGCTTGATTCCGATAATCCCCGTCTCGTCGATTTTATTAAATTGGATTTGTTTGTTTTCAAAATACTCATCGACCGCTTTCTTTGCACCCTTCCAGTATCCGTAGTCGTCGATGATTAATGTGCCGTCTTCGGAAAGCAGAGGATAAAGGTGTTTAAGTTCATGAAGTGTGGATTTATACCAGTCTGTATCAAGTCTGAGTATGGAAATCTTTTCTGGGGTGATATGCGGAACTGTTTCTTCTACTTTTCCTTTTACATAAAATATTTTTTCCTCCGGATAACCTGTCAGCGACATATTCCGTTTAACTTCATCCAGCGACGCATAGCACCATTCATTATGATCGGATTTTTGATGCTTTTTCCATTCGTCGTGTGCATTGGATAGGTCAGAGGCAAGAAGATCTTCTTTTTCAGGCTCCACCATTCCTTCATAAGTATCGTAGAGGAAAATATTCCGGTCAGTTGAATTAAGTTCCATCAGAGCATAAGCCATAACCATTGCGCTGCCCCCCTTCCATACTCCGCATTCTACAAGGTCACCGGGAACACCGCGCTTGACCATATTTTTGACCGCCTCATAAAGCGCAATCATTCTATCCTCAGAAGTCATTGTGTAGGGCCTGCAGATATCAAGTATTTTGTTCGGCATTGGTACCACTTTATCATGATATTTTAGTTGTCTGAACTACGCCTGTCTGTCGGTAAGACCATGGTCAATCATGACTGGCGTGGCAGGCAGGGTTTATACAGATTGATTCAATAGATCTTAATTACTTCTATAACGTTCCGGCTTATGTGAAGTTTGAGGTGGTATAATTTGTCCCGCGCCTGCGGGACTCACAGCCGTGCAATTTGGGAGAGGAGGGGCGACTTCATTAACATCATAAAATGGAGCCCCGACGAACCGGCTAAGCGCTGTTGTACGATCGTAATACGAATCGCCAGGGGGCGGAAAAAACATACAAAACAGTCCACAGAAACAAGTCTAAATCTATGGACAAGCAAACTTTTTATTGATACTATAGAACTCGGAGTCAGCCGAATACTTCCCTTTCGGGTTGGTGGCCACCCCTCACCGGATGGCCTAGGTTGATTATGTCATACCAATTCCAGTTCAAAATATCCTTATCTCCTGCCCCCTCACCCATCCTCTCCCCCCTTCGAAAACCCCCTCACCTTAAAATATTGAGGGAGGGGGATAAGGAAAAGAGCCAAGGTATAGGTTTTAATAGATGCTACGATATGTGATACTTTGAAATGTAATTAGTATCAGCATTTCTTGATGATGCTGTTTTTCGATGCACGCTTGTGGAGTTTTTGCATTTCCTCGTCGCCTTCCATTGAGTCGCGTAGAAAACCTGCGACTGCATCAGCAAGGCGAATGAACTCATCAGCTTGATCTGTTAAACCGCGAACCAAATGCACTTGAACATGGAGTTTGCGAAGACCGGCTGCAAACGCACGTTTCTCAGTTCTTTGCATACCATCCACATACACAGTCGCTTCGTATGCTTTATTCGCAGCCGCCAGAATTGCTTTTGCAGTAGAGAGGATTGTCATATCGACGTATGAGCGTGACTGTGTGTAGTGAGAAAAGGATATGTGGTTAGCCAAGCTCTCGTCACTCACAATGTCGCTCATGTAAGCAATTCGTTGTTTCCGTGTGGACTTTGTCCACTTTTTGATGCCTTTACCACTTCTCTTTTCAATGGTATCCAATTTTGAACGAAGATGATTACGCTCATCGCCGACAACAACAATTGAAACAAGGAAGAATTCTCCCAATGTATCTTGTCCAGTTTCATCCACATAGCAGTAGAGTTTTTGTGGCGACATACTGACAGTGTACAAGTATTTGATGGCGTGTGCGATATCAGCCCATCATTTTTATATTTTCCCGGATGGTGGCTTTTTGCTCTTTGCCATCTTGCGCATCGATGATCTTCATTTTGATCAACTCATCAACGACTGTGTCGAAAAGATTTAGGAGCTCTTTACCATGGTCCATGAGAACTCCTCTGTATACATGATATTCTCCGCTCTCGACAAGGTCGCCAGCTACATTTGCGATTGTTGTTAATACCCATTGGCGAGGGCGTATGTTTTTAGATGTGATTTCAGCGTATTTATTAGGATGTTCAAATAACATTTTTTCTATGATACTTCTGACTGTCTGTAGTGCTGAATTATTCAAAGTTTGTTCTATCTTATCAAGTGCGTCTATAGCACTTTCAATTTCTTTTGGAACTTTGGATTCAGAGTTGAGGAGTTTCTTAAGACAAATGCTTCTCGCAATATTACCTACGGCCATGCTTCCTACAATTACGAGGAATAATAATCCAATATCCCCATTTATTGACTCAAGTATAAGATCTGTAAGTGAGCCGTAGTCAGATACGAAGAAATTCGCAATGGTTAATAATCCAGTTGCCATTACTATGTATGGCCAAATTGCGTAAACAAATTGATTAACTGTTGGCATGGCAAATTTTTTATGCATACGTATTTGTCCCGGTAGAAGAAATGGCCACAGATAGGAGGCATAAATGATTTGAAACAGTGTGAGCAAAAATACTGCTACTCCTAAAAGGAATCCGAATATCCAGATGAAACTTACAATCTGGACAAGAAGAAACAGATTGGCAAACATTAGAAATCCTGCCGAGTAAGGAAGAATCCCATTTTCCCAATAAGCTGTAAGGTATCTGTGTATCACCAGACCAATGACTATCAAGGATAGTATGAGGATGTTCATAGGAGATAGTGTAGAATCGTATTTCTTACAGCAAACAAAACATTAAAAACATACAGGGGGACTGGCGATTCGTATTATTTCGTACAACGTTCTGGCTTATGTGAAGTTTGAGGTGGTATAATTTGTCCGCCTAGGCGGACTCACCGTCGCCAAATTTGGGTCGCCTGCCGGCCGTAGCCCAGAGGCGAAGGCTGGAGGAGCGACGACTTCCTTTAAATTCAAAATTAGGGAGGAGCGACGAGCCACATAAGCCGTGTTATATGATGTACGTACTTTTCCTTTTACCCCGCCTCAGCGGGGACTGCTCTTAATAAAATCTGATTTTGTTTCCACCTTATTAGTGACGGGCAGAGGCCTGTCCGCCGAAGTCCGCCGTGGCGGACGTAGGTGGAGGAATTAAAGGGGTAAATGCCCGGAGCACAATCTCATTTCTTCGACTTCCTATGTCTACCAACATAAAACGCACACTTTTCACAATCAGGATTATGGCCGGGATACTTTTCGTTAAGAAGTTTCACCATTTCCTTTAGTTTTCGTTCAAGTCTTGTTGGATTAATTTTAACAAGATCAACATGGCTATCGAATTTCACGTCAATGGAAGGATTACTTTTGTCTTTTACAAAGTAATGCAAAAGGTACGCCCGATTAGAAACTTTGTACCCGTGCTTTTTGAACATGAAACCATATGCGGCTAATTGGTCGCGATAGTATTTTTGTTTGTCTTCGGCAGGTGCATTACCAGAGGACTTGTAATCTGCAGGAACAAAGCGACCATCTGCTTCCAGCAAAATGTCGTCAATCTTACCCCGAAGGACATAACCAACTTCTTCATCTTCTACTTGCAGTGAGCTCATTTTCTCCCGCCACAATTCTAGTTTCTCCAGATCCATAAAAGGCTTAATACCTTCTTTGAGTAATTCCTTTGCTTCCGGAGGAAATGTCTTTTGCTTGCGATACTTGTCGTAACGATTCTTCAGAATGCTATCCATTGCGGTGTTTAAGAGGAGAGGGAGCATCGGAGCTCGTCTGTAGTGGTTATCTACCCAAAAACAGGATTTACATTCGCTGTACGCGTACAGAGAGCTTGGGGATAGGCGCCAGAGGCCAGATTTAAGCTTCATCGGACACTATTGTATCAGTGAATGTGGAATGGTGGTGAATACTCGTAGTTAGATGACTTTAGATCAATTCTGATAAAGTATTCATGCGTCTTTCATTATACTCATCTTTATGGAAGATTTGTTGATTATAGACTCTTTGCAATTGCTTATTGTTTTTAACTGCCTGCTGTATTTTTTGATCATTGTTCACTAGCTTAACTTCTGAAAATAGAAACCATTTCTCAAGTTTTACAATATAGTCTGGATTACTGCGATTGTTAGCCTCATTTAAGAATTGAAATTCTTTTATAAAATCAGTTGTAGATATTGTATTTATAATTTGGAGTATTGATTCCATTGTATTTCTTTCGGATGAAAGGAAATCCCATAATTCATTTGCAATCAATGTTTCATTAGGGTCGAAGAACTTAATCATATTTATTATTGATCCAAGAAACCTATCTTTATCATATTCTGTAGATTTACTACTTGTTGGATCAAATGGGAAACCCATATAAAAATTTATTTTTTTGTTTGGAAACAACTTATGTAATGCTGCTTTTCCTTCAAGAATCTTCTGTTTTTCTCCTCTCATTTCGCCAGAATTAGGTTTAACAGACTTTAGTTCAATTGCTGTAATAGTATCTTCATCTTCAATAAATACATCAGCAGAGAAATCCATGGAATTTACGAAATTGTTTTCATGATCAATGAAAACCAATTTATTTTCATCATCCATGTTAGGTGGAATGGTACCATTTGAAAGCTCTGTCATTCTTTCGGCAACATTATTTTTTTGATTTTTACCTATTTGCACATTGCCAAGTTTTTTTGATGTGTATTCCCTCTTTTCGCCATCTGAAAGTATATGTGCAACATTCTCAAAAAAAGTTTGCCCTAAAGTTGTGTTTAATCCGTGTAACCAACTACTTAAGCTAATAAAGAAGGGAATATCGGACACTTTGTCATTGAATTTATCTTTAAAGGCGTTTAAAAAAGCTTCGTGAAATGGTGCATTTCTATTATTAGATGCATCTAGCGGAAAAGTTTCAAATCTCTTAAGGAGTGTCTTGATTACATTCCATGCAATCTTTTCTTGTTTATCAGGTTTCATAAGGATTTAGGAATTTTTTAAGTGAAAAATTATTTCAGAATAAGCCCCCTTATCTTTTTCTGTCCGGTTCAATACTGGTCGCTTAAATTGATCTACAATTTCCAATTTTGCTTTGTTAGCTATTTCTGGATACATTCCCCATTTATCATTAGCAACAAGAAAAATAGAAAAATCATCAGCAAGGTATTTTTTGCAGTTGTTGAGTACTGTTGCGATGCCTTCAATATAGCTTTTTCGAGCTTCTTGCCCCTGACCACGGAAAAGTGGGCCTATTTCTGATTCATCATTTCGCTTGAAGCCAAAGAGGTCGTATGCGTATGCATGTTGTTCATGATAATCAATTAATCCTACGTAAGGAGGTGAAGAAAAAATGCCTTGGATTTTTTGTTTTCTTGCAATCGTGGCAAAGCTTGGATGTCTTACATCCAGTTCCCTGAAAACGTCAATCGTCCTAGAATCTCCAGTAAGACAAATTTGCTTTGTATCAGTTCTCAGTGACTCAAATTGCTGAAGCCGTTGAATGGTATCTATTGAATATCTCTTCCACCAACTTAGAATTGAGAATAGTGGTTTGCATACCTTGCCATGCTTTCTACAGTAATACGTTGTTGTTTGAGGCTCTTTTAATGTAGCAAGGTCAGAATGAGTTGTTGCACGACAGGAACGAATAGTTCGACTGAGTATGACACTAACAATCCTTTTAATATCCTGATCTTTGATTTTTTTAACTTGGTCAAACATAAAATCTATTTCCTTGCGTACGGTTTGCAGATACCACTTGTCTAAGAATGATGAATTCTTGGATTGTTTGAGCTTGATTTCGAATTCATTGATTAACTTCTCATATGTACCCATAAATTCTTTCTCCTTCTTTGCCCCATATTCACGCTCGTTTATCTTTCCTTGTCTCACATCATATTTAAATCCTGGTGAAGGAAAATATTTCGAATTGAATACTTGCAGAGCAGAAAGCAAAGTAGATTCAAATTCAAGAGTTTTAGAATAATCCAAAAATTTTTCTAGGTTTATAGTAATTTGTTGAATGATTTCTTTAAGCTCTGAGAAATTATGTGCTCCTATTTTGATATTAGATATCAGTGAATTGAATGCCGAGACATCAATTCCAATTGCATGCATTCCTAACTCATTGGCTTGGACGAGAGTAGTTCCACTACCACAAAATGGATCAAGAATTATGTCTCCTTCCTTGAAATATTTTTGCTTTTTAAAAGTGTCAGTATGATCATCTAAAAAATATTCAACGAGTTGTGGGATAAATTTACCCTTGTATGGGTGCAGTCGATGAACGTGTTTTGTAGTTTCACTTTCTCTGAATTGCTCAAAAGAGAGCATCCAGTTCAGATCGTTTCCGAGTTTAGACTTCCAAGATGCCTCTCTCATTGGCATATTTTGGTTGTAGTATTCTTCAAGATCTTGTTTGGAAATTTGTGTAGAGCCATTTTCGCCAATTTTTTTGACTCTTCCATATTGGATTAGATATGAGATATTTGCTTCGCTCACTTTGCGCTGGAGTAGTTCACTTGCCCATGAGCTTGCTTCTTTTATGCTCAATAATTGTTTATGAGAGGTGGCAGTAGGCATATTTTGTTGATTGGATTGCAAGTAGAATATGTTAAATACATGAATACTTCAAAAAATTTGTAATGCGCTAACTTGATAAATATTGTAGTGTACAATTGTACACCAAGACATATTCAGTAAATTACATACAAAAACAAAAAACATCTTCCCCTAATCAAAAAAGAAACAAAATCGGATTTTATTAAGAGCAGGAGGCGTCAGCCTAAAAGGAAAAGTACGTATTTCAGCTAACGTTCTGGGCTGTACGAAGTAGCGCAATTGTACAATATTGCCCGTAAGGGTATCACAATTGTGTTATTTGGGCGAAGGCCGAGCCGAGGCCAAAGCCGTACAGCCCGTGTTAAACGACCCGAGACCAAGCCTGTACAATTTGCACCGCTCAGGTGCTCACAGGTTTGGGTGAGAGCGCAGCGGGGCAAGCGACTCCTTAATTTTTAGTAGAGAGGAGCGCAGCGTTTGAAAACCTACCGGTTGTGTTGATATTCCTTGTTGTTTCTTAATGACAAGAAAAATATCTTAATATATCCTGTTACTATGCGATCAGCGGAAGGAGAAACACAGGCAGCACCAGTAAATGAAGGCACTCCAAAACGACGCAATATTATGCTCAGGATGTTCGATCGATATCGAGATTATACTGATGAATGCTTGAATAGAACGAGGTCAATGTCGCTTTTGGATCCCACTCATGCAAAAGAGAGTGGGAAAGTCCTTTTAGCACCATTAACCTGTAGTATTGCTGAAATAAGGGACTCATTACGAGGGTGCTGTCGGGCCAAGGGATAATAAACACCAAGGTAGGTAGGTTTTCAAATGTCGCACAACGTTTCGGGATATGCGATGTTTGGCAGGTGTATAATTCTCGTCACACCTGCCAAATATGGGAGAGCTTTGGCGACTTCCTTGGAGAATCAAAACGGAGCCAAAGCGAACCGCATAGCCCGTGTTGTGCGATGTAAAATGCCGTCCTCCTTTTTTCTGCCAGTACGCGATCGTCAATGACATATACGCCACTAGCGTATGTGTCGTTTCATAACCGTCCGCTGGGGGGGGGACAACATACAACACAATCAACAAAAACATCTTTAGAGGATGATCTTCACTGTCTTGTACAACATTGGTAAGCAGTCCTGGCGCAGACGGAACTTCGTCCCGTGGTTATGACCAGTGCGAGCATCGAAGTCTACAAAAGCCATTCCTTCATCAAGTGCACGAAGCAGGCCGTCAAAATTGAAGCCTTGGAGCATCATCACTTTTTCATATTTGAAGAACTCGCGGCCGTCTTCCTTTTTACTATCTGCTTGAACGTAGAAAGAGTTGAGTAACTTCGTGCCTGCTTTGTTCTGCAAATCGGCAAATCCCCAATATGGCTGCGGGTTCAATTCATCGAGACCGGCGTGCTTCTTTACAGACTGAAGCCATTTCTTATGTCGCACCGCCACCGCAGATGCATTGAAGGAGATGAGAACTTTTTGCTCAGAGCGATCTATGACAACCATAAATCCTCTGTCACCCCGCGACTGTCCGCTGATCGTCATCCTGAAACTCATTTCCTTCTTTCCATACTTCTTCCCCGCGTCATTATGTTTCCATCCATACTTCGGAAGAAGAACTGCAGGGACAAACCGAAGTGCGCGTGGCGACGGCTCCATGTGAAAAAGCGTCGTGAGAGAGGTGGTATTGCTGCGCTGTGTCTTCAATTCCCATTCGGCTGCGTTTGGAATAGGCAGATTGTTTTCCTCAATGCCAAGCAAATCTTCCAGAGTATTGCCGACTCCACCATCATTGCCATGTCGCCCGCTTGGTATCCAGCCCATTTGAACAATCGCTTTGAGTCGATCAATGAGATCTGTCTTGGAGTAGATTTGCATACATCAAGCGTGAAGAAGTGAGAGCTGCCCGCGAGAAGGAGTACGTTCTTCAATTGGGGACACGATGCCGAGCCTTTCTTCAGCCATGCGGCAATACTCCGGCGAAAGCTCAATGCCAATGTAATCCCTTCCTAGTCGCTTTGCCGCCACAGCCGTTGTCCCCGAGCCCATAAAAGGATCGAGAATAATCTGAGCATGCGTAGAGGAAATGACGCGCTCAATGAGCGTAACCGGAAAAGCAGCAGGATGGGGGTTATTCATTTCCTGCGTAAACTCCCAAATGTCGCCGTAAGCATTTGCTTTTGGCGCGAGAAGAAATTTCGGTTTTGCAATCAGGTAAATCACTTCATACGTTGGCAGGAAGTAACCGGGATTGAAATTAAAACCGCCTTTCCTTCTCCAGATAATGATTTGCCTCACTGGAAAACCGGAAACAATGTCTTGCCTATCTTGCAGAAGGCCGCCCTGCACTCGCCATTTGTGATTATAAAATAGCGCACCATCTTCCTTTAGAAGCCGCATCATTTCAGTAAGACAATCCCGCTGCCACTTCACATACTTATCATGCGGCATGCAGTCGTCGTGATGTGAGTAGCCATTCATTAGAGCTGCCCCGGCCCACTTTCCTCCTCGCCCGTCTTTCATTCCATTGCCGGTGGAATTTTTGAGATTGTACGGAGGTGACGTGACAGCCAAATCAACGCATGCATCAGGCATTTCTCGCATGACTTCGAGACAATCTCCGCAGATGATTTTATTGATAAAATCCATACTTGTTCAGAGTATAGACTATTTGTCGTTCAATGGAATCGATTGTTCAAACAACCACCAAAAAACAACCTACAAAACAACAAACATGGGGGGAGCGGACGGTTACGATTCGTAGCGTGCTGGCATTAAAAAAGATGGCATTTTATTTCGCACAACGTTTCGGCTTATGCGAAGCCGGAGGCGGTATAATGTCGCGAAGCGCACCGCCGAACGGTTTGGGTGAGATTTGGCTCTGTCCGCCAAATCTCAAAAAGGGAGCCAAAGCGAACCATATATGCCGTGTTGTCGGATCGTCACTTTTCTCCCGAGTTTCGTAGTTTTTAGCGTAGCTTTTTATTTTTGCGGGGGTGGGAAACAACATACAAAACAAATAACAAAAGAAATGCCAAGATTCTATGAATCATATATTCTTAGTGTATATGTCAGCATTCGACCAAGATAAGTATGATAAGGCGAAAGAGGCAGCGCATAATTATTTTCAAAAGAACAGGAAAATACGCTCGCCCTTACTTGGAGTAGTCCATCTCAATTCTGATGGCTTCCTTCATCTTGTTTATGGGGATAAGAACCATAAACAAAAACGAGATTGGAAAAATCAGGTAAAACGTTTTCATTTAGTGTCATACATTAAGCGAATTATTGAAGGTATGGGATTTCATCAGGAATATATGGAGCAATATCAAACAGTTACTATCATGCAACACAAGAAGAAAGTGCCCGCAAATAAACTGGTGAAGTATTGGGGCTTTGTTGCTGTTATTGATAACAAAATTCGTGTGAAACTTATTCTTCGACAAGTTGGAAATGGCAATATCCACTTTTGGTCTGTCATTCCTTTTTGGAAAACTACTTATTACAAAGACATCCAAGTTGTAGATCTTTCTACAGGTGACTTGGATGTAGACTAAATATAGATATTGTGAACCTGCGACCTGCTCAACAATGTGGCTGGTCGGGGGCTGACGCCCACAAGTTCACGCTAACATTATAGGTGATATAGTTGCTTATTAGCAACAAAAAACGATAAATTTGTGTTAAATAGGCTTATAAGCCTAAAATTAGAGTGTGACTATTTCATAAGTTCTCATCATTATTCTTACCAAGATTACATTTGTGACAAAGGGTTCTCAGATTATCAATTTCATTAGAACCACCTTTTGAAAATGGTTGGATATGATCAATATGCAAGAAAATTCCTGCATGCGTCGCAGGGCTTCTGCCACAAATGATGCATTTATAGTTATCCCTTTTTAAAATTTTAAGACGTTTTTTGTTGTTAATGTTTCTTGATCTAGCAGTGCTTTCACTTTGTGCCATCTTAATAAACTCAACATCACCCTTCTTATATTTAATGAATTCTTCACAGGCTTTTATCCAACTTCCAAATCTTCTTTGGTAAGTTGCATGATTGAATTTAGAAAGCGGTTTCTTCATTTCTCCTACAAAAGGTTGTCTGTCTAATGTTCTCCATATTACTTCTAAGTTATCAAAAAGCTCTTGATTGGTAATAGTTCTTTTTAATCCAACTTCCAGACCAGCCTTTTGTAGAGCTTTGTTCCAGCCGCCAAAACGCCTTATGTATGTAGCAAAATGATATCTCCCATTTTTATTGTATTCTTTTTGAGTGACTTTTTGCTTATTTAAAAGCCCAGCAACTCTTTGCAAATCTGCGATTAGTTCCTTGTCATCGGCATATATAGCGTTTGTTCTCAATTTAAAATCCATGGTCATATGTTATTCGTTTTTAACACATAAAAAAACACCAACAACAAACAAATGGCGGGACGCAAAAATAAAAAGCGAAGCGGAACGTAGAAACGAGGGAGAAAAGTTATGTCCGACAACGTCCAAGACTATGCGAAGTTTGAGGCGTTATAATGTTGCCCGATAAGGCATCAACGCCGAAGCATTTGGGAGAAGAAATTTCGCATCCTTGAGTTTAATTAGAGCGAAATTTCTGAACCGCATAGTCTTTGTTGTGCGAAGAATTTTTTGTTTGGGGAGGGAAAAACACATACAAAACAACTCACAACATATATTCTTTGTGATACGCTTGCTTTGATGGCAATTGACTTAGAAAATTTCGATGAAGTGAAGCTGAAAGGTGAAGAACTCTATAAGTCACTGATAGATGTGCATTGTCCGTTTTTTAATGGAAAGGTGTACTTCAATGCACAAGGATTAGGACATCTCAAATTCAAGAGACATGGTCACGCACGACCTCAGCAAGATCAATATATGCGTTTTAAGCTCCTGCACTTGGCGCCTATTATTCTTCGCAACTCAAAAACATTGCAGGGTATTTGGGAAACAAAGTCATTTGAGAAGATTCGTGTTCACAGCAGAACTGATACTGTTATGAAGGATGTTACGTATTACGAGTTCGTTGCCGTTATGGAAAACGTGCGGGCGAAAATCATAGTCAAACAAGTAGCAGGCGGGCAGAGAGTCTTTTGGAGTATTATTCCATTTTGGGGTATCGACAAAAAAACAAAGAAGAAAAAATTGCACAGTGTTTATCCTATGGAGGATTAAACATCAAAAAAACCGCCGGTGCGGTTGCTTTGATAGGTGCTTGGTTACAGCTTACATTGAGCCGTGAGAGGGCGAACCCTCCAAACACCTGCCAATAGTATAGCTATGCAACATGGAAATTTCAATCAAAATCAGTAATAATAATTTATATGATCTATAAGGGAAACATTGTGACTGGAGTGGGCAAAGCAGCTCGATATTTTGAAGCTCTTAAGCCGCTATATCAGGAATATATTGGTATGGATTTCTTTTGTGGTACTTTGAATGTTTTGGTTGATAATGAGTTGTTGATTACAGAAGATGCTATTTATGTACCATCGGATGGAATTGGTATAGCTTTGCAAGAGCAAGGAATTCAAAGTGCGGAAAAGGGATGTTATTTTGTCCCGGCAAAATTGTTTGGAGAAAGCGTTTATATTTGCAGACCGGAGAAAACAGAGCACCCAAACAATTTGCTTGAGATTATTTCTGCGAATAAGATCAAGGATAAATACAATTTGAATATTGGTGATGAAGTTGAAATTATTACCAATGATTAATAATTATTATTTCACAAACAAAAAACATTGGTGGGGCAAACAAAAAATATTTTGAACAACGTTCCGGCTTATGCGATGTTTTCGGGCTGTATAATGTGCCCGCAAGGGCACCACAGCCCGAAAATATGGGAGAGGAGGTGGCGCATCCATCAAATATTAAAGGTGCCACCGACGACCCGCATAAGCCGTGTTAGCTGATGTAGCCAAACATTCACCTTAATAAGAGGAAGACCGGCAAACACCACCTTAATCGTTTTCTTTTTTGGGGAGGGGGAAACACATACAAAACAGCCTACATGTACAGAATTTGTACATCTGAGAATTTTGGTTAAATTCGATTTGACATATACATGAGTAGGTGGTTAAATACATGTCCTATTCTTTCTTTTCTTAATTATGGACAATTTTGAACCACAGGAAAGTATTATTGTAATGGCTGATAAAAAATATAATCTTCCCGATCAAGAAGTAGGTGTTTCTGCACTAGATACAACCATCAATTTAACAGTGGAGCAATTGCAGGCAATCACTACGAATGTGCAAGTCAGTGCTGTTGGGGTTCATGTGATAGAAGTAGTTGTCCAAGAAGATCAAAGCTCATTATCATCGGAACAGAAAGAAAAACTATTTGCAGAACTGAAAACGATATTTGATTTTAAGAATCCAGTTGAATGCACAGAGGAAGAAAAATTTCCTGAGACATGTAGCGCAGCAAAAGAAATTGGATGGGACACGATACGATCTGTTCTGGATAAGAATCCTGAGCAGATGCAATATTTACAAAAAATGATAGCAGCAAGATTTAGGCCTACTATTTATGCTGTTACCCAGCAAGAATATCTGTTTGGCGATCAGAGGAACTATGATGCTGTTAATCCGACAAACAAAAGCAATATCAATAGTGTAGGACAAGATAGAACAAGATTTAATGGTCTTACCGATGCTGAAAAACAAGCTGCTGTTCAAATTGCGATAGCGCGTTCTTCAAAAGAATGGGGACAATATTCTGATGAGGAAAACCAAACTCTACGCGGTAAGTTCTATGAATATTTCAATGAGATACCGAAAGGCTGTGGTATTGATTTTTGGCGATCACTAATCTTAACATCCCACTTTGGCGGTAGGCCGTACACGTATGAAGAATTGAATAATTCAGCACAAACTAATGGCCAATTATGTGATAATAGTTGGCAATGGAGAAACGGCAAAGATCTCCGGGAAGTATTCAGAAGTGATGTTGCGCATGGTGGCCGTCGTTACTACGGGCGTGCCGACCGCAACGAGGACTTTGCCGACTACCGCAATCATTCTCAGGGCGTGTGCGTCGGCGGGCTAAGGGTTCCGTGTTCTTAGTTCTTAATCTTTGATTTTCTTTTAGTTTTTGCACTTTTCCTTAGACCGCCGTCAGGCGGTCTTCCGCTACCCACTTTCAACAAGATTACGGTGGGCAGACAAATTTTTTTCGCTACAATACGCACAGCGGTGAATAGCCACTTGCCTCGGAGCAAGCTACCGTACGGTGGTCTTTCAAAAAAATTGCTTTGAATGAAAAAAGAAGCAAGAAAGACCATTACAAGCTAATGAACCCTTAGTTTGAGCTGAGTGATTCTGTAATGAGACAGTCGTTGGACTGCGGTTAACGGCTTCGGTATGAAGCTCAGTCAATAACGGTGTTGCGCCTAATGGCAATCGTAACAACGGGAATGCCAACCGCAACGAGAACAATGCCGACAACCGCAATCATAATCAGGGCGTGTGCGTCGGCGGGCTAAGGGCTTATTGGCTTTGCACGGATTTTAGCCATCCTCCAATCTGTCGCCCTACCTCTTCTACCGTTGATTGTGCCTGGAAGATTTTTGTCTCATTCACAAGCTTGAGTTCCAGACAGAGACGAAGTTTGAGCATGCAAAAACAACAAAAAAACATACAAGGGGGGACAAAAAAGAAAACGTCATCAAAAAAGTGTTTGCCAGTCTTCCGTTATAAAAAGGTAATGTTTGGTTATTTCAGCTAACGTTCGCGGTTGTGCGATGTTTTGTGGCTGTATAATGTTTGCGGAGCGTAGCGGAGCAACACAGCCGCAAAATATGGGAGAGGCATGGCGACCTTCCTTAGAAATCTAAATGGGAGCCATGCCGAACCGCATAACCGCTGTTATATGATGTAAAATACCATCCTCCTTATCTCTTGCCAGTACACGGTTGGGAATGACATATACGCCACCAGCGTATGTGTTGTTTGGGATGGAACGTAACCGTCCGCAGGAGGTGAAAACAACAAACAAAACAATTACAACACAATTCTGGAAAAACGCTGCACAAACATATTCGATGACTATGCAAATAAGTCTTTTTTTGAGAAGCTAGTAACATGCCAACAACCGACTCAGAAGTACATGCTTATAAATTCATATTAGATGAATTAATAAAGAAAAAGGGCTGGAAGAAAGCGCAGGTTTTAACACAGCAAGAATGTCATCGTATTAAGGCCATAAAGGATGCTATTGGAGGGAAAAAACCAGAAAACGTTGTAATGATTAGCGACAAAACGTGTTACGTTATTGAAGCAAAAAACGAAAGAAAGAAATTGAATACCGCTGTTAAAGAAGCCAAAGAAGAGTATGCAGATAGAATTAATGAGCAGCAAAAACTACAAGCCATATTCATTACTGGCATTGCTGGAAATGACGAAGAGGGATTTATTTGTAAAAGCGAATATTACAAAAACGGAAAGTGGGAAGCTATTGAAGAAAATGGGGTAGAGATTACTGGTTTGCTTTCCTCTGGTCAGGTAGATCATATTTTGAGAACAAAAAGCGGAAAAATTGAAGATATAGAAATCACGGAGAAGGAGTTTCATGTGGCAGCCAAGGAAATTAATGGAATACTCCATGAGAATGCTATCAACAAAGATTATCGAGCCAGGTTTATTTCCGCTCTTTTGTTAGCCCTTACAGAGGGGTCGTCGGAAATTGACTTAAACGAAATGGATACCAGTGTTTTGATTGTTGCTATAAACAAAAAAGTAGAATCGATACTAAATAGACATAAAAAACATGAATTTGCTAGATTCATTAAAATTGATGAGCCATCAAATCAAGACAATCATGTTAAGGTTAGGGCTGCAATTGTGAATACAATAGAAAAACTATTGTCACTTAATATAAGGTCTGCAATGAAATCGGGGAGAGATGTTTTGGGCGAATTTTATGAAGCCTTTCTCAAGTATGGAAATGGTGCGAAGGAAATTGGTGTAGTTCTTACCCCTCGTCATATCACTAGATTTGCAGCAGAAGTTTTAGACGTGCAGACAAATGATATAGTACTTGATCCAGCCTGTGGCACAGGCGGTTTTCTTGTTGCTGCATTGGATGTCGCTAGGAAAAAATCGAAATCTGATAAAGATTTTGACGGATTTAAAGAAGAAGGTATCTATGGCATCGAGGAACAAGATCCGATTATTGCCCTTGCCATTGTAAATATGATTTTTAGGGGAGATGGAAAAAATAATATGATAGAGGGAAATTGTTTCAATAAATGGCTGACAGTTGATGATACAAAAAAGAGATTTGCAGCATGTTATGTAAAGAGTGATTTTGATGGACGGCTTCTGCCAATCACAAAAGTTCTGATGAATCCTCCATTTTCTCAAAAGTCGAGTAAGAGTAAGGAATACCAGTTTATTGAACATGCCATTGCTCAGATGCAGGATGAGGGGTTGCTATTCGCGGTACTTCCAATTTCAGTACTGATAGAAAGAGCTGCCCTTGAATGGAGAAAAGAGTTTTTAAAGAGAAACACGCTGATTTCAGTTGTCACATTTCCAACAGACCTTTTCTATCCAACTGGCACCAATACATTAGGCATGTTTGTTAGAAAAGGTGTTCCGCATAATCCAGGTGAACCAGTATTATGGATGAGAGCTTTACATGATGGATTTGTCAAAAAGAAAGGCAAAAGGGTGCGTAACAAAAAAGAAAAAGACGACATTACTACAATCCAACCGCTTCTGTTTGATTTTGTGAAAGATTCTAGGACGAAAGTTAAGAACATTCCTCAGTTTCAAAAAAAAGCTCCGATTAATTTTTCAGATGAGAACCTAGAACTTGTTCCAGAAGCGTATTTGGATGATAAAGAATTGACGCAGGAGGAGATTGAAAAATCAATGGAATTGCTGATGCGCGAAACTGCCTGTTATTTGATTCGTACTAAATCATGACAGTCGGAACACTTTTTAATATCGGCAATGCGAAGTCAAAGGGGTTTGAGCAGCATGATGAAGGCACCATACCATTTGTTACAAACGGTTTCCGAAACAATGGAATCGTAGGATTTGTAGATCCTCTTCCGATGGAAAGAGTTATAAAAGAACAGGCAATATGTATTTCAACATTTTGTGAGGCTACTGTGCATGAGCCGCCTTTTTTACCACGTGGAAACGGAGGAAGCGGTTTAATTATTCTTGTTCCTAAGACTGGAATGACCAGGGAGGAAATGTACTACTATGCTGCTCAGGTCAATAAACAGTCTTGGCGGTTCTCGTTTGGTCGAATGGTAATAAATGAGCGTATTGCTTGTTTGGAGCTGCAACCATTCAAAGGGGTTTCCACAACTCTTTCAATCGAGAAGTTGGTACCAGAAATGAAGCAAAGAAAGAACGTGTCTATTTCAAAAATGGCTAAAAAAAGCATAACTGATATTTGTAATATTGAAAGGAAATATGCGCCTTACATGAATGAAATTGATGAGTTGGATAGTGGCACGCCTTATGTAACAACAACCGAAGTAGACAATGGTGTATCTATTCATTGCAATGAAAAACCAAACTTCAAAAGTAACTCAGTTACAGTTTCATTAGATGGAATTTGTGGCACTACCTTTTTCCAATTTCAAGATTATATCGCAGGAGAAAAAACGGCTGTTGTTACATTAAAAGAAAAGTACAACCCATATTTACTTCTCTATATTGCAGCATTGATAAGAATGATGTCATGGCGATACCATTATGGCAGAAAACTATCAATTGGAAGATTAGAGGAATTATCTTTGAAACTTCCTGTAGAAGAGGATGGAAACATTGATTTTGATGCAATCGAAAAAATTGTGAAGAACAGTTATGGGTGGGAAATTGTCGATGCTCATTTATCTAAAACATACAATTAACAAAACAACAAACATGGGTGGGTGCGGACGGTTACTCGTAGTGTACTGGCAAGATAAACAGTGATGGTATTTTATTTCATATAACGT
>Ga0180007_10002845_pt1 | contig 20050 bp, 30 predicted proteins | sample MM_PC_MetaG_FD_121122 | JGI IMG/M metagenome (GOLD analysis project Ga0180007, IMG submission 121122) | Groundwater microbial communities from the Aspo Hard Rock Laboratory (HRL) deep subsurface site, Sweden - MM_PC_MetaG | ecosystem: Environmental > Aquatic > Deep subsurface > Groundwater... | reverse complement strand
CTGTTAGTACGTTCTTTTCATAATACGTTCTTATTTGACAATATGATGTATCTTTGTTCCAAACTTTTTTTAAGTATTCGCACACATCTTCTATTGTATTAAAATTTTTAAACCCGCCATTAACCGTAACTCTTAGGTATACTTTATTCTCCTCAATTTTATTTCACCTCCTTTAATATAATTATATCATATTATAATAATAATGTCAAGGCCTAAATAGCTGCGTTTTTTTACACTTAACAAATAAACGCTTGACATGATATAAAATAAATGGTATTATTGTAATGGGACTGGTTTGGTATCGTTAAGTGTGAATGAGACTGTTTTGGTATCATTATAAAATACTATAACTTTTTAACAATAAAATAGTTGTGATTTTAATAATAGGGGAAAAACATGGCTGGTGTAAAAGGTCGCTCCGGAAGAAAAAAAGCAAGCGATGAGGAAAAACGATTTAAAATAATCGATAAAGCTTGGGACGTTTTAGCTGATACGCTCTGGGATTATAAAGTTAAACAATCCGATAAAATTAAAATTGCAATAGAATTGTGTAAAAAAAATATACCTGTGCAGATAGACGGCAAATTGCAAATAGATATAACTGCTAATTTGCAAACTGCACGTCAGCGGGTATTGGAGGCAATTAGTATTGCCACAAACAATTAATCCCCAATTAGAATTGATAAACGATTTAGCCGCGTTCACACACGACCCGTATAAATTTGTAATATACGCGTTCCCCTGGGGAGAGCCCGGAGAATTAAAAGAATATTCAGGTCCCGAAGAATGGCAAACCGAGTTGTTGTGTGATGTGCGGGACAAATTGAAAACTCCGCACGAGGCAATAAGGGAAGCGGCAGCGTCCGGGCACGGCGTGGGGAAATCGGCTCTTGCAAGTTGGCTGATTTTGTGGGCGATTGCGACACACGAAGACACCAGAGGCGTTATAACCGCAAATACAGAGGTACAGCTCCGAACTAAAACGTGGGCGGAACTGTCTAAGTGGCATAGGTTGTTTATAGCAAGACACTGGTTCCAACTCACCGCAACAGCAATTTATTCAGTAGATCCTAAACACGAGCGCACGTGGCGTATAGACTGTATTCCGTGGTCAGAGCACAAAACCGAGGCGTTTGCCGGGTTACACAACAAAGGAAATCGAATTCTCGTTATATTTGACGAATCCAGCGCTATCCCTGACGCTATTTGGGAGGTTTCTGAGGGCGCACTCACTGACGAAAACACCGAAATACTGTGGTTTGCGTTTGGCAATCCTACCCGTACAGGCGGAGCGTTTAGGCGGTGTTTTGATTATCCCAGCCGTTGGACTCCTCGCAGAGTAGATAGCCGAGATTGTAAAATTACCAATAAAGTGGAGCTTGAAAAATGGCGGCAGGAGTACGGAGATGAGAGTGATTTTTTTCGTGTACGTGTGCGGGGAGAACATCCGTTAGAGGATACTGACGTATTAATACCCCGTAAATATGTTGACGCGCTGAAGGACAATAATCTCGTATTCCCTAGTATACAGCGGATTATCGCGGTAGACCCGTCACTGGGTGGAGATAAATGCGCTGTCCACGTTATGGAAAATTATAAAGTGTTGGAGAGTATAGGGTTATATCACAGGGACACGATGAAAATAGTCGCCGAGTTGATGATTTTATCCCACGACACAAAAATAAACGATTTCGCAATAGACAGCATAGGAATAGGTAAAGGGATTGTGGACAGACTACGTGAGCTGGGTAAATTTGTACAAGCGATTAACTCCTCCGAGAAAGCGCACGAAGCGAAACGATTTGCTAATCGCCGGGCGGAGATGTGGTGGGGATTAAGGGAGAGTATCTATCGGAGAGAAATTCCCGAGATAGAAAATAAGGAAATCGTAAACGATATATGCGCGGTAAGATTTTCGATGAACAGCGGGATGAAAGAGATTGCGCTTGAGCCTAAAAAAGAAACAAAAAAAACAAGAGGGCATAGTCCAGATGATGGAGACGCGTTTGTTTATGGTATAGAGGGACTAAAACACGTTAAAAAGCGAGCGTCAGAGCAAGACTATCACTACAAGCGCAGGGTAAAGCGTTCAAAGAAGAGGTTTTATTAATGGCTGAATGCAATCGTTGCGGAAAATGCTGTACAATATCAGTAAACGGCAAATGGCGTGATTGCGAATATCTACGCAAAAATGACAAACAAACAACGTGTACGATATACGGCAAACACGTAGGCAGGACGACAGGAGTTGGACAATACTGCACGGAGAGAAAATTTAGCAAATACGATTATCCTGATTGCCCGTACAACAATAAGAGGCAAATTCATCCGGCGTATATTACAGAGCGCAAGATTGTTGACAGCGTTACGGTGATGGAACTACAGATGAGAAAGTGGAATGACAACACGGAGGATTTGGGTGTTATTTGTCCGGGAAAACTGATAGAGGATAGCAAGATATTTTTGCTCAAGATATTAACCAAGGCGATGAATATCGTAATGGACGCGCAGCCACGAGAGAGTATAATCAAAAAAGGGAACATAATTAACAAACAAATATTCAGGAGTTTTATAAATAAAGCAAGGAAGAGATGAAAACAGTATTTAGAAAGGCAAAGGAAGTTTTAATTAAAGATGGTAAGGTTAGCGTTAATGAATTAATCAACACAATAGAATTTTTAAATAGGTTATTGGAAGAAAACAAATCAGACACAAGGATGCATTGCTCATTTGTTGATGGTGGTTATAATTTTGGGATAGGGGTAGTAATAAAAAAGTGATAAACCGGATAATATGTTGATAGAGATTCCTATAAAACTATGAAAAACACAGAAGAAATAAAAGAAATTTTAAGTAGAGCGTTCAGTGAATATGCAGAAGAATATTTAAAACTATGCCGTCCGTATATTGTTACACCCGACACAATCCCTACGGATATAAATTTAGCAAACTACCAAGTGAAAGCGTTCGATAATCTTTTTAAGATACTAAATAAAAAAGTAAACATCACAACTAAGAGGATTGAAAAGTTAAATGAAAGATAAATTAACCGTGAAAGCCCTGGAGAAGATACAAAAAGAACTCGAAAAAAAAACTTTTTTAGTATTTAATTATAAAAACGAGATATATCATGTTCCACAGCGTTATTTACTCCAAAAACGTTGGTTAAAGAAATAATATGAGGAATTAACATGGGAAGATTAAAGCATTTAGGGAATAAGACACGGATGAAAAAACATCCATTAACGGAATGGGAGAAATATTATCAGGGTTATGACAATATATTTAGTAATAAGCCTGCTCGTAATGAGCGTATGCGACATAAAAACAAGGAGCGTACCTAATTGGTTAATGGCAATTTTTTATCTAATTGCGTTTTTGACAGTCGAAGAAAAAGGATTATTCGTTATGAACGCGATAATTGGAATCTTCTTGTGTTGTACGCTGAATGTTCTGAATATCCCGACAGTTGGGAGATTTGGTGGCGCAGATATAAAAGCAATGGGGATTGTTTGCGGGATTATGAGTCTGCGGTTAGGTATGCTCTCAATAGGAGTGGCGATAGTGAGTCTGGAAGCACATAGGTTTATTACATTAGAAAGCAAGATAATTTTCATACCACATTTACTAATAGGGGTTTTGGTGGCGGGATGATAGAGGACAAGCTTGGTAAAAACAAAGACAAGGGAGCATGGGCGAATAGAATGCTAAGACTGTCTAAGCAAAAACCTTTCTGGGAATTTGTAAAAGAAGACAGGGAAAAAGGGCATAAAAAATTTGGAGAATTGCGTGATAAGTGGGTATTTGATATATTACTAAAAGAGGAGAAACATCCAGATGAAAAAGGAAAGACTTGTTGAATTAATTAACGAACATATTGCCGAGAAAAAGACAGATACAGAGTATTTGGAATATTATAAAAAAGTAATAGAGATTCCAACAGAAGAAATAATTATAAACAAGATAATAAGCGGAGATAAATGCATATCAATTAATGGTCAACCTATTATAGAAGTAAACGAAGAACTATTAATCAGGATGTATTTAAAAGATTAGGATACCAGAAGATGAGTTTATCGTATCCAGCGCATAAATTAGAAGAAAAGTATCCTGAATTTAGATTCGTAGTAAGCGAATGGGCAACGGCTGATGGGACAACAATATTTAAGTTAAAAGCCACACACATTAAAACACTATGGAATAAAGAAAAGAGTTTTTATGATCTAAAAGATAAAGATTTAAATAAAGAAACATTTCATAAAATCGCTAAACAAATGGTAAATGAAGCGGACGAGTTAGAAAATGAGTAAACTTGAGTCGTTAATAGAGAGCTTAAAAAAGTTGACTACTAATAGAGAATTACTAAAAAAGCTAATCACACAAGGGTCAATACAAATAAGATTAAACTTGCACAAAGGCAATTTATCTGATAAGATTAAAATTGAAGAAACTGTGAGGTTGAAATGAAAACTATTTTTATTTATTATATTCTTATTTGTATTTGTTTATTATTAGTCAAAACACAGGAAATAGAAAAAAACAGCAAAGTAAGCTATTATAAAGATGCTGCTGAAATAAAAACAAAAACATGGTATGACCCGGAAACAAAGAAAGAATTAGCTGCCCATGCAATTGTTACGAAAAGATACGCGGCGAAATGGTTAAGAAATAAAATAATTAACGCGTCAACGAGTGTAGACATGGAGTTTGAACATCCTTTAAGGACAGAAAAGGGAGAATTGATTTTTAGTACAAGCCAATTACCATATTACATAAAATAGTTTAAACGCACCACTACAAACGTAAAGGCGTTATTTGAAGCCCTAAATGATAAACAAAATTAAATTTAAAAGTTATAATGGAAAACATCCTAATCTATGTCGTGGTAAGTTGGTGTTCACGCTAAATGGTAAAGATATCGTATTCCCAGATAATTGTTTACAAAGCGGTGGCTCTACATGGATAGATGAGGACAATGACGAACATGTTGATAGCGGAGAGTGGAAAATAAGTAAATATCCTAAAGATTTCCCAATTAAGTTAAGAGCAGAGGCGGAGGAATTAGTAAATGAAAACATAGAGCACGGTTGTTGTGGTGGATGTCTTTAGATGAAAAAGAAAATAAAACTTATCAATAAAACAAAAAACATAAAAATAAGTTTAATAACCTGCGATGATGATTACAGCGTTAATGAAATGGGGTACATGTTAGAGTTTGAAAACGTTACTACACATAAAATAAAAAGATTACTAATCACCGAGTATATAAAAGAAATAACTGGAAGTGCCCAAAAAAAAGGAAAAAACTTGCCCATGTTTTATACATAAAAATTTTGCTGTAAAAAAATAAAATAGTTTAAACGCACCACTACAAACGTAAAGGCGTTATCAGAATAAAATCTGGTAACGCCTTTTTTTATTAGGAGACAATATGCCAAAGATTGATAGGCCGGAAGTAAACGGTAGATTAAAGGATTATTTCTCAAGTACGCTTAAAAAGTGGACAGAGTCGGCAGATAATCATTCCTACAGAATAGACCAATGGACAAAGCGGTTTATGGCCGCAAGGTCTATTGCTGGCATGCAATACGGAGATGATTCGAAGATACACCCGAAGGTAGACCCCTTTGATGGTTGTTCAGATACAGGTATACCGATAGAAGCAATCACGATAAGGGCAATCGTTGGCAGGATAATGAAGGCAGTTTTTACCAATCCTGTTTGCAATGTACACGGCAGAGGGGTATCCGATCCAAAGAACGCAAAAGTCATAGAGGAATACAATGACTATTCTCTAAATGATGAGATGCAATTTAAGCGTAAGTACTACGATTCGATAATGAACACCTGCTTAGACGGAGACGGATACCGGAAACTTATAGAGCGTGATGAAGACTATGAGTATGAAGAAGAATATTTTACGCTTGTAGACCCCATGACTGGTGAACCACAAATCGACCCACAGAGTCAAACAGAAGACAACCCCGCGGGATACCCCGTAGAAGTACCAGAAAAATATCAACCTGTACCTGACCCGGTTACAGGCATTGCTCCTATATTACAAAAGACAATCGCGTACAAGAAAGAAAAAATCTATTTTGGAACTGATTGTGTAATTATCCCACGTAAGCATATTATCATTCCTCCAGACGAGAAGGAGTGGGATGTTCAGGAGTTATCCGGATTCGGGCATCGTTTTTGGAAACCGTTTTACTGGTTAAAAGAAAGAGAAGGCAAGCCATCAGAGGGTGGGTATGAAAATGTAGATATGCTAAAGCAGTATACCAACCCCAGAGACCCAGATGTTAATATGACCGATTATGACCCTAATAAGCGGATAATGTTAATCGAGTGGCGTGGTAAGTTTGAAATTTACAAAAATAAATCTCCCCGGGAAATTATTGCCTTATACGCGCCGGAAGAGGATGTCCTTTTAGGGTGGATAGTAAATCCCTATAAAGGCAATCGTCATTTTTATCACGACCAGATAATGCCTTTACCAAATAGTCATTATGGGATGGGTATACCTCAATTCGCGTGGTGTTTAAGAAATCTTATAGACGCGTTAGTCAATCAATTCGTAGACCGCAATACTTTAGATATGCACTCACCTATTCTTTATGACGAAGAAAGCACATTTGACCCCGATGTTTACCAATTAGGATTAAACGAGTTCTGGCCTACACCAAAGAACGCTATATTAGGCCGTCTTCCTCAGAACAAGGGTAGTGAAGAACACGTTAAATGGTTAATCGAGTTCACCCTTGGGCTCATACAGAAGCTGTTTGGGGTAAACGATTACACTCTAGGTTCAGAAAGCAATGTAAGTTCTAACAAGACCGCTCGTGGAATACTGGCAATTATTGGCGAAGGGAATATATCTTTTGCCCAGATGATCACCATATTACAGCTTGAAAATGCTCGTTTTTTCGCTGGCAACATTTCAATGACTGCCAAGATGTTAAAAGAATCAGGACAGGATAAGAAGGTATTTTTTGTTACAGAGAGTCAAGACAATCCCTATCGTGAAATATCCGCCAACCAGCTATCGTTAAAATACAATTTTATACCAAGAGGTACGGCAGACGACATCAACCAAGAAGTTAAATATGCCAAGAACATGGAATTGTACAACGTATTTATGAAAACCCGCAATCCGTTTTTCGATCCAAATTTTGCTCCGGAGAGTGCGGAGAATTTAAAAATACTTACTCAGAATATACTTGATGGGGCTAATATTCGGGGAATTAAATTGCCAGAGTTTAGCAAATTAGTGCAATCCATGCAGAACATGCAAGCACAGGCAATGAAACAAGCCCAGCAGCAGATGCAACAAGAGCAGCAAAAGGAAGAAGCGAAAAAAAGAGCGAAGGCAAAGGTGCAGCAAGATTCACAAAGAATGAAAGCCAGGGATAATGCCGGTAATCGTGTTGCTAACGATGTATCAAAGATGATTGGAGGTGGCAATGTCAGATAAAAAATCAGAAATAGCTCTTAATAGGCAGGCAATATTAGATAAAGGGATAGCAATGCAGCGGTTATTAAAAAATCCCGACTTTATAGTATTTGTAGAAGACTTAGACAAAGACAGGCATGCCTTACTGGCAAACCTATTAAATGAAAATTCCGCCTCAATGACGGACAACACCACACGGACACGGATAATAGCCCGTATAAATCAAATAGACAAACTTACTTTTAAACCCAAACAGGCAATCAGGACAATGATGGCCTTAAAAGAAATAAGAGAGGGGAGGCAGAAACAAAAAGTTACAATTTAACCCGCATGCCGCAGGGGCATGGAAATAAAACTGGAGGAGTTATGTGGTACATGATAAGTCGGATATGGAAAATGTTATTAGATACGAAGGCGGATAATGATCTTGATATTGAGATAGAGGAAAACATGCCCGAGGACGAGGACGATGACGATGATGAGGACATCGGTAAAAAACCTGACCGTTCCAAAATTGTCTCCCGAAAGAGATTCGACCAAGTCAATGCCAAGGCACAGCAATTAGCAAAACTGATAAAGTCTGGCAAGGCAAAAGTCAATGATAGCGGAGATGTGGAAATAATCGTCCCGGAAAAACCCACAGTCAAAAAAGATGAACCTGTTGGTGAAAACAAAAAAGTTAACTTCAACGATTTGGTAATCAAGAAAGGCGATGTGGATGAGGGCTCATGGCCGTTAGTGGATAAATTACAACGACAGGTAGGGCATTTAATCCCCCTAATGAACCACGTCTATGACATTGTAGACATTCTTGCCGAACAGCAGGCAATAATGCGCGAGTTTGCTGAGCATGGTGCTTTAAAAAAAGATTCAGAGTTCAACAAGTTAATGAAAGGCATTGAAGAAAATGATGAGGAGTTTAAAGCATTATTTAAAGGCAAACGTGGTCAAAAGTATTATGCCGCGAAAAGAGCATTTTCTAAACTGGAAGACTTACGAAAAAACAGTACTCCCGACAAAGAGAAAAGCAAATCCGCCAAATTCATAATCACTAAAGGTGATTCCGGGAACATAAAACGGACAGTTTTAAGTGAGGAAAAGATGGCAGAAATGTCAAAAACAGCAGAAGGGAGAGTGAAGTTAAATGAATATGAACGTGAATTATGGAAAAAAACAGGAGGGAAATAAAATGTGGAAGTGGTTAATTAACTATTTCCTCTTTATGTTAACAGATACATCTGCGACCAGTGTTGCTGTAATGAACACTATGGATTCAGACACCAATTCTGACCTTGAAGAATCTGTGCAAGAACTATGGCAGAGACGTTTAAGAATAGACTCAGCGCGCAAGTCATTTTGGGGTAAATTTTTCGGCGCAGAAATGTCCGAGAAACCCATTATCGAGCGTACTGATTTTGTTAATCAGGCAGGTGATTTAATTCGGATCCAGGTAATGTCTGAATCTTATGGGCCGGGTGTAACTGGAGAAAGCACATTAAGAGGGAAAGAAGATAAGCAGTCGTTAGGGCAATTCACACTCTCGGTTGATTGGTTGAGAAAAGCAATCGCGGTAACCAAGAAAGTGAAAAAAGAAGTTAATTTTGATGTAAACGTACAGATACGCCAGGGGTTAACCAGGTGGTGGGCAAGAGAAAGAGACGCTAAAGTTTTTGGGGCGTTAATGGATGATGTTACTCCTACCACACTATATTCCGGGGACGGAACAAGCACAGCAACATTGAGTGATAACGACTATTTTTCAACTTCTCAGATTGATAAAACTGCTCTTGAGTTAAACTCAAAAGGAGCAATACCGTTATCTGTCAGTAGAAATAATGGTGAGGAAACAAACCATTATGGCATAGTTGTATCCGATGTAGATGCTTTTTATCTGCGTGGGGATGAAGCGTGGTTACAGGCAAATCGTGAAGGCCATTTAAGGGGTGAGAAAAACCCGATATTCTCCGGTGCGATGGGTGAATGGAATGGGATTTTGATTTACACCTTAACCGGCATAAGAGGCGCGGGTTGTGTTCAAGGGACACCATTACGTCCTGAATGCAAACTATTCGCTTCTATCAATGCTACTGATACTACGATTACCGTAGGGAAAGCGTACACACCTACTGGACAGCAAAAGGAATATACGAAGTTTTTCGCTTCAAGCGGGACGATCACCATTGAAGATGAGGAAATCACCTACAGCGCGAAAACGTATAACGCCTTTACGGTTACTGCACGTGGAGCTAATTCAACAACTGCCGCGACACATGCCGCGAATAAATACGTTACACAGCGGAATGTGGCAAAGGCAATCGGATTTGGTGCAGAGATATGCGCTTTTGGTTGGGGACAGAAGCCTAAGCGAATTACAGAAAAAGAAGATTATGACTTTATTACTGGTATTGGGATAGAAACCCTATTTGGGCACTCGGCGATTGCAGATAGTGCTGGGGAGTATCCTAACTACTTGGTATTAGAAACATATTCTAAACGGCCATAAGGGGGATGACAGATGAAGAAACTATTAAATAGTTTAGTTATTCTTACTGTTATTTTCCTTGCGATAAGTACATCTTTTGCTGAAGATTTATTTCCAAGAGAAAGTGGCAGTAAGCCAAACTATGTAAAATACGCTGGTACGGACGCGGACAAGGTTGTCGTAGGATACCCGTGTTCTTTGTATGCCGTATCTTTGTATAATGAAAACACTCTTGCCAGGATTGATATTGTTGATTCTTCCACAGCAACCGCAGGCACAGTCTCAACGATTGCTGTTGAGCTTGCCGAAGCTGTTGCCGGAAAAAGCAATCGATGGACATTTGACCCGCCAATCCAGCTCAAGAATGGTATTTACATCGATGTAACGACAGATTATAGTGATAATGTGATTGTAGAATACAGGTAACAATAAGCCGGGGGGGGGTTAAAAAAACTTCCCCCCTAGTCTAAAGAGGGAGAATATGAAAAAAATTATCATAATGGTGCTGGGCTTACTAATCCCGGGTATTTGTCATGCCGCTCCGTTTGACTCAAGAGACAACACAAAACAAATGTCGTCAGGAGTGATTAACCCCGCGGAGACTAATAATGTTATAAAGGCAACTAATGGAAAGATTTTTAGCGTTACGATAATTGCTAAATCCGCAGGGGGATTTATAGAGGTATTTGACGCGAAGACTGTACCGTCAGATGTAGATTCGGATATGATGGTAGAGCTATATGAAGGCACTGTAAATAATAGCAAGACTGTCCACTTTTTTCCATACCTACAGGCAACAAAAGGGATTGTAATTTCCACTGTAAACGCAGAAGCGATAGTAACCTATTATTAAAATATGAATAAGCCTTTTGACTGGTGCTTAAAACTTTTTATTTTACTTGCTCCTACGATTTATTGTTCAACCATTGAACAGAGGGCATTGCAGATGTTATTTTTTTTATTCAGTACGATTGTAATGTTTTGCGTAGCAATGGTATCGACTCCAATGCGTAAGTCTTTAAATATTTGGGTAGCTCTGTTCTTGCTATGGAACGTTGTGCAGGTTTTAATAATCAACCTCGCACAATTCCCTCTCGCGTTTTTTAACGTGGTGATCGGGTGTTTATTATATTATCTCATCGTAATGTATGCCAGCAACATAAGAGGCATATGTAAATGGTTTATGTATGTAATGTTTTTAAATATACCTTTATTAATATCGCAGATTTTTAAATATAATCTTATTTTCACACCAGCAATCGGGGCAATATATGAACAGACATTATTTGGGTTCTTTTCTTTTTCAAATCACCTTGCCCTGTATATGGCGATAATCGCGCCTATTGTTTTGTATTTTTCATGGTGGTTATTGCCGGTTGCAATATTTATGACGTTTATCCCGCGCTGTTTAACAGCGGATATTGTTATGACATTAAGCGTTTTTACACTGGCATGTTTTCATTTAAAAAGATTCAAGGTGTATGTATTGTTTGTTTCGGTATTATTATTTGTCATATTTACCTTTTTTTCTAACGTAATGGGGAAGGTTTTATTAAAGAGCACGCCGGAGTTTACGGCAAAAACGGTTTACGCAAAAGTAGAAATGCGATTAAAGATATGGGAAGCGACAATTAAAGAAGCGACTGTTAATCCTTATTGGGGAAGGGGACTTGTTTCTTTTAATACCACAAGCTACGCTTTTACAAAAGATATTTGTGAGAAACGATGGGATACGCCGCAAAACGATTATGTCCATCTAATGTATGAGATTGGGTTTTGGGCGACACTTATATTAATTAGTGGATATATTGTAAGTATTTTTAGGCGGATAAAAGAAGTGCACTACGACAAACTTGCACTGGCTTTGTTTATATCCATTATTAGTATCTTAATTTCCATGATCCCGCAGTATTTTCTCTATGTACCGAGATTAATCACGGCGGTTGTTGTTATATTAGCATTGTTCGAGGCAAGGGTGTACGATCTAAAAAAAGGAGATGTGGCATGTATATAAAATATAATGGGCAAAGAAATAGCAGGGTAATGGGTTCTGGGCGCAAGCAGGTATTTTTTCATAAAGGTGCGAAAAGCGTTGTTTGTGTATTGGATGATATTGGTTACTCTATTCTGCAAAAGAATACCAGAGTTGGGGGTAGTTGGGAGTTTTTAATTGTTGATAATTTTTCTTCGCCAGTAGTTACTCAACCGGAAATGGAAAAAAACAGGGTTGAAACCCCAGAGATTGAAATAACAAAAAAGAAAACAAACTTTAAAAAAGTTAAAACACCGAATGCTGCAATACAAAAGGATGCTGCTTCAATGAACGCGACAACAACAAAAGATATTAAAAAATGGAGGGTAAAGTAATGGGGAAGGACGAAAAACCGTTTGGCGGATATGAAGTAACAATAGATATGGCAAAAAAGTTTTCAGAGGCAAAGAAGGGGTTAGATGAAATTCAATTAAAAGTAGATACTTTGGAATTGAAAAAGCAAAATCTTACCGCTCAGGTAGACGCGTTGAAAGCGCAAATCGCTGATTTATCGAAAAACCAAGATAAATTATTAGAACGCATGAATGAACAAATCGTAATCGCGACTACGAAGAAGCACGAAGAATTTCATAAATTACAGGAAGAGATGGATAGACAGCAAAGGATTGTAGATAAAAAAATAAATGATAATGAAAGAAAGGGGCGAGAGTTAGACAGTGCTTTGGCTGGGGCGATTAACACTAAAAAGAATTATGAATCTTCAAAAAGACAGTCTGACATAAAACAGGCAGAGGCAGAAAGAATGGTTAGTAAATTTAAAAAAGTTATTGAATTTATTGAAACCAGTCTAAAGGGGTAAATCATGTCAAGAACTCGACCAACTTTACCATTAATTTTAAATTATACAATTCTTGCGGCGAACACCTGGGAACTGGCTTTTGATTTACGCAATTACGATAAGATTAAAACATGGAAGATTAAAGCCCGGGAAACAACGGACAACGCCTTTGATTACGCTTACACCGCAAGTCCGACTGCCCACATATCAAACAACGGGGCAGGGATTACAGAGAATACACCGGTGAAACTTATATATGTCAGAAGCGCGTCCGTAAGTACAATAATGGAATTTGAGGGGTACCGATAATGACATACGAAGAAATATACACAACAAGCAGCCGTGATACAAACGATACATTAGGAAGTTTAACATCTGGGCATTTAAAGTATGTAGCCGCTAAGGTCAACGATGCTTTGCGTGAAATATGCAATTTTATGAATTACAGCTGGTTAAAGCGTTTCTCAACAATAACATTAGTATCAGAAACTCAAACCTACCTATTGTCTACCTTAACATATACCATTGACGAAGACAGGCCTTGTTTTCTATATTATCGAGGCAGTGATAACAGCAGGCATCCGATAGACATTGTGGATGATGTAGAATTTAATCAATGGGAAGATTCCGATAATGGCAATCCTTTAAAGGCAAGATTGACCAACATGGACGGCACATGGAAGATTGAGCTTAACTGTCCGCCTTCGTCTTCATTTGTCGGGTTATACAGTACTTTAACATTAGAATACGTCAAGAAGGTTACTGAACTATCAGCGACAACAGACGTTCCGGAAATACCATCAGGACATCACCAGATATTAGTTTACTGGACAAACATGCTTGTATCCGCCGAACAAGGCGATGATGCTGGATTTTCAAAGTGGGAGAGATTGTCTTACAGGGGATTAGGAAGACTAAACTCCCGCCAACAGCACAGGACAGGAAGTTCCAGACGTATTAAGGTAGCAACACATCTATCAATAACCGGAGTAACACGGTCAAGAAAGGACTACGACTCGTAATGACTTGGAAGAATGTTGAAATAACCCCACAATTAGACAACTTCGGGGGAATGAATATACAAGACTCTCCAGACGTTGTTGCCAAAAAAAAGCAATCACCATACATATTAAATTGTTTTTCCGATCCAGAAGGTTCTATTTCCAAACTATTTGGCAGGTCAAAACACAATTCAGTAACTGTTGGCTCGTCCGCTGAAATAACCGGCCTATATGAACTTGATTTAGGCACAGCACAGCATTTTTACTGCATAGCGGAAGCTAAGTTTTACAAAGATAGTTCTGGAACTTGGGTAGATAGGACTGGCGGGGTAACGATTACTGATGATAAAGACAACTTATGGGATTTTTCCAGCTTTCAAGACGTACTTATTGGGACGAGTTTGCAAAGGGATGCGGCAATAGAACATGACGGTGGGGCGGGAGATGCCTCGGCAGTATCGAATATGCCCGCGGGTAAGTATAATAAATCCCTTAAACAGCGTCTATTCTCACTAAACACATTAGCCCAGCCAAAACTATGCTATTGGTCAGGCATTAACGACAGGACTTCATGGGACACAACAAATGATTTTCTAAACTTCAAGGCTTCTGAATCAGACGATATGCCGATTACCGGGGTAATAAACCATGGAGATGGACTGATTATATCAAAAATAAGGGCAATGTTCAGATGTTACCACACCGGCACCATTCCGGCTTTTAAGTATTACACCATAGACACCGGCGGTATTGGGTGCATATCTCATCACTCAATGCAAGTCGTACCACCCGCTGGGATATATCCAGCACGTCTAATTTGGCTATACAGAGATAATTTCTATCAAATGATAGGAGATGTTATAAGTTCGATTGGAGACGGTCTAAAACCTTACTTTTCCACAGGGCAGGCAGCTTTCTCAATCAATCAAAATAGGATGCAATTCGTTTCATCGGGATTGGTAAAAGAAAAAAGTTTATATTACTGCGCGTTAACCAGGGGAGCGGGGACTACTCACGATATTATATTTGTATTAGACTATAAAAACATGAAGTGGTTCTTATGCGATTTTACGTGCAATAGTTTTTGCATTAGAAAGGTATCAAACAGAGAATTTTTATATTCAGGCACATATAATGGATTTGTAGGAAAGCACGACCCCGAGATTTTTAACAACCTCGGTTCTTCGTATGGATCGGTATATCACAGCCCATGGATGAATTTTGGCAACACCAGTATAGACAAGAAAGTAATATATGTATACGGACTTTTAAAATCATTAGGAAGTTTTACCTGCACAGTAAAAGTAAGAACAGATTTAGATTTGACATGGGTAACACTTGGGACATTTGCCATGCAGTCAGGCGGCATGCAGTTGGGAGTAAACTGGGTATTAGGCACTACCGCGTTAGGGGCGGGAGTTGAGGCGACAGAGAGCTTTCTGGAAGTATTAAGGCAATGCAAGAGAATACAATTCTCCATAGAACAGAATACTATAGATTGGCGATTTGTAATCTACGCCTTGACGTTTATGTGGAGGCCTGTGCCGATTGTAAAGATAGGGAGTTTTGCTTAATGGAATATCCAATAGAACTAACTGATCTAACAAAGTCCGAGCAGCTATTAAGCCTAACCAGAATATTAAGGTTTATACTTGATAATTTAGACGAAAAGCCGGTAACGACAACAGACCCGAACGGAAACCTAAGCGGACGGAAACATCAGGTAATTCTATATAACAACGCGGGGACATTTAGTCTAAAAGTAAACACTACGGGATTAAAAGTGTGGCAGGCTTTATAATTTTACATGGCGAGGATGGTATTTCATATGTTCAGTAATATTTTTACAAAGTTTAAGATTTTTTATACGGTTATCAGTAATAATACCGTTAATAGGAGGGGTTTGTTAATGAAAAAAATTATTTATTTACTAGTTGTTGTAGTTATGCTTTTCTCTGCGAAAGTATGTAACTCCGCTAAGGTCAGCGGTTTACATACTTGGGTTGACCGTTCCACACCCACTGCTGCCTTATGGAACGCAAATGATGCGGCTTTTACCACAGCCATAGACAACGTAGAAAGCGTGCAGATTGTAGATGGTACGATTGTTAATGCGGATATTGCTAACACAACGATAGATTTAACAGCCAAGGTTACCGGGATTTTACCGAAAGCCAATGGTGGAACAGCCACTGCCGATAGTACACTAAACAGTTTTTATGTAGATTTGCCGGATGGGACGGTTGGTGTCCCCGCTCTAAATTGGGCTGGGGATTTAGACACAGGGTTTTACCTTATAAGTGCTAATCGCATTGGGATTGTTGGAAATGGCCTACCAATGATAGATATTGCGCCAACTCTTATGGATTTTTATTTAAGTGGGGTCAATAAATTAGAATTAAGTGGGGTTACGTTAAAGCCTATTGTTGCCAATGGTTTAGATTTAGGGACAGCAACAGAATATTATAGTACCGTGCATTATGTAACTTTAACTTCTCATAGTTTAGGGTATTATGACGATGGGGTTGAATTATTAAATGGTGAATTTGTAAGCGATACAGAAGCAATTAAACAGTTAAAACCTCATGGCACAAAAATAACAAAAGAAGGAAAGCCGATGCTGGACAAAAAGACTTTCCCAAAAGACTGCTATGTCCCCGCGGAAAAAGACGGGAAGATTTTACCAAGAGATGAAAACGATAATCCGTATTATATGGATAAAAATAACGAAAAGATGGTTGTGGAACATGGAGACTCTATTAATGTTACGGCATTACAGTCAATAATGATAGGAGCAATAAAAGAATTAACATTAAGAGTAGAAACATTAGAACAAAAAGTCGCTATTTTAGAAAATCAATAAAGGAGAAATGCTATGGCATCTTTTGGAACTTTGCCTGGGTTTAGTTATGTTCCTCCAGTAACTCCTCCCAAATTTGAAGATTATAAATCTCCATATTACGCTGACCTTGAAAAATCTGTTTATGAGAAGGCCCAGCAGAATTTAGGGATGAGTTATGAGGATTGGAAATCACGTTTTACCCCTGAAACATCTGAATTTTACACGGCAGGGCAGGATAAACTTAGGGACATACTTAATACAGATTATAGTACTCCCGATTATTTAGAAAGCGTAGAAAAACCATACCTTGATACATTACTAAAAGAATACAAAACATCAAGAGGAGAAGGATTTAAGCCGGTACAGGAGTCGTTAATTGCCGAGAACTTATATGGTTCGGGCCCGGGACTTCAACGGATGCAGGAATATGGCAAAGGGACAGCCGAAGGGGTAGGAGATATAAGCAAACAGTGGGCGTACGAAGGAATAGAACGCAGAATGAACCAAGACAGATACTATGACGCCTTAAAGCGAGGGGATATGCAAACTGCTTATGAGATTGCTTTAATGGAAGAAGAAAGAAGCTTACAACCGGCAAGGGAAGCTACAGAAGCAGAAAGGGGAAGTATTGAAACAGGTAGAGGTGTTATGGGTGATATTGGGAGGAGAGAACAACAAGAGTATGGGAACGCACAAATACCATATCAGGCAGAAATGGATGAATATTTAAGACAGAGAGAAGATTTAATAAGAGAAGAACAATGGGACAGAGAAGACGCTCAAAGTGAGCAATATCGAGAGAGTCAGAAAAAAGCGCAAGAGAGTCAGGAGAAACAGTCTTTAATAGGGACAGGAGCGGGAATTGTTGGAGAAATTGGAAGTAATTGGATGATGAATAAATTATTTCCCGCAGCAGCTCCAGCGGCAGCGGCAGCTATTCCAGCAGCAGCAACTCCAGCAGCAACGGCAGCTATTCCAGCAGCAGCGGCGGCAGCGGCAGCAGCTCCCGCGGCTGCTCAAACGGCAGCGGCAGCAGCTCCAGCGGCAGCGGCGGCGAGTAATATAATGACATGGGGAGCAGGTTCTGGCGCAATAGGGATTATCCCTGTAGCAGCAGCGTTTGCCGCTATTTACGCGGGTGCTAATGAGCTTATTAAGCACAGCAAAACCCCAGAAGACCCAAATATTATAGAAAACGATTTAAGTAGATGGACGGGCATGATTACAACTACCAGAGGAGAAGGAAGACGCGCGGCAGGGAGAGAAGATAGCCCAGAATATCAAGTAGAGCAAGATGTTACAATACCAAGCCCTGTGCTTGATAAAATGACTACCGATTTATATGGAGTATCAATTAGTGATAATTGGACGGGTTACGGATATAATCAGACAATGACAGATGAAGCAAAGCAATCGGGAAACTTGCTGGGACTGTTCGCGGAGCATTTAAAAAAACTTGCTATTAAAGCCGCTGCTCCAGGAAAAAGAGATACAAAAGAACCTGTAGAATATTGGAGTGCATTTGATCCAGAGGATATAGAAGCTGAAATTGACAGAAATCCCAAAACTGCTGAAAAAACATATAACTGGATAGCAGAAAACTTGCCAATGATTGAACAACAGCTTATGACATCTGTTCAGGGTGGCAACACGGATAAATGGGGTGCTCCATTAACAGAAGAACAAGTAGTGGCATTAAGAACGCAATATCCTGAGATAAAGAAGAGATTTGAAGAAGCGGGATATATGGATATATTTAACATATCCAACACTTAAACAGGAGACAATATGGGAAATTACGGCTATATAAACGCGGCACTAAAAGGCCTTACGCAAAAACCATTAGAAACGTATAGTGCTATTCAGCGAATGAAATTACAAAGTAGGCTTGAAGAGCAGGAGTACATGAAGAACCTGCAAAGAACCAAGCAGGAAATGAACGCTCTAAACAGCCAGCCTCAACCAGATTATATGGAAGGACTAAATCTGCGGGGTGGTCAAATATTCGGGCAAGGTGGAGAGCAGAGGGGAGAATACTTGCCCGGGTCTGAAGGTTATTTAAACACACCCCCCATTGTAGGCCCTCAATCTTTAAAGACAGCACCTAAACCTAAATACAAATTAGTACCCAGCAGTATTGGAGCTAAAGGTAGGTTAGGATATGGGATAAAAGAAGAAGAGACGAAAAGCGTAAAAGAACAATTAGAGGAAGACTGGAAGAGCGGAAAAACTTTAACCGATGAGCAGAAAAAGAAAATTGGCATATATATTCCCCCGAAAAGAACTGAGGATGATGAATGGGGAAACTTCTCTGATGAATCAGGTAAAGACCAGTATGGGTTTGTAATAGGTGAGAAATATAAAGGGTATAAATATATAGGAAATAATCAATGGCAAAAGGAATACTAAGCACAGAAGAGTTGTTTGCTACTGACACCAATATAGCCTCTACTAAAGGGATTTTGTCAACAGAGGAATTATTTAAAAAGCCCCCTTCTATTTTATCTAAACTACCTTCATTTAAAGGCATTTCTGATTTCATTACCAAAGATCCGCAGAAATTATTATCTATGGCAACACAGCCTTTGCCTTTAACGCTGGCAAGGGAATATGCAGAAAAGGGATTACCTATCGAAGAAAAAGTAGTGGGAACATTAAAAAAAGGGATAGAAAAGGGAATACCGTATAAAGCTCCATTTGAAGGCCTTGTTGGGCAACAAGTTGCGCAGAAGTTAAGGTTATCCCCATCATTCCAAGAGCAAGCAACTAATCTTTTTAATTTACCAAGAGTTGCCGCCAGAACAGCAGGAATATTTGGCACTGGAATGGCCAGGCCTTCCACCCTCGCGTTAGGACAAGTTATGGGTGGGGCAGGAACAACCATTAAGATGTTAGCAAGTAAAAGTGGTGTTTTAGGCAAAATGGCTAAAACATTGTGGAATATAGGTCATACAAAATTATGGAGAACTGCTCCTGAATTTATAGATGATTTAATGTCAGTAACGGAACAATATACAGGAAGGCCAAGACAAGCAGTAAATAGTTTTTGGGCTGAGGAGTTCGCAAAAAAAGGGATAAATAAGAATAGCTCTTTAAAGACAGTAAAGACAGTAGTAAAAGATGTTCTTACTGAACAAAAACTTAAATACGCGACAGAACAACCCACAGCCCCAACAGTACCAACAACGCGACTACCAGCGATAACACCCGCGCAACCCATAGCGACTAAACCATCTCTTATTCAACCAAAACCTGTTGTGCCAAAACCTGTAGCACAGCCTAACCTCACAGACCAAGCCAAGCAGTTCAAGAGTACTGGGGAAGGAATAGAAGGAAGCACTTTTATTGATAAAAACAAAGCTACTGGTGAGGAAAAACAAGGCGTAGTAATTAAAGATTATTCCCCAGAAGATAAATTAGACATACAAGTTGGGTTTT
>Ga0180007_10002843_pt1 | contig 20055 bp, 39 predicted proteins | sample MM_PC_MetaG_FD_121122 | JGI IMG/M metagenome (GOLD analysis project Ga0180007, IMG submission 121122) | Groundwater microbial communities from the Aspo Hard Rock Laboratory (HRL) deep subsurface site, Sweden - MM_PC_MetaG | ecosystem: Environmental > Aquatic > Deep subsurface > Groundwater... | reverse complement strand
GAGTGTGGCCCTCCAGGACCTAAGATCCTGGAGGGCCGCTGAAGAGTGTGGCCCTCCAGGACCTAAGATCCTGGAGGGCCGCTGAAGAGTGTGGCCCTCCAGGACCTAAGATCCTGGAGGGCCTTGTGGAAAGTTACTTACTGGTGATCGTCGCGTGGGCCGTCGATGCCGTGGCGACCTGCTTCTTGATCTTTGCGGCTTTCGCGTTTACTTCGGCGATTAGTCGGGCTTTTTCGGCCGTTTCAGCCTGTTCTTTTTCAAGGGCAGCGATGCCTTCCGCCGTCCTATCGGCTAATGCCTTAAGATTGGCCAGCCTCTCCGCCGGGCTCATAATTTCATCGGCGGATCGTATCTGTTTCCCGATGTAATCCGCCTTCACGGCGGACCAGTCAACGCGCGTATTGGGAAGGCTCTCCAGTCTGTTATTCAACAAGCTGAAACGATCACCTTCACCCCTCATTCCATACAGTTCCTCTCCGTCATAGGATACGTGGTAACCGCCGACCTGAGGTAAGGCCGCAATAGCAGCCTTTTTCCATGACCCCTCTTTCGGTGGCTCGATCCATTTAGTAGCGGCAGGAATGAGACGGAGTGAGTTGACATCATATTCAACGGACAAGAGAATCAAATTGTCCGTGGTGAAAGTTTTGGCCAGTGCCATCGCCTTCACCCTGTTTTTGATCTCTCTCAGACTATGAGGAGATAACTGATCTAGTTCCATATACACGGCATACGCTCCTTTTTTTCTATGCCAGAATTTGACATATTTATGCCTTTTTTCCCTTTTTTCCGGAAACTTTGGAAAACTTTTTTTCCGGAAAACCTCCTCCCCGATGTTTTCGGGTGGGGTTCGGCGGGGTCCAGGGACGATCATCGAACACGTACCATGACCCTGCTACCAGTATCGACCATAGTGGACCGTATGTCAACCCCTATTTTTACCCCATCGGCCGTACCCTATCGGCCGTACCCTATCGACCGGCCTACACACCGGCCTACACACCGGCCTACACAATCGACCGGCCTACACACCGGCCTACACAATCGACCGGCCGTACCCCATCGGCCTATACAATCCAACCTATACAATCCAACCGATAGCATATGGAAGCTATATGCACTTGTACAATCCAACTTGTACAATCCGCTAGCATGTGGAAGCTATCGGCGTGCTATTGTATAACTCCCCCTAGTTCTCATCCAAATTTAGAATGTACAAGTTAAAATTAGTATGTCTCAGCTCTTTTCTATTCCCCAGGGATTTTCTATTCCCCAGGGTTTCTTATATTTTCCAGGGGCTTTTTGTTCTTTTCTATAAAAAGATAAAATCTTGGTGTATTAAAAAAGTGTATGTGGGGGTGGCAGAAAAAGGTAGAGGTTTAATAATAATACTTATTATTAATTATATATGGATATGGTTAGGTATTAGAATCTGCCATTTCTTTTGATTTTGTTGTGTCTTTTTTTATAGGTTGGTAGGGTGTTATCGTAAATGGTTGAGAAACGGGGGGATTTTTGGATTATTAATAGTGAATTAGGTTGGAACTCTATTGTGGTGGTGGTGTATCTGGTATATCGTAAACGATTGAGAAGCGGAGGTTAGGGTGGACAAGAGTGTACTGATAGCAACCTGTAAGTTTTTAAGGAGGGGGCAATGTTAGTAGTATCGTTGAAGAGGGGTGTTGTAGTAGGGAGGATAGACAATGGGATATTATTATGTATTTGTGGGGGGGTGCCGAGATTTAAGAGGGAGACTAATTCTTTAATTCCTACGCCACTTAAGCGTAGTTATCTTTGTTGTGCGAAGTGTAGTGCGAGGTCTATTGCGTTTTTTAATAAGGAGGTAGTGATAGTTGATTGGAACGAGTTAGTAAGGGAGAGGCGTATATTTCATGCAGAATTAGCGAGGTGGGGTAATGACGAAAATAATTTATAATGATTTATATATAGGTTTGTATAAAAATAAACGTGGTGGGGATGGATTACTGTGGTATTGTCCGAGGTGTGATCAATTAGTTATTAAGATATTGCCGACTAATTGCGCAATGTGGGATGACGGGTTTAAACCTTGGTGTGAATGTGGTGAGTGGAGGTTAAAGAGTAAGTTTAGTTTAGAGTTAGAAATGGAGGATGAAGATGTTAGTAGCTAGTTTAAAGAAACATAATGAATTTAAATCAGTTCTTTTTAGAAAATCTTTGTGTCCTTATTGCTCCACAAGAAATAGTTTACGCCTTGAAACTGTACATGATTTACTTGGAAGATTATATCCGTCTTTCCCAGGTAAAGTATATTTATATTTTGTAAGGTGTTCGTGGTGTAGGGCTGCTGGAGATATAGGTGGATCGCCAACAGACGCATTAAGAAATTGGTTTAATAAAACAGGAGGGAATAATGTTAGTAATTAGTTTGAAGAAACCTGAGGTAGTAAAGAGTGAATATACAAAGCCATCATTTAATGTGGTATGGAAGATGTTTATTGATGATGGTTTAACGTATGACCAGTTTTGGAATGATTTGACCTCTAATTCTTTTGCCATCACTTATAATACAACTACTACTACTGGTTTAAATGCGTCTACTATTATAACAACCACATAGATTTTTAGACATGATTTGTTCTCTGCATGGTATTTTAAATATATTAGATGTTTTTAAATAATAATTAAATATATTAGCAATGATGGAGAATATATTATATGTTTTTAAATTTTTATTTAATAATCCTGCACGTATCAGGAAAATATTAAACGTTTTTATTGGAGAGAAAGTATGAGTATGATAGTAAGTTTAAAACATGATAAAGTAGATTGTAAAAAATCTGGGCATGTTCATTTGTCTGTTCCTGTATCTGTAAAGATAGGGAGGTATGTGGTAAGGTATTACGCAGATGGGCCGATGGTTTGTTTAGATTGTGATGAAGTTTATTCTAAAAGAGGCGGTTATTTAATAGACGTAAGACCTTTAAGGCCATCTAAGAAGGGGACAGAAAGACAGGTGGATTTTACTTTGTTTTCTTTGAGAAGTATTTTACGTTTACCTAGGAAATTAACGCTTGATCTTTATCGTAATGATTTTATTATACTTGAAACAATTAACACAAACCTTACTGGAATTGGGTTGCCTCAATTACATCTAACTATTGAAAAAAAACTTAGAGACAGCATTAGGTCCTTGAACCGTATAATATGGCTTTCGTTAACAAATCATATCGGTTATTCTTAATGGTCCCTACAAATTCGAAACACTTGATAGTTTATGACTAAATCATTCTACGTTTTCGTTGTCTATCTTGTTAATCTAAAGAAAGAGATGATATGACAAAAATACAAAATATAATAATATTAATGACATTTACAATACTTGGGGCATATTTAAGATTTAATAATTTAGGGTATAATCCATTATGGATAGACGAAGTATTATTAATGCATAAGTTTGTAGGTATTGATCGGTTATGTCAATCAATACCATATGTTGGGATTTTACATATTATAAACTGGTTTACTAATTTAAATGAATTCTGGATTAGGTTTCCATCTGCGTTAGCAGGAACTCTAACTATACCAGCTTTATATTTAGTATTAAAGAATAAGACATATGCTTTATTGGTTTCTGGTTTTGTCGCAGTATTACCTCTAATGGTGTTTTGGTCAACTGTTGCAGTACCGTATGCGTTAGCTGGATTGTTTATGATTTTAGGCTGGCGTTGGTTTGTGTTTAATATATTAGGTGTTTTAACTACTCCAATAGCTGTAATTGGATTCAAACTAAGAAGAGATGGAATTATTATAGGATTTGTGCAGTATTGTATTATTATTGTATGTGTAGCTTCGTTGATGGGTTTGCGTGGAGACTTAGATAGGGATTTCTTAACGTGGGATTTTTTGTGGACAGCTAAGAGAATGTGGTATTTATTTATAATAACCATATTCATGTACGGAGACTCTCTATTGAATTATTTAGGGAGGATAGAACATGATTAAAAAAACGTTTTATATGATTGTAATAGTTTTTATGATTATGATTTATGCTATAACACAGAACTCATATACTGGATATGCTAAATTCTCAGATTGGAGAGGAAAGCAATGCGACTTTGCGACCAATAAGATAGTTCATAATTATTACAATGATGCGCCTAGTTTATGGTTTAGAAGTAACAAGACAGAAGATTGGGGAGTTTTTAAGAAAGCGATAGAGAAGGGAGAGACAGTAAGAGTAGGATTAGACTATTATGCTCTTACTGGAGTATGTAACGGAATCATACCAAAGAAAATCCTGGAGTCTCCAGAAGTATATTACAAACTGACACGCGGAGAAGTTATTGTGTTAAAAATGATGTCATATGGTAGTATGAAGGATGGTAATAGAGTATCGGTAGAATATTTAATTGAGGAGTAGATTAAAATGACGGAACCAGAAAAAGAAAGATATTGGGCATTACTTGACATTTCTCAGAGATGTTGGAGCTTAATTGACGGTTTAATTGAAGTAACTGGCGGGAATCTTCCAGAGAAGTACGAAGCAGAGGCCGAAGCACTAAGAGAAGAAATTGAAGAATTAATGCTAGATGAAAGAATAAATACGTAATTATATTGGAACTTTTTAATTCGTTCAGTGTATACTTAAGTGTAGCACCAAATCCTATTAAGTTAGGCTCCGGTAAGCAAGGAGTTGGGGTAGTGGCTTACAAGCTATCCTGGAGGTGTTTAGCGGCATCTCTAAAGAGTTGAGGTTAGGGCATTTATTAAATAACGCGTGTACACCGAAGATTTAACCGTTTCTTTACCTAAAAGCAGGGAACGGGATTGCTATGCCCAAAAACAGGGCGGTGAAGATTAACGGTACTCTTCCCGATTGCGGAAGGGAAAGTTAGGGGCTTATGGGGGGAGAATGTTCTGTAAGGTAGGGTGGTTGGGTATATGTTAGGGGGAGACATGCTTAATGTTGTAATGTATGGAGATTGTTTAGAAGAGTTAAGGGATATAGGTGATGGGTATATTGATATGGTTCTTGTAGATTTACCTTATGAGATTACTAAATTAAAATGGGATTTTATGTTGTCCCCGGAATTTATGATAAGTGAATTTGTTAGAATTACCAAGGACGGTGGAGCTATTGTTTTATTCGGTCAAGAGCCGTTCAGCAGTAAAATGAGGCTAGCAGGATTAGAATATTATAAATATGATTGGATATGGTATAAGAATAAACCTAGCGGTATGGCAAACGCAAAAGATAGGCCGATGTGTAATCATGAAAATATAATGGTATTCGGTAAAGGCCGCTTAGTTTTTAATCCTATTAAAGAATCTCGTGATCTTAAGCCAGAGTCTATACAACTATCTCTAAAAGGATTTGAAAGGAAGTCGTATGGGAGTAATACACAAGGTGTAAAAGAGGAACAATTTAAAAGAACATACGAACCGCTTAGAAATCCGTCAACGGTAAAGAAGTTTGACGTTGTTTCTAATCATAAAGGTAATAGACTACACCCAACACAAAAGCCTGTAGATCTATGTGAATATTTAGTAAGAACACATTCTAATGAAGGAGATATTGTATTTGACCCTACAGCTGGAAGTTTTACAACAGCAGTAGCTTGCGACAATACAAAAAGGAATTGGATATGCATAGAGAAGGATTTAACCTATTGTAATTTAGGATTTAATAGAATAAACGAAAATAGGGACAGGTTACAAATTAGACACGCAAATAAAAATTGGTAAATTATTTCAATTGTAGCTGGAGGATATAATGATCCTTTGTTCAAGTTGTTTAAATGATCGCGCAGAAACAACCGAAGGACTGTGTCTATTATGTTATGAATGTAAACTCCATATTAATAGCCCATACTCAATGGAATGTATGGAAAAAGATTGGAGATTACAAATAGAAGAAATTAAAGAAATAAGCAATAAAAGCGAGGTGAGATAAAAATAATATGGAACATCTATTTAAAACAAGTGTACTAAATATGGGCAAAAGCAAGGGCGGTAAAGGCGGAGGTAAGGGCGGAGGTAAACCCGGAGACAAAGGTGGTAAAGGCGGAAAGAAAGGTAAGTAAATATTATTAATGAATGGACGGGCTGCGGCGTTCTTTGGGTAAGACGGCCGACGCAATTCTCCGGGTAACTCCCGGCCAGCCTGTCTCATTTCTTATAATTAGATTTAATAGGAGAAGGTACATGAAAGTCGTTATTAACAAACAAATAAATTGGTATGGTATTATACGAGCAATTAAACCTGGTGTTGAAATATGTATTAGGCCAACTGTGCGATGCAATCTTGCATGTTGGTACTGTTCAGCGGAACACCCTGGGTCTTCGTGTTGGGTTAATCCATCTATAGATCGACCTTTAGGCGATTGGATAAATCAGTTCAATACAGAGATTATCCCACGTTATAATAAGCGTATTAAACAAGTGTTTATTTCTGGTGGGGAGCCATTCATGTACAAAGATATAGTACCTATGCTTGATTGGCTGACACGAGATAAGGGATTCTGTGTTTATATCATATCCAATTTAATTATTCCACCATCTCCTAAATTAAAGAGCAATAGACGCATAAAAATCAGAGCTTCTCTACATGAGAATATGTTTGATGTTTTTGGGCGTAATGATGCCATTAAACTATTTAAAACAAACCTACAAGCATATCGTAAACTATTTCTTGTTAATCATATAGAGTTTAGCGAAACATATACAACATCAGGCCCAACTCTAGAGTCCAGCGCATATCGTTCAAAGATTGAACGTGAGACAACCAATAAACGCGTTATAGACGTATACGGCCCAGATGGACATTATTACCCACGTGACCCATATCCGAATAAACCAAAGTACGACAAGTGGAGGGAAGAGTGTGCTGGAATGGTAGCCAACCCGCTACGCGAACGCTTATTGAAGGTGCAGAAACAAAATGATAAAACTTAAAATAGATCTGATTATTCTTATTCTATTTGTATTAGCCATTTTTATATTAATATGTTCTATTCCTATAAGATGTTAATGAGTAAATAATGATAAAAGATCTTAGGTGTACACATTGTGGTAAGATAATAGACACAGTAATAATAAAAAATGACTTTATAGAAATAGAAACAAATGATGGGAATAATTATGGATTTTGTGAATTATGCATATTAAAAATACATATACGGAAGGCCAAGAGTAAACAGTGACAGAAATAATATGTTTATGTTTGCTTCTAATATTTCTCCGTTCTTTTAGCGGGGAAGACAATCACTAAAAAAGGAGGAAATACCAATGAAACTAATTGTAATTGCTCTTATTATCCTAACTCTATTTATATCTGTTCCAGCTGTTTCTTTAAATTGTGATAATTTACCAGATGGATGGAGTCATTTACCTGGTTTATGGCGTATATGTTTATTGCTGGAACAATTCGAACAGTGTGGCTTTGATCCAGACTGTGGTGGGTGGGAGTAGCCATGAGAAAATCAATTGCCGACATCATCATCTTGATATTGTCCGCAATCGTCTTCCTTCTTGCGCTACTCTGCTCCATCCCGGCTCAAGGTCAGTGGGAAGTGGTTACGGATCAAGGTATCCGCATCGAAATCGTATCGGAGTACCCGTATCTTTCCCGGCCCGATGTAGAACAGAGCGTCAGGGCAATGCGCACAGCGGGAGTCTCCGCATGCGCACACATACAATACGAGATCCTAGAGACGCAGGATGATCTGATCTGGTTCCGGTGCAAGATATGGCAGGTTAGCGGCGTGTTTGAAGTGCCACATCTGTGTATCCGAGTCGGGCAGAACTACTATGCGCCCACATCGTGGCTATCCGTATCTGGGCCAGCCGAGTGCGGTTTAGTGCAGATAATGTGCTGGAGAGAGATTGATCTAAGTAATTTATGGCGCGGCGACGGCTATACGAAGTCATGGATAGCATTTAAGCGAATTAAACCCAATATCATACAAGATCTTATTGTTGTTGAAGAATAGACGGAGGACCTTATGTTAATAGCAAGTTTAAAACAATCATGTATGCACGAGAGATATAAATGCAGACTGGTATTAGCAGAAACGATAGTAAAAGACTTATATAGTATGTATTTCTGGTTTGCCAAGTGTCAAAACGTAAAATGCGAAAGTAGAATAGTGCCATATAAGAATAATGTACATCTCTTTGGGCCGATTGATTATAACGTATCTTTTAATAAACAAAACCACATTGGAGATGTAGAAATCAATGTAAATCCAGAGTTAAGAACAATATCGAGAAGAAGATTAAAACCATTAGAGAATTTTTTCCCAGGTAAAAGAATTAAAATTCACAGAATATCTAGGATTAAAAAAGAGCTTGGTTCTGCCTATATGTTTGAATGTATTGTTAGTATATTAAATCAACCAAAATAATAAAACAGAGGTTAAACTATTCCCCGAGAGGAGGTACCTCAATGGTACAAGTAATTATAAAGAATAAACCACATACACTCATTCAACAAATTAATGTGGAGAATAAAGTTGTAGAGAACATTCGTTTTTTTTTAAAAGAATCTGGTTATTTAGAGATAGGAGTTCCAACCCTTACTCCAGCCACAGGTTCTTGTGAAGTTGTTGATTCTATGTTTTTTCTAGACTATTTTGGTAGTTTAGCTTTTCCTCGTCAGACCGGTCAACTCTATCTTGAGGAGATGGTTGTAAATGGATTGCCTGCAGTTTATTGCGAAGGCCAATCATTAAGAAAAGAATGGAAAATAGATGATCGACATTTAACAGAATTTAAACTAATAGAGATTGAGCGTCTTGATATGAGTTTAAATGAATTGTGCGATTTTCAAGAAGAATTAGTAAAGTATGTTGCAAAGCGTTTATCTGCAGACGATATTGGTGGGAGAAACGTAACAAGACTAGATAGGGTTATCAATTCTGAACATCCACGAATCACATATAGAGAAGCTATTAACATTTTAAATAGTAAAGGATTTTCTATGAAATTTGGAGATGATTTAGATAAGGCTGCCGAAGCAACCCTAATAAGGCATATAGGCAATTTACCAGTTCACATTACTCATTTTCCAGAAAGTCTTAAATTTTTTAATATGAAACTACATAGAGAAGACCCTATTGTTGTCGATTGTGTTGACTATATTCTTCCGTATTCTGGGGAGACATTTGGAGGATCTTTAAGAGAGCCAGATGTAAAAATTTTACGTGATCGTCTTTACAACGGTACTATGTATGAACATTTAATGAATAGGGCTGTTGAATTCTCTAAACATCGAAAACCGGGATCCGATATTTTGATTGATACACGGCCACAGGGAGAAATTGGCAATGAATACAAAATCGTAATACAAAAATCTTTTGAGAAATATATTTCGCTATTTGAGAACAACCCAATAGAGAGAGCCGGATTTGGTTTAGGTGTTGCTAGATTAATTCAGTTCTTTATGGGTCTTGACTCTATTAAAGACGCCGTTGTTTTTCCGATGGATAGAGGTAATTTTGGGGGTGTATAATTAGTGGATATTATGAAAGAAGCCCGAAAATATATTGCTATAATAGGGGCCTTCCTAGCCTTGATAGCACTAGGCACTAAATATTTTTATGTTGAGAAGTCAGATTTTGTGGAACTTAAAACTTTGTACGGTGTTCTAAATGATAGAACTGAAGAACAATCTGAAAGAATGGACAAGCTTTATATGTATATTAATTGGAACAGGACTGGGGCCGAAGGTCCGCCACCTCCGATAGAAGAAGACTAATAGCAGGTGCTATGGTGCGGTAAGGAGAATTAAGTGCCAAAATATGAACTTACAATTAAAGCAAGTGTAGATGATAAAGTAAACGAATTACAGGAAATAAAAGACGCAATAAACGGTAGTGCCTATAAAGTAATATTATGGACAATAAGAGAAAAACTAATAAGACTTTTCAACAATAAAGAAAGCATCAATGGTATTACGCCGGAAGGCGCGCAAGAACTTTTAAGATATCTTAATGACGAATTAGAGTCGTGGGACATTAATATTGACTAATGGAAGGAGGCCAGCATGTTAAGGAAAACAATATATTATGTGTTTATGTTTTTGCTGTTTGGTTGTTCTGTTCAAATAGTCCAACCATTATTGGGTTGTAGATCGGCCACAATACAACCTGGCAAAGTTTCATATCTATTGAGAATAAATGAAGCTAATAATGAGGAGCTTAGCACAGCGTCTAAATCAGATATATTTATTACTCAATTTCAACCAAAAGAAACACTAGATAGATATAATGGATTTGTTGACAAAGCTCAGATAATTGGATTTGAATATAATTGGGACATGATTCAAGATTGGGACGAGAGGCCGTCTTGGAGGACTGCCGCAGACACTCTCTGGAATCTTGGCGCTAAATTATCTTATTATGCACAAGCAAATGATTATCACGGTGTTTCTTGGTATTTAAGAGATACAGATGGGTTTAGGATTAATGGATGGTCAGATGATACGTATTTACCAAATATGACTGAATATTGTCCTAGAGGCGTTGTGGGAAGTTCTTTCGGACTACGCTATAGTGAATTTGTAGCACAAAGTATAAAAGAAATTTGTGATTATTTAAATCTACCAAGAGGGTCTATATTACATGGAGAGTCAGCATATACGTGTCCATGTAGTTTTGGTTTCGATCTTGAGTTTGCCGACCCAGATCTTGACGGGATTAAAGAAGGGTGTATTACGTATTGTAGTGTAGCAAGATCACCATTAACAGATTTATGGGAAGCTGAGTATAAGCATATGATGGATTTGATTGAGGGTTTTGCCAGACCAGAAGGATCTATGCCGAAATATTTCTTGACCGCTCAAAGACCAGGACCATGGTTGGAAGATTATAGATGGGACGGTATTAAGTATGAAAATTGGGGATGGGTAAGTCATAATACCAATATTTTACAAGATCCAATGGCGTGGAATACAGCATGGGGGACATGCCAAGACTTAAACAATTTATTAGAGGCTCCATTTACCAGAAAACTTGGATTATTGCCGATGGATATGTCATGGCTTGAATTTAATTCTAAGAAGCAAATGACAATTGGCGATGCCACTAAAGCATATGATCTTTGTTGTGGAATGGCGGCATTGTTTGGGTCAAGCACCAACTATCAAAATTCTGATTTGGGAGATTTTGAGTATCATCAAAAACAATTTGGATGGGTTGAATGGGATATAGGGCAACCAGTTGGTCTAGCTGAAACAAGAGCTAATCGCAATGGATTAAAAATCTACTATCGCAAATTCAAAAAAGATAAGAATATTAGTTATGTTGTTGTTAACCCTAATGCTGAAAGCGTAAAACTGTTTCCAGGTTATACTCTTTTTTCGCAGTCTGTAGATGTTATACATAGCGATATAAGTAGGGCGCTTATTATGTACTGGAATCAATAATGTGGGCCATAGCATCTATATTCTTTTTTGCAATATTAACAGGATTAGTATGGGGTGCTATAAAATTTACAAGATGGATGTATCCAGAGTCTTTCCCCAAAAAGGATAAAAAATGAATATAATGCCTGCAATCGTTATGTTATGCATAGGAACCGTAGCAATAGGCGTGGCCCATAGTCTAGGTGTTGTTTTGGCAGCAAAATTTAAATCTGGGGAATTTAAAAATTTCACACCATTAATAATAGGCTGTGCGTTTATTGAAGCTTTAATGCTCTATGTGGTAGTAGGCGGATTGGTATTATTAAGACATATAGGAGCGCTATAAATGTTAAAATACGCGATACGTGAAATAATTGATACGTATGTAAAATATAGCGAACCAAATTGGGATTGTTATGGAGCATTACCATTGTCTTCTCTTTCTGTCATTTATGGCATAATGTTCGTAAACAATCTTCATATAAAGCATTTAGATTTTGAAGTATTTGCAGATCCAGATGGAAGTATAGGATTCGATTGGCCGAACAGACTAGAAGTGAAAGAATTTACAATTAGTATAGATAAGGGCGGTCTTGTCTCATATTACGCAACGCTTAATGGAGAGAAAGTACACGGAGATTGTATTTCTGAAGGACCTATTTCAAAAGAACTATTAGACATATTTAATAAACGAGGATAATCGTGGAGGTTTTATGGCAAAAAAACAAATTAAAGCAAAATCATGCGGACATACACATGTTCTGCGACCTAATACATATCAAGAAATAGGGAAGAATATAGGCGAATTAGTAGAAGCAAAGCAGATCGCTTATGGAGATTCGTTTGGTAAAAGTTGCGAAATATTAAAAACACTTTACCCAAATGGCATAAATATTGACCAATATGAAGAACTGTTGTCTATAACTAGAGTAATCGACAAATTGTTTAGAATAGCAACAAACAAAGACAGTACAGGAGAGAGCCCGTGGGCAGACATAGCCGGATATGCGCTTTTAAGTATTAATAGGTTAGACAGAAGGAATAAATGATAGGAGGTGCTTGCATTGGCTATTCTCTTTAATGCGGCACTATGTTACTATTGTAATGATATAATTGTTTCTAGACACGTACATGATTTTGTTACGTGCAGTTGTAGAAATTTATCTATTGATGGTGGGCACGAATATTTGAGAGGAAGCGCTAAGAAACTAGACGAATTTGAGCCATTGACTATTACTTCAGACATGGATACATTAGAAACGTTTAGAAAATTGGCTATTATAATTTTAAGAATGAGGTTATCAAAAACTGAAACTGATAAAATTGTCACTTCTATATGCTCGTTTATGGAGAATTTCGTGGACAAACCGAGCGATAAAGAATCATGCGTGTAGATGATAAATATATTTTATTATATAAAGATACATATAGAGATAGTATTCCGTACTTTTTGGTTAGAACTAGATTATTTAAACAGGAATTAGCTATAACTGGATTTGTTTCGTCTTCCGTTATTATTGGATATATTGGGATACGTAGAAAATCTCCGTTGTATAATGCTATTTCTTCATTAAAAACTGATGGGATAAATCGCTTATTAAGGTCTGTTGGAACAGTATCGATAAACGCCATTGTAAATATAGACGTATATGAATTGAAAAGATTCTTAACCAAGAACGAGCTTGATAATAATATTTGGCTTATGTTAGTAGGTAGATCTATTAATAAAAAAGGCGAACATGGTATTATATCTCTTAAAAAGATGAAGTATTGTTTGTTTAATATTGCACAAGAAACATTTTCATTAAATAAAGCCATAAAAGATAGAGACAGTAAAGTTATGAACAGAATAAAAAATATTGAAAAATTATTGTTAGAACAAGAGGAAACCATTACCTGTTCACTTGAGGCTTATAAAGATATAATTAAAAATGTTCTTGGGGTTGGTGGAGACGAGAATGGAGATATTCCTCTTTTAGGAAAAGGTAAATAATGAGTATTAAATTTTTTATAGACATGGACGGTACGGTTTGCGACACTGTTGGAGAATGGATAAATAGATACAATAAACTTGTGCCTAAAAAACATTCTAAAACAAAAGAAGATTTTACAACCAATAATTTAGAATCTAACATACCCGAAGAGTACAAAGACAAGTTTTTGTCTATTATTAATCAGGAAGGGTTTTTTAAGTCTCTTGAGTTTTTACCCGGCGCAGAACAAGTAATTAATAAGCTTAATTCACTTGGGGCAGATATAGTATTTATTACCAAGCCGCCATATTCTGGGTATAGTAATTCCAGCACAAGGTCTTTAGCGATTAAAGAAAAAATAGATTGGCTTTATGAAAAATTTTCATGGTTTGATGAAAAGAATTTTATAGTTGTTAGCAGGAGAGACTGTCTTATTGGTAACTTTCTAATAGATGATTGTCCAGATAATTTGCGTTCTTTTTCCAATAATGGCCATCCAATTTTAGTAAAACATTTATTTAATGAATCAGAGGTAGATGACCTGAAAAACAATTATGATGTATTAATAATGGATAATTGGAATGATCTATTCTCAATGTTGAAAGAGATTTCAACTATTATGTTGTCAGTTTATGGGCATAGGCCTTTGCCAGATTGGAGACATCTAGATAAGGAGAAGGTGTCGAAAACATATAGAAAATTATACAGCCTTTCTTCTAATATTGCAATATAAATTTTCGACCTTTTCTTTGTACGAATTGTTATTAATATGAGGAGGTTTTATCTTTGAGCGAAAACAACATAAAGCAACGACCGGTTGTAAGAAGGATAAAAAAGGAACTTAGTACTCTATCTGGTAATAATTATGTTTATAATTTTATATGTCCAAAATGTGCCGGAGATGCTAATCTATTTGAGCTTGATTTTGTTTGTGAGGATTGTAATAACATATATTCTCTCAATGCGTGTAATATGCCAGACGTACAGACCAGTAAGCGTCTTGACACAAAGGCATTATTGAGTAAAATAGTTTGTTATGACGTTGACAAAGAGAAAGGGAAAGACATCTCTGTAGTAGAACATCCGAATATGATAAGTATGGACTATAGCGGAGAAGTATGTGAATTTATATTAAGATTTAAAGAAAAGTTTTCAATTACATCTGTAGAAGATGTTATGCGTATTATCTTTCAAGGATTTATAGTCATGCTTGAAACAATAGAGAACGCTCCTGGTGCAGAAGTTTATTTAATAGACTCTGGTGGGAATAGAAGCCCAAACCTTAAGTCTTTAGTACTATTTAAAAAGAAATTAGAACTAATGAAACAGAAAGAACAACAGAAGGTAACTGCGAAGGAATTTTTATTTCGTATTGAAAAATTAATGGGTGTATGGAGGCGTAATTATAACGAAGAGGTAGAACAATGATAACTGATTTATTCAATAGTACAGTAGTAGATAAAGATATGTCGTTCTGTGTATTAGATACAGAGACAACAGGATTAGATCAAAATACAGACCATCTATTAGAGGTTGCTTGTACTAGGTGCAGGTTACGATCTGGCGTAATAAAAAGAGTTGATCTATTTCATAGTTTTGTAAAATGTGATACCGACATACCTGACTATATTACTGCGATGACTAGAATTAAATCGTCTAGCATGGATGACGCGCCTAGGCCATCAATGGTTATGGGGAACTTACTATCTTTTATCGGTAATTCAATGGTATTCGCTCATAACGCTGAATTTGATGCATTATTTTTAACAAAGTATGATCTTAGATTTTTATCTATTATTTTTGTTGATACCGTTTCTATTGCAAGATTTTTATTGCCAGGGCTTAACAACATTTCTAAAGATAGGCCGTATAGACAGATTAGACTACTTGAACTATTTGGGATGGACACAAAGAAATCCCATTCTGCCAAAGATGACGCAATGGCGTTAACGAATCTTGTATGCATGTTTATTAACATGCTTAATGTCAAGAGCGAAAAAACGTTTAGTGATTTTATAGTAAAACGTGGCGCTCTAGCAAAAAAGATGTCTAGAAAGGAGGTGTAGCATAATATGGAATGGATATATATTGTATTGCCGACCATCTCTACACTCCTGATTTTAGTTTTTGGTACCGGGATATGGAAGAAGATAGGAGTAATTGCGAAGGAAACCAGCGAAGTGTTTTCTAAATTTAGTCAGATTACTTCCGCAGATAGTGAAGAGGGGGCCAAATTGACCTCAACTGAATTACAGGAGTTGTTTAAGGAAATGAAAGATGTTGTGGCGATTTTTAAAAAGCAGAATCCACCGCCACAATAATGGAGGTATAGGGTGTGAGTGATAAACCAATTGAATTAAAGATACCAGAGGGCATTACAGGCGTGGCTCTTAAGGAGCTTATGTATAGGTTCGTTAGTTATCTGGCAACATTTAATGAATATCGGGACAGGGCAGATTATAAAAGAAGCAGTCAAAAAACGGTTGTTGAACATGTTAGAGATCTTGCAACAATAGACATTAATAGTGATCCAGACATGAAAAATTTCACAAGTCCAGTTAAGACTTCTTATATAGATGATCGCCCTGTCCAACACCCAATTCTTAAGACAGAAACTACTTACATGAAAGAAAAACAACTGTTAACTGATCTTGAGTTTAAATTATCTAGAGCAAATTCTAGAGTTAGAGAACTAGAACTATTAGTTCAAGTGTGTAGGAGCGGTCTGTCTTACGATAAGAACGAAATGGGAGCACAGTAAGGAAGTGAAAAATTAATAGTTATATACGATAAAGAGTCTAATATGATATACGTGGGCAATAAAGAATGTACTTATTTTGATATTATAGATTTTGCTGTTACATATCCAACATTACAAAACGAACATTGGACAATGAATTTTAGATTAGAGGCTCTTTTAAATAATCGTGTAATTGGATTTAGTGATTGGTTTAATAAATTATCATGTAGAGAAAGATCAAAAGTAATATGTAAAATTTTCGAATCAAAATATCCAGACAAGTCTATTAAGTTTTTACATAGATACGGATACGCTTGTTGTTTATTCCCATTTCTGGGAGACATGTTTAATATAGCCCAAGACAAAACGAGGAGCAAGAATCTATATGACCACGTGTTTAGGGCATTAAAGTTTGTCTCTGAACTTGTAGACGACAAGTGGATTAGACTTGCAACATTTTTACATGATATAGGTAAGATTGATGGGACCAAAAATCACGAATATCGCGGTTCTAAGGAAGCGCTATCACTTATGAAAGGATTTGGATTCTCAGACAATCAATCAAGGTATGTTTCTAAACTTATTTTATACCATCATCTTCCTCATAATTTTCAAAGGAAAAGTAATTGGTCAGACAGAAGCGTGTCTAAATTTGTGAATACTGTTGGTGGGCATAATCTAGCCTTTGATTTATGTTGGGTAGCAGTTGCAGATAAAATGTCGTCTCAGGGACCTAATACGAAATATATAAATCCATATTTTGAATTAATGTCAGAGATAGCGAATAGTTGTAAAATCCATACAAGAAAGGTGTTATGATGGGCAAAGAAGACGTTGTAGAGATAGGGGATGAATGGATGTTTATTTCTGACCCGTGTCCAAAGTGTGGTTTTGATAAATGCTATGCATTACCAGAAGCTTCATTTGGAGCATGTCCAAAATGTGATACTATATTTAGAGGAAAGACCACATTACAAGATAACGAGAGAGAAGAATTAATTTATAGTTACTCGAAAAAGATTGAAGATATGGATCAAGCCGGATATAAAGGTGTAATGTCTATACTTTGTAAAGCGTGTAATATATCTGACGAGAAAATAAATTTAGATAAAGAGTGAACTATATGATAAAAGAAACAATTGGAGACATATTAAAAGCAGACGTAGAAGCTCTCGTAAATCCTGTTAATTGTGTTGGAATTATGGGAGCTGGATTAGCTTTACAATTTAAACAAATGTTTAATGAAAATTATATAGAATATAAAAAAGCATGTTCTGAGGATAAAGTTTTTCCTGGCAATGTTCTTACGTATATTACATGGTTAGATAACCCAAAATACATTATTAATTTTCCAACAAAACGTCATTGGCGAGATATGTCAACATTGTCTGACATTGATGCTGGATTAGTCTCTTTAACAAACGAGATCTGGCTTCGTGGCATAAAGTCAATAGCCATTCCGAAACTTGGTTGTGGATTAGGTGGCCTAGACTGGAGGATAGTCAAACCTCTAATAATAAAACACTTATCACATTTAGACGATATCCGAATTATTATTTATGAAGGAAAATAAATGTCCACATCATTACAACAGAAGAAAACCTTAGAAATGGCGAAGAAAATTTTTCCTATTGCTAGAGTGATAGAGAATTATCCATTGGGCAATCGTCAGTTTTTAGATGTATATGTAAAGGATTTTAAAATAGGGATAGAGGTTGACGGACAACAACATAGCGTCAGATTTCATTTTTTCAATAAAGACGAATCAGATTTTCAGTTACAGAAAATGTTGGACAAGAAAAAAGAAACAATATGTAAAGAACTAGGTATTATGTTGATTAGAATAAATTATGATGAGAAAGTTACAAAAGAATTAATATTATCAAAATTAAGGATGGTGCTTTAATGAATGGCTTATATGAGGTTGCCAAAACAAAAAGACATCAAGAAATGTAGATACAGTGAACAGCAGATTAATAAAATGTTTCAAGATGTTGATCCTATTATTAAAAGATTTGTTGCGAGAATACCAAAAGAATATCGAGACGAGGTTTTACAGGATCTAAGAATTAGATTGTGGGATGACATTATTAGATTATTTGACGATACCGCACAAACGATAGAAGATTTTATTAAGAAGCTATTGCCATTCGAGTCTGATTGGGCATTTAAGTCTGTATTAGAAGAAAATAAACGCCATTCAGAAAGATTTAGCCATTTAGAAGATTGGTCGGATGTCCAATCTAATAAACCATATACGTCTATATTTTATGAATTAGACCATAAGACTCTTAACATAGAAGATTACAGATCAATCCTTAAACCTAATGAATTTTTAATACTTCAATACCTAGTAGAGACGGGGACCATTGATGATTGTTTTCAGTCTTTGGCTAGACAATTAGGGTATCATGCCAAGTGTGCGATACCATATATTTTAAATAATATCTACAGTAAAATCCGCGAACATTCTCCGCATTTAGTTGATCGTCTATATGATCATTGAGCTCTTTCTACCTTTAATGTAATTACATTGTTAATAAAGTATACGGGGCTTATCCCGATTTTTAGTAAAAATTTTAGTGTAAAAGTGGTGCAAAAAGCTTATTTCTACAAAAGGTAAGAGAAAATTTAAGGAATCTGAGGCGATTCACCCACCGGAAGCAGAACTTAAGCGTATAAGAGACGCTCTTGTCGGTTATTATACCCAAAATGCTCATCTATTAAAAGGCGAAAATTTATTAACTAGAGTAGATGGGATTATGAAAAGGGCATCGGAAGGCTATAAGTGCGCTCCTAAAACTTTTATTGGTAGGATAAAATCGTTAACCAGATGGAACGATATAGATATGCACTCTATAACTAGCGCATATGGTGGAGATATCTATGATCAGGTTAGGGCTAAAAAAACAATGGAAGTTTTGCAGACAACTGAAAAGAAGTTATATCCAGGGTTTTCAGGTAAAGAGCTTCGTGATGTTTTGCCTATTGCAGATCGTAAGTTTTGGGCTGAGCGTGAAAAACAATATCGTGAAGAATATGATCTTAATGATTCTTCAGACTGGCCTTTATTAATGCAGGTTCTTTTGGAAGAACTAACACAGCGAAGACTAACTAAACGTAAATTACTTGATGAAAAACTTAACATAGAGACCGAGCTTAATAATAGCTATAAACGTCTTATGGCTGCATTAAAAGCTTTAGGCATTACCAGAGAGCAGAGGAGACAATCTTATGATGAAGGCAGCGAGAATATAGCCACTCTTAGTGTAAAATTTGATCAAAAAATGCGGAGAATATCTGCGATTAAAGAAAAAGATGCTATTGAAGAAGAAACAATGCAGAAGAAACACGATAAGCACGAAGGATATAAAGATCTTCCAGAAGAACTAAGAGAAATAATGGATAGAAGTATCAGATATGAAGACTAAAGAGAATGTTCGTCTTGGTACACAAGAACTTTATAAACTAGATAAATATGAAAGACTTATAGAGTTCTATAGATCTGATCCGGTTGAGGCTTGTAGAGATTTATTGTATATCAGCCCTGTTTGGTTTCAACGAAAACAACTTAGGGTACTTTGGACCACCCCATATGTTGTAATGAAATGGGGGAGGGGCGCTTCAAAATGCCAGAAAATTAATACTCTAGTATATCTTCCAGACCAAGGAAAATTTGTTAAAGTTCAAACATTGGTTGACAAGAACTTTAAAGTTTTGGCCATGGATGAAAATTATAAACTAATTGAAGCCGACGCTAGATGCGAAAGAAATGGTATTGAAGAATGTTTTGATGTAGAACTTAGGAGTGGCCGAAAAATTAGTGTAACTGGAAATCACCCGTTGTTTACGATACACGGATGGAAAGACTGTAGCAAGTTAAAAGCAGGAGAACGAGTAGCAACCGCAAGAACTTTGCCAGAAGGCCCGAATAAAGCTAATCCAGAATTAGCTAG
>Ga0180007_10002842_pt1 | contig 20058 bp, 16 predicted proteins | sample MM_PC_MetaG_FD_121122 | JGI IMG/M metagenome (GOLD analysis project Ga0180007, IMG submission 121122) | Groundwater microbial communities from the Aspo Hard Rock Laboratory (HRL) deep subsurface site, Sweden - MM_PC_MetaG | ecosystem: Environmental > Aquatic > Deep subsurface > Groundwater... | reverse complement strand
GGGAGGAGGAAGCAGTTCCGGAGGATTTGGTGGATTTGGCGGAGGATCTTTTGGAGGAGGAGGCGCCGGAGGCAGTTGGTAGCATGAGCGTCTCGCTCATGCGGATGCAGTAACAATTAGAGTAATTGGTTACTGGATTTGATTATTTGTTAAACAAAATTGCTTGATGATATTCAAAATAAAGATAAATTAGTTTTCCTATGAAAAGATTTACACATGAAGATGGCGAAGAGGCAATGTGGAAATCAGTTATACGTGAAGAATTATTGAGTGGTGCAAAACCACCAACTAAACTTCTGGGAAATATGGGAGAAGCAGAGAGAATTACCATAAGTGACGGTCAAAGAGAAATGTTTGATGGATATCGTCGTTCAGTCTTTGGAGATTAGCTAATACAAATACATCCCACTTTTCACTTTTAATACCAATTCCAATTTTAAACAACACAAATATATATACAAATAATATCTGCGATAAATGCACCGTAGCTTTCCCTTGAGTCAATAAATTACAAATCTAGAACTTTGTGCAATTAATGATTTTAGGAAGCGAAGGTGTATCACTATTCACTTTTCACTAACGTATATAAATTTCAGGTATAATGCTTAATATGACTGAAACCTTACTGCTGGCATTATTCCTCCGTTACTTCACAATAGATTCCACTCCTCCTCCGCCAACTCCAACTTACAGGGAACTTAGGAAGACTGAAGGTGCAGGTGCTCTGTCTGTTGAAGTTGTGCCTGTTACAGGAGGAACCATTCCTCCCGGAGCGAGCAGGGTTAAAATGTTGGATATTAATATGACTGCATCGTGCAGTGGCGAAGTATCAATTAAATCAATCAAATTAGTGCGAAGGGGGCCCGGGGATTATCGTGATATAAGCAGAGTATATATTGTTGCAGATAACAGAAGAATCAGTCCTGCAATGCCCATGTCTCGTCGTGATGGGAGTATAATGCTGCGAGTAAATTCTTTTTCTATTCCACGATGTGAAACGAAAACAATAACAGTACTTGTTGATTTTTCCGGCACTGCTTCCGTTGTAGGAGAACACAGATTTGTTTTGCCAGGAGCAACAAGTATTGTGGCAGCCGCTTCTTCCATAAATGTCAGACAGATTCGCGATACAATCAGACAAGAAGAAAATCGCACAGTTGCCGGAGAGCAGTACGGAGAAATATCCGTAACTTATCTTCCTCTAACAACACGTATTACATATGGACATCGTCGCACATTTTTACGTTTTTCTCTTAAGGCCGATGGTCTGGATGATCATAGAATTAATGCCATTACCTTAACTAACAGAGGAACGGCAAATAAACTGGACCTCCAAAGTCTTTATCTTCCGGGAAGTAATGTTGCAGCTTCTTTGGAAGGAGACAAAGTAAGGTTGGAATTCAAACCACCTATCAGTCTCAAGAAAAATCAATCACGTCTTATGATTCTGCGTGGTGACGTGCGTGCCAGCAGGAGAAGGACTATTGACTTTATTATTGAGGAACCGGGGGATATAGAGTCGGAGGTGGTTAGGGGGAGGGTGAGGTGAAATCCCAAAATCCAAACCCCAAAACCCAACGAAACCCAAAATCCAAAATTTCAAACTATGATCGTTCTTTAGTTGCCCGCTCTACGTAGTAGCAGCATTGTTGGGATTTGTTATTTGGGATTTGGGATTTGTTTTTTTGGGATTTAAGAGCTAGTTGGCATAATCATAAATTCATGCGATACTCCTCCCCCCATGCTCAAACGATTCCTCTTAATCATACCACTGGCACTCCTTACCTCTTCCTGCACTCCGGTTGAACACCTTCCTTCAGACGAAGTTCTTTCCAGGTCTGCAAAGGCAAATCAGAATATGAAGTCCTCTGAGTTTGATCTGAATGCTCAGTATGGTTTTGAAATATTAAATATTCTAAATATAGATGGAGAGCTATATTTAGAGGGAACACTCCAGCAGAGTGGAGAACAAATTCATTTTGTAATCGACAATACATCCAAAATAATTCAGGGAGATGAACCTATGGATGTGCAATTCAACGGTGAGGTAATAACAGGACAATCAACGGATACCATGATCAGAATATATGACATCAAAACGAATCCGCTTTATCCGTTGTTTACGTCGGAGAAAGTGGAAAAATTGCGCGGTCAATGGTGGAGATTACCATCAGATGAAACTCAAAGTCAGGATAAAATGCTGACCCCCGATACACAAATGATCAGAACTCAATCTGAGGTTGTAAATGTTATTGCTGATCTTGGATTTGATTTTGTTGGTAAACGACGCATGTATCATTACCAGACGGCAGTTGACCCTGAAAAACTTAATTCGTATCTTACTGAATTATCCAAACGAAGTCCTAATGAAATTAATTTTGAAGAAATAACTGATCTTGTAAAAATGCTGGATGCCAAGGGGGAAATATGGATAGATGCGCAGACGTTTCGGATGCACAAGATAAAGTGGTCCTTTGCACAAATCAGTCTTAGCGAGGCTGTTACAGCTTCATTATCATTTACTATGATATTCTCTGAGTATAATCAAGCCAAACCAATCGATATTCCGGTTGATGCCATACCACTTACTCAGGAGTATATTTTAAAACAATATGAACTTAATGATTTGAATATATTGCCAAGAACACTTCCAACAGATCAAGAAGATGCTATTATAGAGAGGATATTGAACGGGGCTTAGGTTCCCATGATCATGTCATCTTCTCTAAACTGTGTATGCCTGACGATAAACCCTTCGTCGACACTCTGCAGGGACCGAAGCAAGTAAAGCAATCTTCTGCAGAAAATGTACCGCCTGTTATGCGAAAAAGGATGAAAAAGATCCTGGCGTTTGTGTTAGGAATTCCTTATCTAATTTTTATTGTTTGGTGTCTTTTTCTGTTAAGTGTATTTCCAAACAGAACTGGAGCATACCAAGATTTATTAATGCCCGGTGTTATAAGCTGTGGAGTGGTTATTATATTTATATTAGTAATTGCTGCAATTGCTCTAAAGCGTATTTTACGTAAGGGAGTTAATAACAGAAATAGAATATTTGGGACTTTACGGTTAATTGCTTTTATTCTGCCGGGATTGATATTGGCGTTGATTGTGCCTCCTTCCATAACAAAGGAGCCATCTCTTGGTATTGATATTATAGACCCATCCGGTGGTGAAAAATTTATAGCACCTTTGTCTATTAAGTTCAGTGTGCAGTCGTCATTGGAAATATTGGCTCGCAAAGGGCTGGGTGCTGTTGAATATTCGTGGGATTTTGATGGAGATGATAATGAAAATGTTCGTACTGCAGTTCCGGAAGCAACAGGGCTTTACGACAGGACGGGATCATATATTGTCAAAGTAACAATATTTTTGAGCAATGGAGAGACAAGACTTATTGCCAGAAGAATATCCATACCGGAAGAAGTATTTTCCGTTTCTCCGGAAAGACCCGGTGCGGAGGAACCTATTCGTTTTAGTGTTGAGTATCTTGTTGACAGTGTTGATATGATAAGGGAAGTTCTTTGGGATTTTGATTCAGATGGTATTACGGATTTAACAACAAATTTGCCTGACGCCGTCCATTCTTATCTGAGACCGGGGAAAGTCAGAGTTTCCGCAATTGTTAAATTAACCAATCAGAACCAGAATAATTATGAACGAGTAATCGAAATATTTGAGCCTCAGCCACCGCCTTTTCCGGTTGAAATTAAGTCAGAGCCGGAAAATCTGATCGGTCCAAAGCCTTTTGGAGCAATATTCAGAGTAGAAACAGATGAAGAAATCGAAGATGTGATATGGGATTTCGGAGATAAAACGGATAAGGCAAAGGGTGTGCGTGTTGCACATACATATCATAATCTTGGTGTTTATCAGGCTACTGCAAGGATTCACACCTTAGACGGTGAAATTGCCAATATTTCAACTATAGTGAGAGTTGTTGGTAGATTGGATTTGCCGGACTTGAATTTTGATTCAACTCCAGAAATTAACAGGGATACTTTGGAAGGTGAGGTTCCTGTTAATGTCCACATAATTCCTCGAACTTCTGTCCCACTCATAGATTTTCGATGGGAGGCTCCGGGTGCCACAAGTGTAGGTTCTACAGAATACGAACTTAAGGCGATATACAGAAGAGCCGGAAAATATGATATTTCAATAATAGGTCAGGATCCCGATGAAAAAGTAATGCGTAAAACACTAAAATTAAATGTTAAGCCACCTTCTTCGCAAGTTGTAATCCATATGAATCCGGGTGGAGGTGTAGCACCGCAAATGGTCAGGTTTGATGCATCTGAAACGGTTATACCCGGAGAGGAGATATCGGGATTCGAATGGAAGTTTGGCGATGAAACGGGTTCTCCAAGGCAGCTTGGAGCACTTGTGGAACATGTTTTTGAGCGTCCGGGCACATTTAATGTTGAATTAAAAGCGTTCACAACAAGTGGCAATACGTACAGTGGTGAAAAAACAATAGTAATTCGTGCGGCTCTTCTGGAGGCATGTGCAAAAGCCAGTCGTACGGAAGGCAAAACTCCACTTGGAATAAGTTTTAATATGGAGTGCACATCAGGAGTTCCTACCGAGGTTAATTGGGATTTTGGTGATGGTTCACAGTCAGATCAGCGGAATCCAATTCATGTTTACGAGGTTCCCGGAGTGTATAATGCCGTGTTAACCATAATTGATGCTTCGGAATCTACGGACACGGAAACGATAACAATTACCGCTCAATAATTTATTTATCTACTTTTTCTCTCAATATGAAAAGAAAGAATATGATCAGGATAGTTGCAGGGTTTGGAGCTGTTGCGATTGTGTTGGCAGCGTTGTTGCCTGTGTTGACAGCATTCTAATCGACAATCGACATTCGACAATCAACAATCGACATTCGACTTTGGAAATAGTTAGATATACGTAGGTTTATATCATTATATTAGGTGTCGATTGTCGAAAGCGGAGTCACGTCGCACTTGTGCGACTGTGACGGAGCGTGTCGACTGTCGAATGTTATACTGGGAATCGACGCTTCCGTTTCAAATTTATCATAAGCCTTCTCGCCCATTTCTTTTTGCATAAAGAAGGCAGCACTCCCAATCATTGCGGCATGGTCAGTACAATATACGATCTTTATCGGAGTTCTTAATAATACAGGTTTGATTGATTCTTCTGCGAGTTTGCGAAGATGAATGTTTGCAGATACTCCTCCGACCAAATGAACTTCTTTAAGTTCCGGATATTTCTTAACTGCTCGATCAATTCGGCTCACCAGATGTCTGCAAATTGCATGTTGATATGATGAGGCGACATTCGACAATTGACAATCAACAATCGACTTTCGACTTTCGACTTTCGACAAATCCCTCAACAAGTACTTCAGTGCAGTCTTTAATCCCGAGAAACTAAAATCAAGAGTCTCATCATCATGTAATGGATTTGGGAATTCGTATGAATCAATATTTCCTTTTTCGGCTGCTTTGAAGATAGAAGGACCGCCGGGGTAGGGGAGTCCTAACATAGAAGCTCCTTTGTCAAAAGCTTCTCCTGCTGCGTCGTCTCTGGTTGAACCAAGTAATTCACCTTTTGTGTGTGATGATCTTAACCAGAGTTCGCTATGACCTCCTGAGGCAGATAATGTGAGTATTGGAAACTTAGGTTCATCCAATTGATCCAGCCAGGTTGAACTCAGGTGTCCTAATGTGTGATGTACTCCTATCAAGGGTTTTTTGTGTATTGATGCAAGTGTTCGGGCTACTGTTGCTCCAACTAATAGTGATACAAGCAAACCGGGACATTTGGTAACTGCAATGGCATCAATTTTCTCAATTGAAAGGCCGGCTTTTTCGAGTGCCTGATTAATAACAGGCTGAATGCTTTCAACTTGTTTTCTGGCTGCTTCTTCGGGGATTACTCCACCTGAATCAGAAAATGCATCTTTGGAGCTGGCTATAATATTGCTTAAGACCCTTCTTCCATCTTCCACAACTGCCGCAGATGTTTCATCGCATGATGTCTCTATTGCAAGTATACGCATAGGGTGATTTTTGCTCATAAACAAGCGAAAATCAAGCTATAGGGCATAATTACAGATAATTGTCATATAGCTTAAAATGTAGTATAATATATATAAATGAAAAACAAATACAAATATGCAATTCTTGCCATATTCGCGACCATAGTTACTTTGGAGTCATTTGGTCTATGGACAAAGATAATAACTGGTTCGGTTTTATCGCGATTTATGGTTATTTCAGAAGAGGTAATGTGGCTTCCTGAACATGTAAATTTACACAAATCAGCAGAATCAGTTGTTCCTGAAACAGAAGGTTTGGCATTAAATTTAGAGCTAAGTGATAATGAGCCTGTAGATTCGCCGAAGCCACTTTCGGAACCAAAAAAAGAAGATATAAAGCCCAATATTGAAAATGAGAAAACAACGATTGTTCCAACCGAGATGGAACCGGATATCAAAGAAAAATCTGGATTACTTGATGCGATTTTCAACAATCAAATGGAGAGGGAGATGGAGCAGTGGGGAATAAGTGAATGGTACTCTTTGTCTATTCCTTCAATCGGGATTCGTTCTACCATATATCTACCTGATCGCAGATACTGGGATTCAAAAAAGTGGGACTTATTGGAGGAGCAAATGCAGGTAGGATTATTACACGGGGCCACTGCATATCCGCATTCATCCACTCCCGGATATACCGGATCAGTAATTATTGCCGGTCATAGCAGTCCTCCAAATGAACGTGTTAGTGAAAGCGCTTACGGAACATTATTCGCCTCTTTGCCTAATATCGAGCGTGGAGATAAAATTACAATCGCAGGGCAGGGGACCATAGCAACTTATCAGGTAATGCGTATCAACGTTGTGGATCCTGCTGATACTCAAATATTGTCTCAGCAATCAGATAAAAGTATTCTTAAGCTGATTACTTGTTTCCCGATTGGAACCACAAAACAGAGGATGGTTGTTATTGCGGAGAGGGTGGAATAAATAACAGAGGTCGCAGCAGCGATTCGAAAATCGCTGTTATTTATTCTCCAAAAACATTATCCAATAATCTGTTGAAGAAAGGAAAATCCACTTCATCGTAGTACTTACTTATCATTGCTAAAACATCTTCTCTGCTTTTACCCCGCTCTTTTAGATATTGAAATTGCTTGGTAAAAGTAGCCTGTTCAACTTGATTGTTTGGGTATGGGTATTCAGATTCTAAATCCTTAAAAGCTGGTCTCTTCTGGTTAGCTTGATACATTTCAGGTGATTCGGAGTCTAAAAAATTTTGGCAATGTGCTAATTCATGGAGTAACCAAGCAATTTCATCTGGATTATTTTGTGCTTCAAAATAGCTCTGTCTAAATGAGATTAAGCCAATTTCTGCATGAGATTGTGATGGCTGGCTCCCTTTTATTTTTCCCCAAATATCATCTGGGATAATGGCAATGAATATTTCGTTTAGCCTTTCGTCATTTAGAGCTTTGAGCCGTGTTTGATAATGTTCCGGTAGATCTTTTACTTTCAATATATTTATTCTTTCTACATCATCATGTTCAATTCTAGGATCTTTTATAAAATACTGTTTTATATCAGCCTCTCCGGAAGCCGGTTCCAATCCAAGCGAAGCTCTGGTTTCCGATATCTTTGCTAGATCTTCTGTTTTTGCCGCTTCTTCTTCTGCATTTAAGATATTAGGATCTAGCCCCTCCGAATCATCAATATTTGGTTTTGTATGAGTTTCAGCCTTTGGTAATTCAGGTTGTTGGTAAATTGATGTTGGTTCTTCGTCTTCGTGCATACTTTGTGTTTATATGTAAAATATAATTGTTAATTAATCATTTCAGGTTTCATGTGATTATACACTTATTTTAGTCAAAAATGAATCTAAAAGGGTTCAGTATGTTTTCTATTCAGTCTAACTCGTATTCATCCCATTTTCATTGTAAACTAAGCGACAATGAAGAAAGTGAGTATTAATATTACTTGGTTCAATATTGCAGTGGGAACATTGTTCTTGCTTTTAATATTCAAATTCTTTTACTCCTTATTCGCATTCGATCTACCTTTGGGATTTGACCCTGGGATGTATAGGTACTTGTTTATCAAATATGCGAATGCATGGCCTCCAATATCTATTCCTGAGCTTAGGCCTTGGGCACAGGAATACCCTTATGGACTTTTCATATTTACCAGTTATCTGATAAAAGCAGGTATTCCGGTAGATTGGTTCTTGGGATGGATATGGAACTTATTCCCGATTGCGCTGCTTGGTGTTTATTCAGTAATAATTGCAAAAAGAGAAAACAGAGCAATAGGAGTTTTGATTCTGTTGATGGGTCTGCTCTCAATCGCATACTTTGATGGATTTGCTCAGATGTATTGGAAAACATATCTGGCATTGTTGTTTTTGATCCTTTCATTCCATTGTTTGGAAAGGGGATCTTTGTGGCTGTTGCCTTTTGGAATATTAACCATACTTACACACAGTCAGACCGGTTTGATATTGGGGCTATCGTTATTGGTATGGTGGCTTGTTAGGCTCCCAACGGATTGGAAGGACCCCGTGTTTAGGAAGTGGACATTTATATTCGCACTAATCGGAGTATTGGGAGTTATATGGTACATACCTATATGGGAGCGTGCATTTTGGTCTCCCTTCAAATCAATATTGCTGTTAAGAGGAGCGGACGCTCCCGCCGGGAATTTTCCCGATACAATCTTTTATATTAAAAACGGATTGGTTTTATTTGTATTGAGCATATTGGGCTGGGCATTCAGTTTGCAAAGTGGGCGTGCTACTTGTTGGCATATAGCACCCTTTATATGTGCGGTATTTATTGTATTTAGGTTGGTGTTTTATAAAAGATTTTATCTTCAGTTTGATTTCTTCATGTTGTACTTTGCCGCATTGGCATTGTATGGGCTTTGGAATCAGTACAAAAAATCATTCATCAGAATATTCTTAATAATACTTTTAATTGGTCAGGCACTTGTTTCTATTCTTTATGTTTTAAATAAGGAACCACGAATGTCAGTTGAGGAATTGGAAAGATTTTTATCTATTCCTCGGTTTGTTGAGGATAATGCACATATTATTGCTTTGGAAAATAATGCCGCAGTTTGGCTTTTGGGCTGGCTTCCGGATTATCACACGGGAGGTCCGGGACTCTTTGATTTTCCGGCATGGACGTATGAGGAATGGGAAAAGTTTATTTATGGTACGCATCAGGAGAGATTGCAATTAATGCGAACGTTAGGTGAGCATCCTTTGTACTTTATGACATCCTCTTTGTTCTATGCGCATTATGGTGAGTTTGCAGAACCGTTTGTAGCTGATGAGTGTTTTGAGAAGGTAGAGGGGACTCCGCTTTTGAAAGTTGTTTGTAGGATATATTAGGGATTAGAGAGGGCTTTGGAGTATAAATTCCTAAATTCCTAAATTCGCAAATTCACAAATTAAAATAAAAATTCATAAAATTAAAAAAAAGGAAAGAATTTGAATTTATGATTGTTAGATTTTTGGAATTTCATTGGAATTTGGTTTTTGGAATTTGGAATTTTCAAGTACCCTTTACATAATGCTTAATCTATTTCCCTCCCGCGAAATCGCTATTCAAATACTGAACCTCTCCATACACTGGTACGGTCTAATGTATCTTTTTGGATTCCTTCTTGCCTTCTTCCTTTTGCCTAGAATACAAAAGTATAGAAACTTGTATCTGACTAAGGATGAGTGGTCCTCGTTACTTGCATGGGGAGTTATAGGTGTGATTCTTGGTGGACGACTTGGATTTGTACTGTTTTATGAGCCATTTTATTACCTATCCGCTCCTCTAGAAATAATAAAAGTTTGGCATGGCGGAATGTCCTCTCATGGTGGATTCTTAGGGGTAATAACCGTACTAATTATTTATACAAGGAGGCATAATTTAGACCTTCTATCACTTCTGGATTTATTGGTTATTCCTGCTGCAATCGGTCTGGCTCTTGGCAGACTTGGAAACTTTATAAACGGAGAACTTTATGGAATAGAGACTTCTGTAGCTTGGGGGATGTCCTTTCCCGGAGTGGATGGACTCAGACATCCGACACAAATATACGCAATTCTTAAGGATTTGATTATTGCCGGATCTATGACAATGTATATGTGGTCAAGACCTTTAATGGGAAGGGTTTTTGCACTTGCAATTTTGTTGTATGGATTACTTAGATTTCTGGTTGAGTACTTCCGTGATCAGCCGTATGGATTTGTAGATTTGGGGATTACTACAATAAGCAGGGGGCAGATTCTAACGATTCCTCTTATTGTAATTGGATTAATAGTTTGGTGGATATCTAATAATACGAGAAGAATTATATTTAAATCCGAAAAAAGAAATTCGAAATCCGAGGGAAAATATAAATCCTAAAAAATAAAATGAGCTATTTTGTATTTATGATTTCCTTCGTATTTCTTGTTTCGAATTTCGGATTTTATTCGATGTGCAAAAAACTCTTCCTATGTATCCCACACACCCCCCTCGATTTAATCAAATCAAAATGTTCAGGTGTTCCATATCCTTTGTGACACTTAAAGTCGTAATGAGGAAATATGCGATCATGTTTTTTCATAATGCGATCGCGCGTAACTTTTGCAACAATGGAGGCTGCTGATATGCATGGTTCCAGAATATCACCGTCTATAATTGAACTATGAGGATAGTCGAACCAGAATTTGTCTCTTCCGTCTATTAAAAGATATGTGGGTTTCATTATTTTTGATAACTGCATAACTGCACGTTGCATTGCTTTTTCGGTAGCATCCAGAATTCTGAGTGTATCTACTTCCTGCGCGGTTACTATCCCGAAGCCATATAAACAGTATTCCTTTATCCATTCGAATGCCTTGTCTCGTTCATCTGACGAAAGTTGTTTGCTGTCGCAAATAAATGAAGGAAGATATTTGCTTTTTATAATACATGCTCCGGCTACAACAGGACCGGCAAGTGCGCCACGGCCCGCTTCATCTACACCGGCAATTACAATTGATGATGAACGATCTTCTTCCATATACTTGACAGATAAGCTAAATAGAGTAGAATCGTTTAACGTTCTTTTTATCATCATATCATAAATCCAGACTGTATTGATTTTAGATTTTCAATTCACTGTAATTCCCCTCACTCTTCGATTTCGCTCATAGTGGCCACAAACCTTGTAAAAGATTTATATCTGCGAGTGACCATGAGTCTGTCGAATGGGGCCACCCTACCCTCTCCCCCTGAGGGGGGAGAGGAGAATAGGAAAAGTAAAGAAATTATTTCAATAACAGTGATAGACTAAATACTATTCAATACATTTGTTTCTTAGATGAGCCAATGAATGTCTGCATTCAGAGTTGCACGCGTATGCATGAGTGTGGATTAAATTGGCTTAACTATGGAAGGAGAGGCCATGGGCGATTTGTTGCTCGGGAATGGGGGACTGGTAACAGTGATCTTAGGATTACTGTTGATCTGCGTTGTTGCCGATTTCATTCGACGACGTCGCAGTGGATAAGCCAATGCCGGTCCGAAAGGACCGGCGTTTTTTTAACAATCGACAGTCAATTATCAATTGTCATTAGTAACTCCCTAGCAATCTCCCTTTCATTCCAGGGAATCTGACCTTCCTTGGTCCACATAGTAGTATCACTTCCTTTGGCACATAAGATTACTGCATCACCTGCTTGCGCATTATCGAATATGAATTTTATAGCTTCTTTGCGATCAAAGATTCTGTGAGCTTTACATTGCGATTGATCAATTCCCGTCCAAACTTCATCAATAATTTTCTCAGGATCTTCCGTATAAGGATCTTCGTTTGTTACAACAACAACGTCCGCAAGCTCACTACAGAGTTTTCCGACAATAGGTCTTTTCTCTTTCATGCGATCACCGCAACTTCCGGTTAGAACTAAAATTCTTTTGTCAGGACTAATCATTTGTCTGAGAGTTGAGAGAGTTTTTTCGTATGCAGCCGGAGTTACAGTGAAATCAACATAAACCGAAAAACTTTGTCCTTCATCAATTAATTCCATTCGCCCCGGAGAGCCTTTGAATGTTTTTAGTGCTTCGGTACTTTTTTCAATTGATACTCCAACTGCGTAGGCGCAGGAGATGGAGCAGAGGGCGTTTTCGAGGTTGAAGGAGCCGGGTAACGAAATGGAAAGTGGAAAATGGAAAGTGGAAAATTTATCATCTTCTATATTTAGTATGGCTGAGGAAGATGCGTGTGATGTTTTTATGTCAGAAAGCGAAATAGTAGAATCGTATTTTCCACTTTCCACCTGTGGTGAGCTTGTCGAATCCACTTTCCGTTTACCGTTTGAAAAACAGATAGTCTTATCAGACTCGATCTTAGAATAATTTAAAAAGGTCTCATCGTCGGCATTAAGAACTTTAGTTCCATTCCCCTTAAGCATCTTAAACAACTTATCCTTATCTTTCCTGTACTGTTCAATTGTTCCATGATAATCCAGATGCTCCATTGAGGTGTTGGTGATTGCCGCGACTTTGGGATAGATATGATTTACACGACCCTGTACCAGTCCATGTGAGGAAATCTCGAGGACCGCATGTGTGCAACCTTCTTTGGCAAGTCTCCTGAGGAAGCTCTGAATCAGGAAAGGAGAAGGAGATGTCTTCTGTGTTTCATTCCAATCAATATCATCATTGATCTGTAGAAAAGCGGTTGATATTGCTCCTACTTTGATCCCTGATTCTTTAAGGATATGAGTTGCCATGTTCACTGTTGTTGTCTTTCCATCTGTGCCGGTAATTCCAATAATAGTTAATTTTCGTGCGGGGAATCCATTTATAAGAGCTGCAATAAATGCACGCATGTAATGCCATAACAGTCTTATAAAGCTGCGTTCGGGGATCATTGATTTGATTCGATTAATCATAGTGGAATATTAGAATACTGGAATATTGGTAAAAACACACCAGTATTCCAATATTCCTGTATTCCAATCATACGCTTTGTTTCTCATTTGATATGTTCAGAATCGCATGTGCTTCATCTATGTCTTCTAAAATTCTCTTCTTTAGTTCATCCTCTGAATCGAAATTCTTAACATCTCGGATTTTCTTTGTAAGCTCAACGGATAAATCAGAAGGATTTGAATCGGGAGCATGATCTATTAAATGTACTTCGAATGCTTTGCTTTCTTTAAATGTTGGTCTGGGTCCATAGTGAATAACACAGTCGAATGTCGATTGTCGAATGCCTGCCGGCCGTAGCTCCGCCGAGGCGGACGAAGGCTGGTCAATTGTCGCCTTACCTGCATATATTCCTTCCTCGAGATCATCCGGAATATCATCAAGACTCAGATTAATCGTTGGAAACCCAAGACCGGATCCACGACCGCAGCCGCCAATGACTTTAGCTGAAAAAGTTATTGGAAGACTTGGACTCATTCTTGTGGCTGACTTAATTCATTGCGAGCACTGTCTGCCATGACCTTTGCAATGTTTTTTACTTGCTCAGTAATAGCCAAAAGATCAGGGCTAAGTTCGTGAGCTTTGGCAGCCAGATTCCATGCATTTCCACTAACAGTTACTACCTCTTCGAACTTACCTTGAGAGCCAAGCCTGTATGCTTTGGAGAGTTCTCTAAAAGCTTCCGCAACCTTTACAGCTCCTTTCACAACGGATTCTTCGGGACGTATAACCAACGCACCTCTTGCTGCAATCAAAGCACGAGATGATGCAAACTCGGCTTGATCAATATTCCCTTGATCCAGCATTGATAGAGTTATTATCATTTCATTTTCAGTTTCGGATAGGAGTGCCTGAGCCCTTTTCTTTTGTTGGTACATCATAAATCTATACAGAAGCAGTGCGGTGTCTCCTCGTTTTAATTGATATTCAGGATGTAAAAGACCGTCAGGATTTATCATTATCATTGATGATGCAAGTGCGTAACGCATATAAGGATAAAACCAGTCATCAAGACTTGAAACATCGGTAGCAAGGGGGATTTTAAGCTCACCTAAAAACTTTGTTGGTTCTATGCCATTTGCAAGTTGCAACATCTTTAAAAATTCAGCTGTAATTACTGTGCTAGTACCATTAAAATTTGTCTTCTTGGGAGGTCCGTCAATAATGCTATTTTGTCTTGCAGCTTCCACATATGGCAAAAACCATACTCCGGTTTCTATATCTTCGAAAGGAGTTTCTGTTACCTGAGCAAGCACTTCTGCTTTTATAAGGGGGGCAATAATTATTTTCATTGCTTCAGCACGGTTTACGCTCTTATCAGGCTGGAATGTACCGTCTTCGTATCCGGATATTATTCCCTGACTTCGTAGGTATTCCACAGCATCGTAAACCATGTGATCCGGAGGAACATCTGTGAAAGATTGGGCTTGTTGAGCATTGACAGAGTTTATAAGTAATAAAGAACATATTGTTGCGCCAATAAAGGCAATAACTGATTTCATAATCCGATGGGAGGGAAGAATATTGGAAGACTATCAGATTTGGCTAAAAAACGCCAAATACACTGGTAATTAGCTATTATAGACTATGGACTAATTGTCAAATATAGTGTACAATAATATGATTAAACATGACATACAAACATATAGCAATCGGCTTGATATTCGGCTCCATGCTGCTGATTGGAGGCATTCCGGTAGTAAATGCCGAAGAAAGTAGCTCATTCAGACTATATCATTCCGTTTCTAATGATGCTCAGAAAGGCCCTGCGGTTTCGGATAGCTTTAATATGAATGAAGATGGGATAACGGTAAATGTGATGCCTATAACAAGTGGAAGCTTTCAGATTGTTACCGCACCTCCGCTTGTTATTGAGGAGGATGGAGGTGATGGTGGAGGAGATGATACGGATGATACATTGGGTGGTGGAGGAGGAGAGAGTGGTGGACGTAGAGGAGGAGGAACAACAACTACAAATCCTCCGGCTCCTACTACTCCTAGTGGTGATGGGCCAACGCCTCCTTCTTCGGATGATGATGGCAGGCCAGCGGCGCCATCGGAACCAGCTGTAGAGCCTCCAAAAAAACCTGCATTGCCATCGTATGAACCTCCTTCAGATGAAGTTGATTTCAGATTACCAAGTACGGATTATATTTCTAAATTGTTATTACCATTGCGAAGAGGAGAAGAGGTATTTGCTCCATTGCATTATTTTAGAATTATTGATTCTAAAGATATGGTAAGAATGGTTCCATATAAGCAGGGGATAGAGCCAAGTGAAATTATCAGAATTATTGAAGAAGTTCATAAGTATCAAATTGCAGTTGTTACTACTCAAGCTATTGCTGCTTTATCATTTCTTACTGCATTTAAATTGTTACTTAACAAAGTTCCTCAAAGCATTCTTTCTTCTATGAGAATTGGTGGACTTTCTTCTTCAAGGGCGATAGCAGCAAGGGCAACCAGAAATACTGCCGTTAGACGCAGAAAAAGATCAAAACATAAAGCCTCTAATAGAAAAAAGAAATGAATATAAAAAATGTTAGCAATGGCATCATACGTCTGAGAACTTCTCTCGGAGCAATCTTAGGCATATTAAGTTTATTGATAGTATCTACGGCTTTTGCCGAAACTACCGTTCCAGAACGATTTACATACAACGGTCATTTGCTCGACTCAAACGGTGATGCAATAACAACAGAACACTCTATCAGATTCAGTTTGTGGAATAGTTCAGATTTTGTTTCAACTGATGTTTCGGCAACAGGTGCTCTGAATACTGCCGCATCCACTTACGAAAATTGGAACGAGGTTCATTCTGTAATTCCAAACAGCGATGGATACTTTACTGTTGAACTTGGTACCGGAACATCATTACCTGATTTTTCTACTCTATCCAATTCTACATTAACAAGTCTTCACCTTCAGATAGAAGTAAAAGTTGCTTCTGCGGAGAACAGTGCCTATGAGCTCCTGGATCGTGATAGTTCAAATGAAGTATTGGACAGAACTCAATTGCTTTCGGTTCCATTCGCGATTAACTCAGATCTTTTGGACGGTCATGATACGGGAACGGCAAGCGGATCCATTCCTGTTTTGCTTACGGGAGGTCTTTTGGATGTTTCCACTGTTCCAGGAGGAACTAATCAAGATACCTTTACGCTTGATAGTGATGGTTCTGTATCGGATGGAAATATCAGTCTTCAGTTTGGCAATAATCTTTTAAAAACTTTTGCTTATGATGTAACAAATTCTGTGTTCTCGTTCAACGATGCGGTAAGGATTGGAGGTCATTTGACTGCCACTGGAGGATTCACAGCCTCAGGTACAATTGCTACAGAAAGCGGTATTGTAATAAACCTAGAAAACGAGGCGAAAGATTCTGTTATGGCATTCGGTAATTCCCTTGGACAGGAAACTCTTAAATTCCTGAATACGGAGCATATATTTGAATTCTCAGATGATTTACGTACTACAGGAAATCTTTCCGCAAGTGGCGTATTGGCTGTGGAATCAAATGCAATGATTGGAGGGGCTTTGACTGTAGGTGGCTTAATTAATGGAATAGATATTTCTACTCTTGCCAATTCTGAAGAAGATTATCATCTAAAAGTTTCCAGTGGAGGAGGTTTAACTGTTGATGTGGCAGGCGGAGATTATAGGCTTGGTGGAAATGTTACTCAGTATGCCGGTTCAACTTCCAATTCCGTGGTTGATGAGTCTACAAACTATATATACTTCAATACTGGTGGTTTGGTAATAAACCAGACCGGATTTCCGACAAATCATATGTATATTCCATTGTCCAAGGTCGTTACTTCCGGTGGGGATATAACAACTGTGACTGACAAGAGAGTATTTAACAGTGATGATCGTCAGAGGACTGTGACTAGAACATTCCAGCCTGAGTATGAGGGAGCAAGCTATATTGCAGATGGATCAAATAATGTGGGGCAGCTTCTGGTTAATCACTCAGGAGGAAATCTGATGAACTATTACAAATGGACCAGTACAAGAGGCTCACTTAATGACTATGACATTATGTTGCGAGCTGAGCTTCCGGATGACTTTGTTAAGTGGGGGAGTACTCCGTTGTCCGTTTCGTACAGATCGACTTCAGCCACCGCATTAGATAACAAGTTGGATATTACAATGTTTGATTCAAGTGGAAGTACTGTCACATTGTCGGGAACCAGTACGGGTCTAAGTAGCACTACCTGGACAACTTCCACTCATACTTTTGGTGGATCGCCCACATGGACGGCGGGATCGGGTACTTTGATTCGATTGAGAGTATATGCAAAAGATGATGAGGAAATGCATATTGGAGCTGTTAAGCTGCAGTACATAGAACTTACATCTGAGTAAATGGTTGAATGGTTAAAATGAATGGTTGAATGGCTGAATGGTTCCCAAAGGGTTACGCAAGCCTGTTGTTTCAGTTATTAGTATTAGATTTAGATGATCGCTTGCCACGCCTCACATGTGAGGCGTGGCTTGCGAACCATTTAACCATTCAACTATTTAGCCTGTAAAATATGCATCATAGCGTCCTTATTGGAAGAAAAATCTACTAATATCTAAATATAACAATTAACTAATATAGGCAAGTCTGTATAAATGCATAAAATCCGCTTTTTTGTTATAATAGTGGGATAAAACGAATATAAACACATGAATAAAAAATATATAAAACACTTTCTTGGCATCATATGCAAACGGGGAATCCCATTGGGGCTTGTTGGTGCTTTTGTGTGGTGTTTGACAGGTGAGGTAAAAGCTCTTGATAGTTGGGCTCCAACCCTTTTGGTTAATACGGAATCATTCAATACAATTGACGACGGAGACGGAACTACGGATATAGAAATCAGATTTGGCGAGGATGTAAATCAGAGGTTAAGATGGATGTATGCGGAGAACAGATTTGAGTTTTCTCATGATGTAAGAGTAGCAGGAACTTTGACTGCCACAGGAGCAATTGCAGCTTCCGGATCGATTACTGCGGAGGGTGCTATTTCCGGTGCTTCACTTCATGTTAGTAGCGAGACTACTCTTAGCGGTTCACTCTCTGTTGAAGGTGCGGCTACATTTGGATCAACAATTGAATTAAATGGAGTTGCATACACTTTTCCGTATAGTGACGGTGCATCTTCAGGTAAAGTTCTTGCTACCGATGGAGCGGGAAATTTGGTGTGGGCAACGGATCAAAATGATGCAGGTGTTGGTATAACGCAGGATTCCGGAGATAACAGATATGTAAATACAAATGGAGATACAATGACAGGCAATCTTGTAATACAAGGAAAGGATTTGATTGCCTCAGGAGCCATAATTACAGCAAAGGCAACCGTAAGCGGAGCGTTGACCGTAGAAGGAGTTGCACAATTTGATTCAACAGTAACAATCACTGAGGGGGCTCTTACCGATAGTATGATTGTAAGTGCGGATATTAAGGATAACACGATTGCTGCAGCAGATATTGGAGCCAATGCAGTTCAGGCAAGTGAATTGGATGTGTCTGATGTTTCGGATGACATTGCTGCTGATATTGCTGAAGGAGAATTGGCAGACAGTATTGTGGTGAGTGCGGATATTAAGGATGGTACTATTGCAGTTGCAGATTTGGCTTCTGCAGACTTTGGAGATTGGACCTGCAATGGAACGACTTGTACTTTGGATACCGAGTATGTAACTCCAAACAGTGAAGATGGCAGATATGTAAACACATCAGGTGATACGATGACAGGAGATTTGGTCTTACAGGGTGCAAATATGATTGCTTCAGGAGCTATCATTACAGAAAATGCAACAATTAGCGGTGCCTTATCTGTTGATGGCAACATAGTTACAGATTCTAATCTGACAATTAATGCAGACAATGGAGGCGTAAATGCCGTATTAACATTCGGTAATGATGCTGCTGCGGAGACTTTGACGTTCTCTGACTCAACAAATCAATTCGAAATGTCAGATGATCTTAAGGTCTCCGGCAACTTTGAGTCAGATGGAAACGGAACATTCCAGGGAACACTTGAGATCAATGATGACAATTCAGGTGATGCAACACTTACATTCGGAAATGATGCGGGTGATGAAACAATTATATTCAATGATACTACGAATGAATTTGATATGTCTGATGATCTAAATATAACCGGATCTTTGGATGTAACCAGTGGTATTTCGGGTTCAACACTGACTGTTGATGGCAATGTGACTATCAGAGGTCAGACGTACAGTTTCCCAACAAGCGCAGGGACTTATGGGCAAGTGCTTGTAAATGATGGATCTAATAATCTTGTTTGGAGTGGAGCTAATCTGGGTCTGGGAAGCGGAGGGGTAGTCGCATTGAGCCCTGAATATCCACATGCTGTTTACTTTAATAGTGGTTCTGTGGCTGCAAGCATAGGCCAACTTGCATATGATTATGATGCAACAAATAACGAAAATTTCTACAGGTGGGTTACAACAAAGGGAACGCTTCAGGAATACTGGATTTCTGCAAGAGTTCGTATACCTGATAACTTTAAACAATGGGATAGCACCAGACCTATACAATTTAGATATAGAACCGGAACTGCAAATGCAGCAGATAATTTTATGACTATGCGTCTCTTTGATACAGGAGGAACGGAAATAGCTCTTACAAGCGGTAATGATCTTAAAAACACAAGCTGGACAACGGCAACAATTACCGGACCTGCTTCGTCAGGTACATACTCAATTGGTCAGTACATTACTGTGTTTATTAAATTATCAGCAACAAGTGCGGGGAGTGCTGATGCAGGGTTTATTAATCTGAACTTCGAGACGTCGGCACCGTAGTCGACAATTGACCAACCTTCGTCCGCCTCGGCGGAGCTACGGTTGGCAGGCAATCGACATTCGACATTCGACAATCAACTTATGATGATTCAAATATAATTTGTAATGAGTGTCAGTTAGCTAGGGCAATGTGATTACCGATATAGCTAAATCAATATAATTTGGTATAAAAATATCCTTACATAGAAAATCACAAATCACAAAACCCAAAACCCAACAAAATTCCAAATCCAAAATCCCAAACTTCGATCATTCTTTACTCTT
>Ga0180007_10002841_pt1 | contig 20067 bp, 11 predicted proteins | sample MM_PC_MetaG_FD_121122 | JGI IMG/M metagenome (GOLD analysis project Ga0180007, IMG submission 121122) | Groundwater microbial communities from the Aspo Hard Rock Laboratory (HRL) deep subsurface site, Sweden - MM_PC_MetaG | ecosystem: Environmental > Aquatic > Deep subsurface > Groundwater... | reverse complement strand
TTTATTTTATTACTTTTTATTTCTTCAAGTAATCTAACTCTTCTAAATTTTCTTTCCTCTTGCAGATTTAAGGCTTTTCTTAATAAGACTATCGTTTCTTGAGCTATACTTCGATTTTCTTTTTCAGCAACATTGGTAAGTTTTTCATATAAGTCTTCCGGCATGTCTCTAACTTGTAGTAATGGCATACAATCTCCCTGTATGCAATTATACTACATTTTGCATACATAGTCAAATATTCTATCCCAAGCTCAGTACGTCGCCTCTTTCCGCCGGATTGATAACGTGCGAAGGCGGTACCTATGGATTTCTGCTGTTAATCGTATTGTTTTTAGGAAATTTATTGTTGTATCTATCAGTGCATTCATCAACTGATTAATAATAATCTTTCCTTTGGTGGTTTTGGTCAGAGTGGAGTGGATTCTTATCATGGCTTTGCCGGTTTTCAAAGATTTTCTCATGGCAAAAGCATCCTCAAAGCAAAAACGCTGTTTGACCTGCAATTTTATCCAACACCTTTTAAATTTTTGACGCTGGCGTCAGGCTACTGGAGAGTTGGGTTTGTGGTCGGTGATTTCCCGGCCATGAACCCCTGCTTCCATTCGCCGGAGGCAGCGGACATGTCCACTACACAGTCGTGGAAAGCGACGCGGTCGCCATGCCGCTTTACATGACGTTTCTGATGCCCTTCGGCGCAACGGGGCCTCCCACATCCGTGTTGCGCGGCGTATTGGGATACCGCGTCTTGATTTCCTCAAGCGAGTGCGCGCTGTCCACGTTGGTCGTGATCCCCCAATTGGAGCCGTTGATGACGATGTTTGAGAAGCGCAGGTTCCGGATCTGCTCGCCGGGCAACTCCCGTGCCTAGGCATGCACGTTGAAGCGCGTGCAGATGAAGTCGATGCCCCGGTTGGTGTCGTGGATGATCAGATTCGAAAACGTCATGTCGCGGATTTCACCCCGCCCCGCATAGCCGATGCGGATGCCGCAGCACTTGGCGGACAGCACGCAGTTCGTCACAGTGATGGAGGCGCACAGACGAATAAGGAATAGTACTTTCTATAATCCTTGCACTTATCTGTCATAAAAATCACTACAGAAATCTCGGCTCTGAATTGCCGGTTACGAAGCCCTTCCACGGTGCCTATTGAAAAAAGACCACCGGTAAGCTTCCACCTTCAATTACCGGATTAGTCACCTTTTACCGACGCCAGTTAAAAAACCTGTGAGTTTTCATCAGACTGCTCCATTTGACAAAGCGCCCCCTTCTATGTATAATTCTCTGTGCGTAAAAACCGATTAGCGGGGAAAATCATTCATAACAAAATGCTCAGGTGTTGTGTGATCATCATACTTCACGCAGTTTGCGGCCTTGCAGACGTGCCGGAGCAAATTGATCATACACGTATTCATACCGAGCATACCGCGGTACGGCTTATCGCAATCGGTAATGATAAAACAAGCCCGGATGAAATCCGGTCACTGAACACAGCGGTGCATACTCTTTTCAGTACATTGCGAACAGATACTCTGATCAAAGAAATGAAAATTGATATACTGCTGCATCAGGCGGCAGGGTATACCGGAGTAAGTAATTTTATTTCCGGAATGCGTGCAGATCTCAATATCGTCTGGATATTATCTCCTCTTTTACTACAGGATAACGCATTATTTATAAAACCATGGGATTATACTCCCGATCGGGGCTGGCTTGCCCTTGGCGCATGTACCGGGTATGCACGTCAGTTCCTGTTCTTCATCATCCCGACAGAATTATTAAATTTCAGCCCACCGGAAAAATTTCCGGATGAACTTCCTTACAGTGCAGTTATTATTACAAACCAGGGTAATGAAGTGAACTACGCATCGTTTCCGAAAAAGTTCAAATCATTTTTTTCAGAATTCTATGGTGCGATACCAAACCAAAAACATTTTTCCACACTGCAGGATCTGACCGATTATACCGGCAATTGTGTTCTGACATTTCTCAGTCCTGTATGGACGGAATACCCGCTCGGCTTATACCAGTGGGTTAATGAATCCCTGCGGACAAATTACTTCGACGTCCCCGTATATGAATACAGGACAAATCAAAGCCGTATCTCGCAACTGGAACGGAATTTTGTGGTGTATATAATTCAGGAAAGTGAAACAGTCAATGCGCGGATTATCGGATACCGTAAAGAAGCCTCTAATGAACTGTTGCCCGGATACTGGAAAAAAAAACGGTAATGCACCGCCCTCCGCAAAAAATATATTTTCCCGGTTCAAAAGTCCCGCGGATTATCGGACACAGAGGGAATTCTTTTTATTTTCCCGAAAATACAGTTCCTTCATTTAATTCCGCTTTTGCGTGCCCCGCTGACGGAATTGAAACAGACCTCCAGCTCACAAGAGATGGCGTACCGGTGATTTTTCATAACAGGACACTGCTCACGCTTGACAAAAGCAGATCACATATTCTGAACCGCAGCCTTGCGGAATTAAAAAAACTGGATTGGCGCGGAATACATAATAAAAAGCAATATTCCAAACCTCTGCGCGTAGTGACTTTTACTGACTTTTTAAAACGGTATTGCCATTTTGTAAAAGAACCATTGAAAAAGTGCATCTGCCTTGAATTAAAAAGCCGGAAACATGACAGAGAAACAGGCATGCAGGAAAAACTTGCACGTGCAGTCATCAGCGCACTGCGAAACAGCAAGGTTGATATCAAGGCAGGCTATGTAAAAATTCTCAGCTTTGATTTTGATCTGCTGATGTTTGTACACCGCATTTGCAAGGAAATACCGCTTGTGTATAACCTCAGCGCACAAAAAGATTTTTCACGCATTTTCAGATCAGAAAAAAGCATTAAAACATCTACAGATAAACATCACAATTCCTTCCTCAAAAAACTGGAAGCGGTGTGTATAGACATCAATTCAGTAACCGTCGGCTTTGTTAAGAAAGTGCATTCTTCCGGCCGGTATGTCATGAGCTATGCGTGCAACACCCACGCGCAGCTGCGCAAAGCAGAAACCTGCGGGGTCGATACGGTTATGTCGGACAGGCCTTTGTGGGCGGTGGAAGGAATTCGCTGGCGGTAATTCAGGCGGAGGGTCGTTTCTTTCGTCGAGGCACCGTACAAGGATTATCACGAAAGTTATCCAGGCGGACGTTTGCAGGTGGTCTTTCTCTACAGGCTCCGTGGAAGGGATTTCGCCACCGGCAATTCAGGCGGACGTTTGTCGTCGCCTTCCTTGCGACGACTGCACTCGGAAAGAATGAAAAAAATGTGGCATCCTGCCATTTTTTCATTCTTTACGCCGCTCTGAATTACCTTGGCCGCGAAACCCTTCCACTTGGCTATTGAGAGCAACACTACTGTTAAACAGGGATACTCTGAATTACCGGTGAAATCCTCCCACTGAGCTTTAGAAAATAACACTGCTACGCAACAGTCGATTCCCTGAATTACCGTCAGTGAACTATCGCATGGTCAATAATCCTATTACAACCAAGGTCTTACAATTAATAGTATGCGTTTTCTATGTATACGAGATGTGGGCGTAATTTTTCGTTTGTGGTAACTCAGGTGATTTTTTTCACTTGCTGATACTCAAAGTACCGCGGATAAAAAACCACGCCTACGAGATACAGAACAAACGCACACTTTTTGATGTATAAAAAATGTGTGCGTTTGGACTATTAGTAATGGCTGTTTCGCAGGAAAACGCAAACGATTTCAGGGGTATTTCTCGTTTTTTGAGCGATTCCGTCCAGCAGTTTGCGGGGCCGAAGGAGGGTCCCGCAAACTGCGAGCAAGGAGGTGCGATAGCACCGACGCCCCGGCCTTGACTGTTTGAAAATATACATTACCGTTCATTGCCCGACGGCGCAAGCGAAAAAAACGAAAAATACCCCTGAAACTAAAAGTTTGCGTTTGCCCGTGCTGCGAGATGTATTTATAGAAATGAACTTTGTTTTTCATGATACAATACCCGCATACTTTTTCTGAGTATACTACGGAGTATAGCGCAGTTGGCTAGCGCACCTGGTTTGGGACCAGGGGGTCGTGGGTTCAAGTCCCCCTACTCCGATTTTTTTCTATACATATTTTTTTCAACGGGCTTTCCAATTAGTAAATAGTTTTGGCTACTCCCGCAAAGCGGACTGTTTCTTGAGTCTTTCCACCGTTCTGCTGAATTCATGCTAATATTTGGTCGAATTACCATGCTTTCAGGGAAATGAGAAAACCATGCACACTCAAACCACAAAAGACAGAAATTATAAAAAACAAGAGTCAATCTCCCGTGTGTACTCCGATTCTTTCAGTGAACTTGTTAATTGCACGCGGCTTAACCTTTATAATCATGGCCGTATCGTAGTGGATGAACGCTGGTGCGACGATAATGTAATACTTTCTCAGCATGTGCTGCTTCTCGTTAAAAGCGGCGGCGGCGTATACGAAACTCCCAAAAAACGTCTTACATTGAGGGCAGGCTGGGCTTTTCTGGTTCCCATGCATACCGAAGTAAGTTTCAGCTGCAGCAGCGTAATGGAAAAATATTATTTCTTCTTCCGCCTTGAATATCACGGTCTGACCGATCTGATCGAATTAAATCCGCCTGTCCATCAGGAGCGCCCGGTAGCAGATGATATATGGCCGCTTCTTGAATCTTACGGCCGGACAGATGTTTCTTCAAACCTCGGGCTTGAAGGCCTTCTCCTCGGTATTATCGCCGGCTTTCTTCCCCGTACGGCCGTTCCTCAACCTGTTTCCCCGCCTGAAAAATTTCACCGCATTTCCGCCTATATCAATAATAACTGCCGTGCTGACCTGACTCTCGGGGATGTTGCGCGGTCCTGCGGACTCACATCCGGGTATCTTTCTTCACTATGTAAAAAAACATTTGGACGCAACTTTAAGGAAATTATCACCGCAAAAATACTCGATAGAAGCCGGAAAGAACTCCGCAGCAGCAGCAGGAAAGTCAGGGAAATCGCCGGAAGCCTTGGTTTTAATGATGAGCTGTATTTTTCAAAATATTTTAAAAAACACTGCGGAATGAGCCCGCTTGAGTACCGGGCCGGACGGGAAATGTACAGGTGAGGTTATGCGTTTGCCATGTCGTGGATTAAGGTTTTTGTGACAAAATAAGGATTATAAGGTATAATAATATCAAAAGGGGTTGAAAATGATCGACATAAAAACACGCAATGAAGACTTGGTTCTGACTGTGCCGAAATATTTTTTTAATAATAAAAATTTTCAAAATCTTTTAGCTTGCCTGGAAATCGAAAAAGCTCTGGAAAACTCCACACTGACTGAACAGCAGGCCTGGGATTTATCTGAAGAAGTTAAACAAAACTGGTGGACAAAAAACGGTGGAAAATTCCTTGCCGGAGATCAGTGATTGCTTCAGAATGATAGTAGTAGTTGATTCAAATATAATTTTTTCCTCTCTTTTAAAAGAAAACCATTCTTTCATTAACCACATCCTGAATTCTCCTGAAGTAAATTTTGTTACTACGGGATTCCTTTTTGTGGAAATTTTCAAACTGAAAGATAGAATTGTCAATTATTCAAATTTGCCGGAGGAGAATATCCTCAGGATAATGCATAACCTGTTTAATTGCATTTCCTTGCGCAGCGAAAATCTCATTTCAATGGAGAGTAAAGCCAAAGCTCGCGGGCTTTGTTCAGATATTGATATCAAGGATTTGCCATTCGTGGCTCTGACAATCGATTTAAAAGGCAGATTATGGACTGGCGACCAGGTTCTGCGCACGCGGCTTATTGAAAAAGGGTTTACTGATTTCTATAGCTTCCATAGCTGTCAATGATTGTTTGAGAGACTATAATGTATTATGAATATTAATAAATTCAATAAAAATCAGACCACTAAATTATAAGACAAGAATTATTAAAAGAGAGAGATGGTCTCAACTATTTTATCCGATTCTTTCAGCGAACTCGATAATTGTAGACGGATTAACTTTTATCATCACGGCCGTTCCTCAACCTGTTTCCCCGCCTGAAAAATTTCATCGCATTTCCGCATATATCAATAATAATTGCCGTGCTGACCTGACTCCCGGGGATGTCGCGCGGTCCTGCGGACTCACGTCCGGGTATCTTTCTTCACTATGTAAAAAACGTCCGGCCTGAACGCGGAGGAAATATTATTTTTTTACCACTCTCCATCGTTTTAGATTACAGCAGGCGGAACTTTCGAAGACAGCAAATACTTTATGCTTGCCCGAAATTGAAGCCATGCCGGCTGACACAGGGGCAAAAACCCTCCAGCCGCCGGTGGCTTTCAATGCGTCGAATTTTGCCAACAGTTTACCGTCTTTACCCGGAAAGTCCGTCATAAACCGGATACCGCCGCCCGCGAACTGGGCGTCGACCGCAGCGTCAATTTCAATATAACGGCTTTCTTTCTGTGCGCCGAAATCAACAAGACCATAATATACCAGCCCGTCTTTTTGAATCCATCCGACAAATTCTTTATTTGACTGAACAGACGCCCCCATTAGACCCACCGCATTCAGTGCGGTAAACCATTTCGTATCTGACGCGGTGCCGGAAAAAACCTGCGGAAAATCCGGATATGTCCCTTCAGTAAATTCCTTCATTTTATCCATTACCCGGGTAAGGTTCTCAAGGCGTTTTTCATGAACAGCGTTTTTATTTTCCGCTGAAGAAAAAAACCAAACCTCAGACGATAATGGTGCAAGTTCACTTTTCCGGCTGAAATCAACGGAAATAATTTTTTCCTCAGGTTTGGCGGAACCCTCAGAATATCTCCGCATTTTCAAATTTCCGGGAACCAGGCCGAGGCTATTAATTTTTATTACTGGTTCAAAGATTATTTCCTCATCAACGCTGTTTACAAAAACCATCATTACAGTATCAGAGTTCTTCCAGACACTATGCCGCAGCTTTTGTGTGGTAACTGATCTCGTGATGCTTACCCCGCCCCATTTTGTAGTAATAGTTTCAGGTTCATTTTTAAATGTCAGGGGATGCAGCATGCTGCTTTCATTTAATATTTCCGCAATTGCGTACCGCAGATGCGATAATTTTTTGATAAATAACTTTTTTTTACCCGGCATACTGAGGTCGTTGAGTGTAAACCAGCCGATCTGCTCTGCATTCACGAGTTGTTCAGCGGCCTTGATAAAAAACGATTCGGGACTTCCGGATACCTGATGGTCAAATACCCGTCCGGTAAACTGCACCCTGCCGGCATAGATGGAAACAAAAAGGGGTATCTGTCCGGTGTCGGTCCAGCGCCATGGCAAAAATCCGTCAAAACATTTCAGATATGGTTCCGCATTTTCCTCAGTATCCATCGCCGCCAGAGGAAATTGCTTCTGGTTTTCCTGTCTGATAGAATTCAGCATCGGCCAGTAGCCTTTTTCAAGCCATACTTCTCCTCCGCCCAGACTATGCCCATGCGAGGGATCAAAACAAAAGATCGGCTTACCGGCTGCCACCTGATCATGATAAATTGCAGAAAATCCATACCCCATCAAACGAGTACAAAGATCTTTCATCCACAGCTGCCAGCCCTTGGCTGCCGGACACATAACGGCCCATTCCAGTTTGTCATAACTTTCAAGACTAAGACTGCCGTCGATGTTTTTAACAGTCATTGGTTTTCCCGTGGATGTAAATTTCCAGTCCGTACCCTTAAGATCGAGTTTTGCCCATAAACGGTTATCAATATACGGTTTAGTATATATTTTATTAGAAGTAAATTCTTTTATAAGTTCCATAACGCCGTCTTTGGGGTAGAAATGCGGCCATTCGCCTTTTGCAGTGTCTTCCCAGCCGTACCAGTGAATTCCGAAAGGGAGATCAAGATATTTTTTAAAATCCAGTATCGTATCCATTTGCCCGGAAAAGGCTTTCTTGCCGTAATCCTGGCCATAGGTGAACAGTATCCATAGAGGCAAATTTCTGAACCATTCCGGGGTGTCTTTGCGGGGCAGATCCTTTATCCACCAGGCTGCTTGTCCGGCTAAAAATTTTTTATATACCTGGCCGGCGTCAAACCAATCTCCTTTAAATAATTGAATTACTCCTTTCCCGTTTATTGAAAAATCATTTCCGCCTTTATTTTTTTCAAGAGTGAGCCCCGCATAGGATTTCCAGATCACCTCTAATTCATTTCGTATTCCTTTTACTGAAAAATATTTACTGCGGCCGGCAGGATCTTCAAACGCAAAGTAGATTCCGGTGCCGGAATCGTAATAAGCCCCGAATTGCATATTTACTTTTGATGCGGGATAAAGACCGTCCTGCCCGAACATAAATTGCTCCTGGGTCGGGTTATTCACCAACACACCTGACATCCACGGATACACAAGTTTATCTTTCCCATCTGATAATTTTGACAATTTAAATTTAGGAAATTCCACTTCCCTTACTGATATTTCCATACTCTGGTTTTCGATATTAAAACCCATTTCAACCCGCGGGCCGTCCACTCTCACATCAGATTTTATTGTAAACGCAAACGGATGGTGCTCATCCATTTTGTGCATCCATTCCATTGTAAATGCAGCTATTCCGTCTTGATAAGTGACTGCGTTAATTTTTCCGGTTACACCGGCATCGGTGTTCTCTATTGTAACCAGCTTGCCGGCGATACCGTTGGCAGAATAGGCTATTGACCAGCCGACCGGCATTTCTCCCATAAGTTCCAGTCCCGTACCGCGATTCATAATGCCGGCGAGAGGAAATGCGGCCGGCACGCTTATAATCAACATTACGCATAACTCATTATTGACAACAATTTCAAACTCAGTTTTTTTACTATTCCATTTTTGTATAAAGTCCGTTTCTTCTTTTGCTCCGAGAACCGCTGGAATTACTTTCCCGATTGCAGCCGAAATTTTTGTGTTATCAAAACCAAGCATTCCTGCCCTGGTCAGGCATGAAGCCGCCCATTTTCCGGTTTTTGTCATAGCCGCTTTCTCTAATTGAACTATTTTTTCTTTTAGAGTGCTGTCAATCCCTGTGAATCCCTTTCGCGTGATTTTTACCTGAGACGATGCCGTTGCCATGGCATCAATTTCACCGGGTAAAAGCGCACGGTCAAATATTGAAAGTTCTGCGACCTGACCGTTTAAAAACCATGGGCCGCCCCATCCCATGCCGATATTTACCAGTTCGTCATTAGGAGCGGGAGTGATGTTTAAAAACTTCTTGGACAATACAAGTTCTCCGTTATGATACAGGATTATTTTATAGCCTACTTCCCCCTGAGCAGGATCGTTAATTCTTTCAACAACCGCAGCTGCGTGTATCCAGACATCAGCCGGAATAGTTCCGCCCTGAACTGCTGCCGCCCATTTCGCGCCATCATGCATGTTGAAATACAGCTTACCCATATCTCTGCCCAGTAAAAACTGATTTTTTTTAAAAATAATCATGTCATGCGAATCATTTTGCCCTGCGGTACTGCCGTTATCGGCAAATTTGACAACTGCGCACACGGAAAACCCTTTTTCTGAAACATTAAGTCCCTGGCTATCTGGTATTTCACAATAGTTTTTAATGCCGTCCAGCTCAAGAACATTTCCTTTCTCAGATTCGATAACAGCAGCTCCGCCTTTTAACAGTACTGCCGGCAACAATCCGCTGCCGCTGATAACATCTTCATTCAGTTTATTAAAAATATATTTTCCTAAAATCCCGTCATTTGCAGCACGTGTTTTAACTGTTGAAGATTTGACCTCGACACTATCCTTTTTTTTTCCGCTCTCAGGCAGATTTTCCTTTGAACTGATATCTTTATTAATTATCTTTTTATATTTCGGCACAGCTGAAAGAGCACGCACATCATCTGATGAAAGCGGACGATCAAAAACAGACACCTCGGCAATATAACCGTGCAGGAAATGCGGCCCGCCCCACCCCATGCCGACATTGACCGGATTATCAGTAACTGCAGGTTCGATGAAATATTTTTCGCGGGCGGCAGCCTCGCCGTTTATATAAAGTGTGAACAGATAGTTTTTTTCGCTGGTTGCCGAATTCACTGTCTTTTCAGCCACAGCGGCGACATGCACCCAGACATCGGCGGGGACAGCCGGACTGAAAATTGTAGCTGCCCATTTCCTGCTTTCAACCCGGTCAACTAAAGAAAAACGAATTTTACCGCTTTCGCGGCTAAACACAAATTCATCTTTTTTAAACAGGATCATGTCCTGCGCATCGTTTTGTCCGGCAACTTTCCCGCTGTCTGCAAATTTTACCACTGCGCAGAAAGAAATGCCTTTCTCACCGGCATGCAGTCCGACGCTTTCAGGAACATCCGCATATCCCTTTTTCCCGTCAAGAAATAAAACACCGGTATCCTGAACTGAAATGATTTGCGCTCCGTCTGCTAAAATTGCGTCAGGATATTGCCCTGCAATGTCTTTAACTGATTCGTCTGCAGTATCGAAAACATATTGCAATACCGGGTCTCCCGGAATAGCCGCGGAAAGAACTGAAAACTGAAGTACCGTAAGCATTATTATAACAATCCGCACACCTATAAATGACTTCTTTGAAATTATCATTTGTTTCTCCTCAGTATTTATTAAATTATTTTATTTTTTCACCGCAAGATTTTCTTACAACTATTTCAGCGTCAAAGATTTTTCTGTTTCCGAACGGCACCGCATTATCAGATAACATCCGTACGGCCTCCATGCCCATTTCAAAAAGCGGCTGACGCACGCAGGTGAGCTGCGGCAACGGATAAAAACCGTGCCCTTCAACATCATCAAAACATATAACCGACATGTCTTCCGGTACTTTTATTTTCAGTTCAGCAAGCAGGGGAGCGGTAAAAGATAAATAATAACCGGAACATACAAATACCGCGGTTAAGCCGTTTTCCGCAAGGAACGTTTTTAGCCCGCTGAAAATACCGTTGCCCGGCTCTTTCATAAAAATGAAATCTTCATAAACGGTAATGTTTTTTTTCCCCATGGCTTTTACATAGCCGGCTTTGCGGTCATGTGCGTCTGGACTCACTCCGCCGATAATTCCGATTTTTGTGTGTCCGAGACAAATAAGATAATCCACCGCTTTTTCCGCTGCGTCTTCATTATTTACTGCAATACAATTAAGCTGGTCATCACTGACCATCCGGTTAATTACCGCAACCGGTATTTTTTTTTCTTTTAATATCAGTATTGCTTTTTCCGGCCATGTATCGTGTTTTAATATTATCTGACCGTTTACTTCAGGGATATCGGCATGGAGATATTGTTTATCCGAAACAAGAATTATCCTTCCGCCGGCAGTTTCACACTCCGCCTTTATTCCTTCCATTAATTTACCATAATACCAGGCACTGCCGAAATCATTTTCTGAACAGAGATCAACACCGAAGTATTTTACCGGAGTTTTAACTGGTTTTATCCGGTTTGCGCCGTTGACCATTGTTCCCTTACCGGGTTTTTTAATGACGAGCTGTTTTTTTTCTAAACCTGCTAAAACAGCTCTTACTGTTGACCTGCTCAGGTTAAATTTTTCTGCAAGGACATTTTCGGAAGGCAGGTACTCCCCGGGCAATAGTTTTTTTTCTTGGATGCTTTTTACCAGACTCTTTTGCAGGTTTATGATGTGTATGTTAGGCTTCCGCATATTAGTTATACTATACAGGTTTAAATACATGTATAGTATAATCGAAAAAAAGCAATTTGTCAATAGTTTCCAAAAAAAAAATCCTGCGACGTCTTGTAAGTAAAATCCGAATATTTTCCATATAAATCATTAGATTTTCCATTGCTTTTTATTCAGATGTTCGTTATAATTGATATAATAATTATTTCAAATAATTATCATGTAACGCACAATACCAGTGCAGCATTTATTGACAATTATTTTAGTCACCGAGGCATCCTGCATATTATTAACACGGAGTGTATAATGAAAAAAATCAAAATTATTTTTTATTTTAAATTGTTTGCCTGCTTATTCTGCGCCAATAATACTGTTTTTCCCGATCAGGAAGAATCACAAAACATCCTCAAAAATAATTCGTTCGAAGAAATAAATAATGAAGACCTGCCGTCGGAGTGGAATATTACTCTTCACAACGCTAATCCGGACGGGAAAACCCCGGAAGCAAAAATTATTTCTGAATCCTGTGACGGAGAATATGCGCTGCAACTTATTTCTGCCATGGCTTTCCAAACCCTTTCCGGCATTACAGGCCGTTACAAGTTATCCTTTAGTGTCAATACTCTCCGCACACATCCTTTAATCTATGGCGTGCAATACCGTTCCAAAGACGGCGCATTCATGAGCAAAGAAAGTATTCAAAAGGTGCTGCCGGGTCCTGTCGGCAAGTATTCAAATTGTTCTTTAATCATAGAGATTCCTGAAAACGCAGCAACCGCAATGATTTTATTTTCTTCACACGATGCAGTTATTGATAATGTGTCCTTGCACACAACTGCCGAACCTATGCCGCAAAAGCCGGTCATCCTTCCGGTAAAAATTGACGCAGACGGTAATTTTCTGCGGAACGCTTCATTCGAAGTCCTGGATAAACAAGCGGTGCCTGAATACTGGAAAGTAACCTATCACCCTAAAAATCCGGATAATTTACAACCGGCTATAAAAAACTCAGCAAATGCAAATGAGGGTACTAATGCAGTAGATCTTATCTCCGCAATGGTCTCTCAGGAAATGTCAATCGTTGAGGGTAAATATCAGCTGAAATTCAATGTATTAAAACCCGGAAAATATCCCCTTCTTGTTGCGGTTCAATTACGGAATGCGGACGGCGGACTGCTTGTGAGTAACAGCATGCAAACAAGAGTTGACGCCCCCGTACTCCAATGGACTGAAAATAGTGCATCTTTTGATGTCCCGGCGTCCGCTGCAACTGCTAATATTCTTTTTTCAACTCATGGCGCTCAAATCGACGATATCTGGTTAGGTACAAACGGCGGTGTCTCAAAAACAATTGAACCGAAACTGGTTCTTAATGAATCTTTTTCCGGAAATGCACTCCCGGAAAACTGGAAAATTTTTCAGGGAGAGTGGAAAGTCATTAATGGAGCACTTTTTGGCGACGGCAGAAGTTCCAAAGGAGCAGTAATACATTATACCGGGAATGCCGGCAGAAATATACGTGTCGAATATACGGCATGGGCAACAGATGCTCCCTGTGATTTATCAGTGATTGTCTCATGTGATCCCGCAAAGGCGGCGGATATTCTCAGCGCACTGAATGGGTACCTCATCGGTTTCGGAGCCGCGAATAATACAAAAAACGTCATTCAAAGAATAACACTAACCAGTGAAAAAAAAGCATCAGTACAGGAAGTCACCCGGTCATTATGGGAAGGTTTTTCGACGGGCATTAAGCAGGGAGTGAAACATAAACTGGCAGCCGAAAGAATAGACGGCAAAATTAATTTTTTCCGTGATGGCAAACCGGAATTAGCCGGAGATGATTATTCAAGCGATGAGGTAAAAGGAAAATCTTTTGGCTTGTATACCTGGAACAGCGGATATTTTGATGACATCAGGGTATATGCACTACCTGAGTCAAAACAGACCGTTGCTCCTGATGAAGAAAAAGTAAGTTTTTGGGAATGCATTACTTTTAGCAATGAAAAACCGGGTATGCCGTCCGGGATGATATCTGCCCTTAACAAAACCAATGGAGCGATTATCAGTGAATTAGAAAATTTTGAATACCAGGGCGATAAGGGTGAAACATTCATTTTTGCAGATTCTTGCCTTGAGCTGGATTCAGAAAAAAATCAGGGATCACCTGTAACTGTCTGCCGAAGAGTTGAAAGGATGCAATCAGGTATTTTGGAATTTGACCTTCTGATAAATAAACCCGGAGAAATTAAATTGACTCTCTTAAATGCTGAAACGGCCGAACTGGCTTCTCTCATCGTTTCCGCAGAAGGATATCTTATGTCAGAAGGGAAAGCGGGCATAAAACCTCTCCTCAATAAAATTGAATACAGACGGCGGAATCTTCTTGCTGACTTCCGCATTATGCCAAACCGCTGGTATACCCTCCGGCTGCATTTTGACTCGAAAGCCGGAATAATACAGGATTATGCTGTTGTAGATTTATATAAGGAAGCTGCAGGCGCGCACGGGTATGGGCGGGGTGCAGTAGATCAGGGTGATTATATTTCTCTCGGCGGCCGTATTAATTATAAATTTCCCGGTGATGTTTCGGAATGGAGGTTAACTGCAGCCGGAGCATCATGCCGGATATATCTGGATAATATAACAATTCTCGGACCTGTTGGAAAGAAAACTGTGAATAAAACCAGTATACTTTTTTCCTCACGCAACCTGCTCGGGTTGACATATACTCCCCGCAGGGATCTTTTTAATTTAAAAGAGTGGAGCTTGCGGCATCTCGATACAAGCACTAAATCATATATGACGACCAAAGCCGCGCAGTATCTTGCCGGAACAGGAGATCCTGATTTTTATAAGGCGGGGACCGCCTATAATGAGGGGGCTATACGCGCGGCGTTTATTATTGAAAGAAATAATTTGCTCGAACGAAGCCTCTTCTATTTCCGTCAGCAAAGTAAAATATTGAGCGAAGCGGAAAAAACGGTTAAAGAAACAGCATCTAAAATTACCCGCATTGAAAACCTTCAGGAATCCGCTATGCGTAATTTCGCACGTGCTTACCTTGACAGCAGCAATAAAAAATTACTTACTGAAAATTACGGGACTGCCCTGTCCCTTTTCCTGTCCGAAGTGACCAGTGCGGAAAATCTGCTGAACAGCGCACTGAAGATATTGAGCACACAAGATACGAAGTCAAAGAAGATATTCGCTCTGCCCGCAGAACTATGGAAAGAACCGCCGGTTTGGGATAGAAGTAAAATGGTTTGGAAATACGGCGGCGAAGATGGTTTTTATTTTCACAGCACAATAAGGAATCCGGAATTTGCCAAACCGCTCGGACTTTGGTCATCAGCAATCGATGTTTTTTCAATCGCATTTTACGGACAAAAAATTAATTCCGGAGATTTTGTTGATAAAACTTATGCTGATATGAAAATCGCCGAAGCAAAAAAAATCAGGGAAAAATACGGAAAAACGGTAAACGTTGACGTGATGATGCAGACGGGATGTCACTATATCATGCAATCTGCTCCGAATTGGTGGTTCGAACAAAATCAATCTGATCCGGATATTTTTTTTACAAAAAACGACGGCAGTGCCTTTCCAAAAAAACATGAATATGCGTACCCGGCAACAAAAGCAATGTCTCTTAATCCCTGGAATGCAAAAGTAAAAAAACTTCAGACAGATCATCACGGGGCTGTCGGCCGTGCATTAAGGGAATATGCGGAGGAATTACACTTTCCTTATGCATATTTCGGAGCTGAGGCGTATAATGAACTGCAGGATGGCCAGGAACCGGGGCACAATCCAAGCGCTATACAGGCTTTTCAGAATGAACTAAAGAAAAAATACAGCAACCTGGAAAATCTCAATAAAATCTGGGGGTCAGGGTATAAATCCTTCAGTGATATTTTACCGCCGCAGTACCGGCAGCCAAGTTCACCCCTGCAATATGAATTTCAGCGGTTTATAAGTATTGGATATATTAATGATTTTTTACAACCCTGTATATCCGCGCTTACCAACGGATATGGGGGAAACCTGGCAATCGCTTTTGATCATCAGAATAGTTTCGGTAATAAATTTGATATGCCGCGCCTGAGTGAAAGCATCGATATGCAGTTTTTTCACACCTATCAGAACTGGGACCGCAGAATTTATCCGCGCTGGATGAATAGTCTTGCGCAGGGGGCAGGCAAAAGCTGGGGCACCCTGGAATGGCAGATTAGTCAGGGACTTGATGTGATGTTTGAACTTGATAGGATAAAAACGCATGGGCTTCGTGAGATAATGATGCAGATTATGTGGGGCTGTTCCAGTCCGAATATTTTCATGGGCATGGCCTGGAACGGCCCCGGCAACTGGCAGTATACTCCTACTCTCTCTGATCCCCGGCTGGGATACCTCTTGTATCATTACCACGCTCCTTTTCTCCGTATATCCATTGACAGGGCAAAACATTTTGGAAACGCAGCGCTCCGTTTTCCGGTTGCCGCTCCTGATGTTGCAATTTTTGAAAGTGAAGCAACTTTGTATAATGAATATCCTGCAGGTAAAATGAGGGAACTCATAAAAAATGTCTCTGTATTGCTTGAAGAAAAATCATGGGATTACGGTTATTGCTATGAAAAATTCCTTCTGGAACAAAAACAATCTTTAAAAGGCATACAAACCCTGATAATGCCGGGTTGCGTTTGCCTGGGAAGTGAAATCAGTACACTCTTGGATCAATGGGTCAGCGGCGGAGGAACAATGATCGCGTTTGAGCCGCCGGGTATCCTTACTGAATTAGGTTTGGCTTCCGGCTTCAGTTTTATCAAAATAGCATTTAAAGACATGGACTGGACTTTATCAGGCACCGAATGGTCGCTTCCTTCGAAAAAAAGCGAGTACGAAAATGCCGGCCTTCATTTATACTATGCCCCGCGGGGTAAGGGTAAAATTTTTGTATTCACTTCAGCCGCTCTATGGAATGCTGCCTCGGCCAAAACTGCCGAACTTACTGCACAACATACTTCAAAAAAAATCGAAACAATAAACAAGGATATCGCTTTGTGTTTGCGAGAAAGCAGTGATGATTACTTCCTTTACGCAGCAAACCTTTCTTTAACAGACACTGCTGAAAACATAATAAATCTGAATTTTCCCTGTAAAGAAATCATTGATGAGGGGCTCCAATTGCCTCTAGCAGTTCCGTTTGAAAGAGATAAAAACAGGACCGTATTTAAAACTATTCTTGCGCCGGGCGGGATGACATTGTTCAGGATGAGCAAGGAAAAATAGCATCCTTGATCGGGTACGATGATTTGTATCGTTTTCTAAAATGTTTATGAAAAAAATCAGAAGAACTCCATTCATAGCTTTTGATGTGTTCAAGAACGTGTCTGTTCATATTCAAATATCCGTAGGATATTTGAAATATGTTTATTGTCAAAACAGCGCAAATTTTTAATTTCCATGGCATATCCCAGGATATGTCATTTAAAACCAGTATTTTTTATCCGCCCAAACTTTTAAAGCCACCCGCAGTGCATTACCTCCGATTATCCGGCGGATGTCTTCATCGTTATATCCGCGCTGTATAAGCCCGACTGTAAATAGCGGCCAATTTGTCCACGCAAGACTATCCAGCATTTCTGTTTCCTTCCAGCGGATGTCAAAAAGCGCATCTCCATCAGGCCAGAAATTATGAAATGATTTTCGGTATGGCTGTGGTTTTCCCGCGCTTTCGCCCCCCCCGTTTGCTGTGGAAACATACACATTGTCCGTTCCGATTGCCACACGCGCCGCACCAAATTTTTTTGCAGCATAATCGATATGATCGAGCAGAGCAGATATGCCCCCGCTTCGGCCGAGAAAAGCCGGAACGGCGGCAATACCAATATATCCCCCGCTGTCTGCAATTGCCCGGATTACTTCATCTGTTTTTGCTCTGCAATGTGCATTGACGGAACTGCAGACCGTGTGGCTTGCAACGATCGGCGAGCGTGATATACGTGCGGCTTCGAGGCTTGTCCGCAGACCCGAGTGCGCGACATCGATGATTATACCGGTATCATTCATGCAGGCAACTGCATGCCTTCCAAAATCACTAAGGCCGCCGTCAGCAGTTTCAGCGCAGCCATCGCCGAGCATATTTCGGCGGTTGTAAGTTAAATGCATCATCCGGTATCCGAGAAGAAAAAAACGGCGCAGGAGCCGCATCTGATCTTCCATGTCTGTCCAATCTTCGGGTAATGGCACTCCGTTATTGGAAAAATACAGACATCGTTTGTCGTGTTTTTTTGCATCCGTTATACAGTCCGGAGACCATGCAGATGTATAAATATCGTTCAGCACTGAAGTAAGATACACAAACCGGCCGAGATGATCTATTGCACGGTTTGCAGGCTGTTCAATATCACCAGCCTGCTGAAAAACACATGTAACACCAGAAGCCTCCCAGGCAGCAGCATGTTCGCGCCGCTGGGCACGATCATTAATACACCGGAGGTTTCTCTGATCCTGCTGCAATGTTGCAATTTCACGCACACCCGCCCCTTGCGCTGCAATAGTATTCAGTACTTCAAAATTCAGGGCGCAATTAGGTGCAAAACCGAAAGTGTCGCAGACAATGGAGTCCGCATGGAGACGCAATCCATGTTCTAACTGTGCATCAGTAGGATTAAGAAGTTTTAGAGCACTTTCGCGGCAGTGGTTGATTTTTGGGTACAATGTATAATCAAACATATGCGTATTCATTATTGGTTTTCCCTGGATTAAGCTGCGTAATGTTGCCGGTCTCAAAAACGTGTGCCCGACCCTTCATCATAGTATTAAAATGCATTTTTTTTTCCTAATATATTTTTAATAAGTATATCATATACTACTGACTATTTTTTAAGTTGATGGTTTTCCCCGGTCATTCCGATCTAAAAAGCCACCGATACCGATTTGATAAAGCCATTTTGTCGAATATTTCGTATCGTTATTTTTATATAATTACTTTTTCAGAGAAATTTTTTTTTTGTTCGAAGTGATTGTTTTTTTTTAGTCAGTTCAATAATTTGAGCGTTATGAACAATCCGGGAGTTAATAATAGCATCTGCGAAAGACGGCTCTCCTATCATCTCCGCCAAAACTGATAGCGGTAACTTTGAAGTGGCAAAATAAATTAATCGTTTCTCCTGTGTACATGCAAAGTGACCGAGCGAACAGGCAATAATACTTTTCCCATTATATAAAGCTTAACATAATGGGAAAATACATATTTCGATTACAATTGGATGTGAAGCTTTTATAAAAGACTAATCTTTTCTTCAATCTTGTAAGCGAGATGTATGAAAAACATCCATTATCAGTACTTCTAACAAAGCTGTTAGTTTTTGGGCTGAAATGATGGGTGATCAAATTATGACAACCCCATTTCTTGACCGTCTTTCACATCGTGCTAAGATCTTAAATCTCAGTGGTAAGTCATATAGATTAAAAAATGAGAAAAAACACTGCTGATGCATATACAAATCATTCGCTTCAAAGAAGGAACACATGAACGACTTTGACATTACTCAGATCGTTCCTGACGCGGTTTAACTTACCAGCAGAAAATTATTGCGTCGCAGGGAAGGCGGCATCAATGAAAGAAAGCACAGGCATGCTGAATTTCGCCCAATGTGTGAAAAATTTTATTAATATGGTATCATTAAATATGTTGGCATAGAATGGAAATTTAGCGGGAATTTAATATCTTGCATACGTTTTGACAGCTATGCTCCTTTGATTTTTAACTCGAGAGTTAAGGAAAGCAACAGTGTTTTTTTTGGGGAGAGTGTAAATGTTCGTATGCTCGCCTGGGTTGAGGATCCTGATACATTTTTCTTATTTACCTCATCTAATGATGAAAACACATGGAAATACAGGTAGCGTTGACCCCTCTCAGTGTACGGCATATCTAATAAGTATATAGTTTTAAGGAGAGATCTATATGAAATTTATTACCTTAGCCCCTTTGTTATCTGCGTTTCTTCACTGTAGTATTTGGATATATGGATATAGCTTGAACAGAAATAATCACCTATTTAAGGCATTCACCCCTATGGCGTTTTGCTCATTTTTTTGGTCATTATTTGATTTTTTAATATGGATCAATTTTTTTAATCATATTATTTTTCAACGAATACATACTTTAATCTGGGTACCAAGTTCGTTTTGCGTTCTCCATTTCTTTTATGCTTTAGCAAAAAGAAAAAAAGATCTGATTTACTATGTTTTTGGTTTTATTACTTTATTCTTTGTGATACTTGCAGGATTTACCGACAAAATATTAGATGGTTATATGTCTGCGTATTCCGCTGAAAATCCCACCTGATTCCGCGCTAATCCCCCACCTCCTCTACATGTAATACCTCCTATTACTTTTTTTTGCCCATGGTGGGGACTTTAGAGCGGAATTTTTTATTCAA
>Ga0180007_10002840_pt1 | contig 20074 bp, 22 predicted proteins | sample MM_PC_MetaG_FD_121122 | JGI IMG/M metagenome (GOLD analysis project Ga0180007, IMG submission 121122) | Groundwater microbial communities from the Aspo Hard Rock Laboratory (HRL) deep subsurface site, Sweden - MM_PC_MetaG | ecosystem: Environmental > Aquatic > Deep subsurface > Groundwater... | reverse complement strand
GGCACCAAACCCCAGCAGAAAGATCACCATAAAAAAGGCTGTGCTGACAAAATAGCCTGCCTGATTGATAAAGACAATATACACTGCGGACAGCACGACGGATGCGATACCCTGAAGAATTCGGGTGTCTTTGGCCGGGTCTTGGGAAGACAGGTCTTCTTTTTTCTCCCGGATACCGGTCAGCACCAAAATTAGGGACAGCATCAGCAGAAGCCCGGCTGTTATATGGCAGAACAGACGAGGGGATAACGCCACAGGGCCTTGTCCATGACTGGCGACCTGTTCGGGAATGACGACCAGATGAAGTCCGACGGCAAACAATGCCAGGATGCATCCGATGAGTATGTCTTTTTTCATATAAGCCATAACGGTATCCTTATGGGTGCAGGGAAACAAAGCTCCCCTGCACCGGGTTGCTATTTTGCAAGGTCAATTTTCTTGATCAACTCTTTTTTTACTTGGTAATCTTGTTTCAGGAACTCGGCAAGCTCCTGCTGATTTTTGTAGTACGGTAGCAGATCCATTTTTTTAAACATCGTTAAAAATCCCGGGTCCTGGCAAGCCGCACTGAAACCGGCAGCCACCTTATCGACAACCGCCTGGTCAAGGCCTTTTGGCCCAACAATTCCCATTCCCGATACCAGGGCATAATCGTAACCGATCTCCTTGAGGGTTCTCACCTCGGGAAAACTTTCAATGCGTTTTACACCATAAACAGCCAGCAGACGAAGCTGTCCTGCCTGGACATAGGATTTCCACTCCGTTGCCTGGGAGGTTGCAGTCACATGTCCCCCCAGAGCAGCAGTAACGGCATTGATACCGCCTTTATACGGGACATGGGTCCATTTTATCCCTTCCTTGGATGCCAGGTATTCCATGACCAGATGCTGGCCGGAACCGGTACCTGCAGTGGAATAGGTCACTTTATAGGGGTTGGCTTTGGCATAGGCGATAAACTCTTCAAAGGTTTGCCAGGGGCTGTCGGCCTTAACGCACAGGCCGTGCTGATAAAGCCCATACAGCATAATGGGCGTAAAATCGTTCATGGGATCATACTCCACCTTCCGAAGCAGGGGAATCCGTGTCAACGCTGCGGTAACCATTATACCCAGGGTGTATCCGTCTGGTTCTGCCTTGGAAATGAGTTCATGCATCAAGGCAGAACCACCGCCGGGTTTATTGATACACACCAGGGGAGTGGGAAAATCCTTTTGCGCGATATTGGTGAGAAGCCGCGCCGTCACATCGGTCGTCCCCCCGCCTGAATAGGGAATATACAGATTAATGGGTTTTGACGGATAGTCGGCGGCCACCGCCTGAAACGAAAAACTACAGGTCATCAGTATAACAAGAGCAAATACCAAACTAATCTTTCTAAACTTCATTTCATACGCCTCCTGATTAGGTGTTAATAAGCTATCTGTTTTATAAAAGCCGGTCTTCTTTCAGACAAAACTGAAGCCGGTCCATTACTTTAAGCAGCTGTTCATCCCGGTTTTTCAGGACGTCTGTTAATTTTTTGTCGCTGTAATCGTAAAAGCCTTTGCCGGTTTTGACCCCCAAATCCCCCCTGTCGATTCTGGATTGAAGGGATTTTGGCCGGTTGTCCACGGGGGGATCAAAAAAATCCTTATCCAGAAGGTTTCGGGCACTCAGGTCCAGTCCGGTAAAGTCATACCGCTGGATAAGTCCAAGCACCATCATCCGCGGGGCAATGCTTGCCTTGACGGCCAGATCCAGATCTTCCTTGGAAATATACCCGTTGTCCAGAAGGAAAAAGGCCTCTCTTCCCAGGTTTCTCAATATCCGGTTAATAATGAATCCAGGAACAAATTTTTCAATCAAAATTGGAATTTTATCCAGTTTTTTAAGCAGGGCCATGGTCAGCGCCACGGTTCCGGAAGCGGTTTCCTCCCCTTTGACCACCTCAACAAGGGGAATAATGTGGGGAGGTGCGAACCAGTGTGCGATAATACCGGTTTTCAGCCGACTTTCCGGAAGGGCTTCAAATATATTCAAGGTGGAAGTATTGCTCCAGATCATGCAGTCGTCCGGGGCATCGGCATCTATGAGTTCAAACACAGATCGTTTAATGGCCTTGTTTTCCACAACCGCTTCAATGACGATTTGTGCCTCTTTTAGCGCACACGTCGGGTCGTCTGTGTACTGAATCCGGGAAAGGGTCTGTTTTCGGTCCTGTTCCGTGATCCTTTTAATTTTGATCAATGATTCCAGGCTGGTGTTGATTACCGCATGGCACGATTGCGGTGCACCCGGGCTGATGTCATATCCTGTTACCTGATATCCGGCCTGGGCAAATGCCTGGATGATACCCGGTCCCATGGTTCCAAGCCCGATCACAACGATATTGTGAATATCTTTTATGTCCATCTTTTCCTCCTGCAATCAAAGTCCTAAAATTTCACGGGCTTCATCGGGCGTGGCCGGTTCTTTCCCAAGTTCCCTTGCAATTCTGACCACCCGTGCCACGAGCTGGGCATTGCTCTGGGCCAGTTCCCCTTTTTGATAATAAATATTGTCTTCCAGCCCGACCCTCACGCATCCACCCAGGATCATGCTCAGGGTAATCATCCGCGTCTGGGCAGATCCCACCCCGGTGCAGTTGAAAATACTGTCCTGGGGAAGCCGGCTGACAATGGAAAAAAGCGTGTCAGGATCCGCCGGTTCCGCTCCCTGATATTTCATGCCCAGCACCACATTGATATAATAGGGTTTTTTTACCCGTCCCGCTTTGATCAGGCGATCCACTTCCGTCACCATGGCGTGGTTGTACACTTCCATTTCTGGTTTGATGCCTTTGTCGGCCATCTGATCCACATAATACGCGATTTCATGGGGCATATTGGACCAGGCAATCCCTTTATAGGGGCCGCTGATCCGCATCAGAGAGCCCATATTCAAGGAGGCCATCTCCGGAGCAGCATCCAGGCAATGGATCCGCTCTTCCTGGGTCAGATTGGGACCGCCGCCGGTACTGTCCTGGATAATGAGATTACATTTTTCCCGAATCCGGGAATGAATATCCTTGAAAATGTTTACATCAGCGGTGTTTTCTCCGTTTTTATCCCGGGCATGGATATGGCAGATGGCCGCGCCTTCATTAAAACAGGCCAGGGCAGACTGTGCAATTTCATCGGGCTGTTCCGGCACATTCGGATTGAGTGCTTTATTGGTAATGGCACCTGTTTGTGCCACCGTGATGATGATCTTATTGTCTGGAAGTGTCATGTCCGTCTCCTTTAATTCATATTTCTGCTTGACAATATCATTGGTTTTACCATTTTTATAAAGTGAAAACGTTTGCAGTTTATCCCAAAAAATATATGGTGCTTTAAAAACCCATTCCGGCTATTCTCTCCCCCGCAACATACCGGTGGACTCCCGGATAATCAAATCAGATGGGATAATTACATTTTTCTCGTCTGATTCGCCGGTTTCAATGGTCTGTATCAATATCCGGGCCGCTGTTTTCCCTATTTCCACCACTGGGGTTTGAATTGTTGTCAGCGGTGGATTTAAAAGTTCATACATGTCTGAACAGCCAATGGCCAGGACCGAAATTTCATCGGGTATTTTCAACCCCCTGTTGTGGATCTGGTGCAGTGCACCCGGGGTAATGGTATCATTCATGCAGATCACGGCCGACGGTGGCTCAGGCAGATCCAGAAGATTTCCCATGAGTTTAAACCCAGCGGTTTTAGAAAAATCACTTTCCACAATATATTTTTTTTCAAATTCCATTGACCGGTCGGAAAACGCCGTTTTATAGGCTTCCAACCGCTCAATGGAATAAAGAGAGTTCATCTTCCCAATGATAAACCCGATCCGCCGGTGTCCTAGGCTGATAAGATAGGTTACGGCCCGATATGTGCTTTTAAAATTCTCAGAATTTACACTGGCAATTCGGATGCCCGCATCTGCCGGGAATCCGGGGACCATTACCGCAGGAATGGGGCGGTCGTGTAAAATGGCGATATTTTTGTCATCAACCCGGTTTGCTATGACCACAATACCGTCCACAAGTTTTCTATAGTAAAGGGATGCATAATCACTTTGATCGTTCAAAAAAAGCATGAGCCGATAATCAGAAGCGTTTGCAACAGAGCTTAACCCCAACAAAATATGGGAATAAAACGGATTCTGGAATGCGAAATCACTGGTCTGGGGGATGATCACACCGATGATTCCCACCCGTTTCTGGACCAGCGCCTTGGCAGAAGAATGGGGAAAATATTCCATCTCATTGGCAATCTTTAATATTTTCTCCCGGATTTCCTGGCGGACACCTTTTTTCCCATTAATGGCCCGAGAAACAGTAGAATAGGAGACTCCAACCTTCCTGGCAATATCTTTTATGGTCGCATTTGAATTCATTTTTCTCCTTTCCGAAAGGATTACTCAAACGTTTGCAGTATGTCAAGAAAAAAATCGTCACATTTTTGATGAATCTGACCAGAGGCTTGTTTTTCATTTTTTTTTGTCTGTTTTAAAGATCCCAATAATCATGGGGATCCCTTCCCTAATGCCGTGGAAAGGGCATTATTTTACAACAACAAACTCGACCTGATCAAGGATTGCCCCTTTATCGGCAGTCACTTCAACCCGCCACTTGCCGATATGGTCAGGAGACTTCAAGGTGATACTGCTCCAGGTGCGCATTTGATGATAGCGTATGGCAAGGGGAATCTCACAATACTTCTGCCCATTGAAATAATACACATGGGTCAGGGTAAACGACGGATTCTGTGAAACCACCTTCATCCAAATTGTTGGTGTGGCATCCTGTCCAAGGGAAAATTGAATTCTGGGACGGCTGCACTGCAGATCTACCACACTGCTGCAGGATATGATTTCCTCAATTCGAATGCCCGACGGCATCTCCTCTTGCACTTCCTGATCGGAGACTTCTAATGGCGCATCTTGCTCAAGAACTGGATTGATTAAAACAGAATCCGATGATTTTAGTATTGTCTCCGGGGCCACCATTTTCTGGAGGGGGGCCCGGACTTCTGGAAGGTCGGGTCGGGCATTTATTTCCACGCTGGCTGGGTTTGATGCCTGCTGTTCTCCAGAAGCAGGAACAATTTTCGAAATGGATATTGTCTTAGGTGTCTTTGAGAAAAGGCTTGACGTCTGCTGTTTGAGGAGCAGCAAACCGGATATCGTCAAGGCTGTGAACAAAAACATCAGCCCAAAGGGAAATCTCTTGGGGGCCGGTTTCTTTTCTTTATTGTGGATGATTGTCCTGAACTTTTTTATCAGTTCCTGATCCTTTTTTTCAATTTCTTCTCTTTTCATGGCATTGGTTTTCTAGTTGTACCCTTTCCTGTTGAATCCATCCGGGAATCCCCCATAAAAAATAATTTTCAATAATCCGAGTGTATTTGCCTAAGTTCCTTAGCGCATGTGCCGCATTACAACAAAGGACATGAAGAAAAGAATCTTCATGTCCTTAGATCCGCTTATGCAGGCTTTGATTCTTGGGGTGTTTAAGCCGCCTTTTCAGGCCATTGCTTCCCGGGCTTCGGCGACTTCTGCGCTTTCAATATATTCGTCAAAGGTCATGAGGCGGTCAATGATCCCGCCCGGGGTGATCTCAATGATCCGGTTTACCAGGGTGTTGACGAACTCATGGTCATGGGAGGTAAACAGAATCACCTCCTGGAATTTGAGCAGACTGTCATTTAAGGCGGTGATGGATTCCAGGTCCAGGTGGTTGGTGGGCTCATCCAGTATCAGCACATTGGATTGGGCAAGCATCATCCGGGAGAGCATGCAGCGGACTTTTTCCCCGCCCGAAAGAATATCGATTTTTTTGGTGGCTTCGTCCCCGGAAAAGAGCATACGGCCCAAAAAGGTCCGGGCAAAACTCTCGCCCTCTTTGGGAGGGGCAAACTGGAGAAGCCAGTCGATGAGGTTCTTATCTCCGGTGAAATAGGAGCTGTGTTCCTTGGGGAAATAGGAATGGGAAATGGTGACCCCCCATTTGAAGTGGCCGGCATCCGGTTCCATTTCTCCTGCCAGAATTTGGAAAAGCGTGGTTTTTGCGACACTATTTTGGCTCAAAAAGGCAATTTTATCCCCGTTGTTTACGATAAAACTCACGTTGTTCAATACCTTCTCTCCATCAATGGTCTTGGACAGCCCCTCGACTTCCAGGATCACGTTGCCGCAGGAGCGTTCCGGCCTGAAACTGATAAACGGGTATTTTCTTGTGGAGACGGGCAAATCCTCAATGGTGAGTTTTTCCAATAGTTTTTTCCGGGAGGTGGCCTGTTTGGATTTGGAGGCATTGGAACTGAACCTCTGGATAAACGCCTTCAGGTCATTGGCACGTTCCGTAATCTTTTTGTTCTCTGATAGTTTTTGCTTCAGGTTCAGCTGGCTTGCCTGGTACCAGAAATCGTAGTTGCCCACGTACACCGAAATTTTGTTAAAATCAATGTCCGCAATGTGGGTACAGACCTGGTTCATGAAATGGCGGTCATGGGAGACCACAATAACCGTATTTTGGAACCTGAAGAGAAATTCTTCCAGCCAGGCAATGGATTTGATGTCCAGGTTGTTGGTGGGCTCATCCAGAAGCAGGATATCCGGGTTCCCGAACAGGGCCTGGGCAAGGAGAACACGCACCTTTTCCCCGCCTTCAAGCTCTTTCATCTTTTTGGTGTGCAAGGCTTCTGCAATTCCCAGATTGTTAAGGAGAATGGCGGCTTCCGGTTCCGCTTCATAGCCGTTCATCTCAGCAAATTCCAGCTCGATCTCCCCTGACTTGATACCATCTTCTTCTGAAAAATCGGGTTTGGCATAGAGGGCATCCCTTTCTGCCATGAGTTTGTACAGCGCTTCATGGCCCATGATCACCGTGTGCAACACCGTTTCTTCGTCAAAGGCAAAGTGGTCCTGGCGCAACACGGCTATTCTTTCCCGGGGCCCAACGGAGACGCTTCCTGAGTCGGCCTCCATATCCTTGGCAAGAATTTTTAAGAAGGTGGACTTTCCCGCACCATTGGCGCCGATAAGTCCGTAGCAATTGCCGGGTGCAAATTTTATATTGACATCTTTGAACAGAATCCGCTTGCCATAGGCAAGGGTGATGTTGTTTGCGCAAATCATTTGTTGAATTTCCTTATGTATTAAATAAAAAAACCACAGGGGAAAAAGCCTGTGGTTCAAAAACACGATATTATACCATTATATGGAGAAAAAGAAAATCTTTTTTTTTATTGTCCCTGATATTTTGCAGTTTCCATTCCCATTTGTTTGGGTAAATTGATTTGACAGGCCGGCCAGGGAGGGATAAAAAGAGTTAATGATACAATGAATGAAATAATGTTGAAAAATTATCCGGGAGAGTCTTTGTGAAAGTATATGCGAAAGATATTATGGCAACCGAGTTTGATACCATCGAATCCACAGCCATGGTTGAAGAAGCCATCCAAATGATTTTAAACGGCAGGGTAAGGGAAACCAAGCACAGGACCATCAGCCTTATGGTGCTGGATACGGTTAAAATGTTCGTCGGAATCATTACCATGGCAGACATCCTCTACCACCTCCGTCCTGATTTTCTGAACTATGGCATAAATGGTGAGGAGGTGGACTGGACCCTGCAATTTGATATTGCATTGGAGCAGGTAAAAAGGAAAACCGTCAATCAGCTGATGAGTACCCAGATTGTCAGCGCATCTGCCGATGAACATCTGATGGTTATTTTGGACCGGATGGTTAAGAATAAATACCAGCGATTGCCGGTGCTGGAGAATGGTCGCCTCGTCGGTATCGTCTATATCTCGGATATCTATTATCATTTTTTTTCTTAAGCCCCACCCCCGGGAGGGGAAAAACACTGGGTATGAATTTTGATTATTGAACCGGTAAAAAGGACAGGAACACCTTCATGGCGTTGATATTGAATATTATCTGGTTTGTTTTCGGCGGCGGACTTGTGGCTTGGTTTCTATGGGTCGTGCTGGGCAGTCTCTTGTTTCTCACCATTGTCGGAATCCCCTTTGGCTTTGCAGCCTTCAGGATTGCAGGGTTTGCCGCATTTCCCTTTGGCAGGGAACTTGTGGATTCCCGGGCCGTGGGAGAGGGGCGGATAATGGGGACCGGCCTTGCCAATTTTTTGTGGATCATCCTGGCAGGAATTTGGCTGGCCATTTCCCATATTTTGGCCGGTGCCAGCCTTTGTCTGACCATTATCGGAATCCCTTTTGGCTTTGCCCATTTCAGGCTGGCTGCCGTCTGTTTTGCCCCTTTGGGGAAACGGCCGGTTCCCAAATAGGACTGGGGTTTTAAGGGAGGTCCGGGGAAAAGGGCGGGCTGAAGACCATGACGATAGTCTTCAGCCCTTTTCGGAGGTTGTTACATGGCAGTCTCCGGGTGGAAGACATTGACCTGCTTGAGGTCATCCCCCAGATACTCCCGTTCATTGGGTCCCAGAATACCCAATGACAGACAGATCAGGGTCCACATGTGCACCACCGGGTAATTTCCCCCATAGTGCTCACTTAATTCGTGGATCTGGGCATGGCAATTATGACAGCCGGCAATGCAATAATCGGCACCGGTGGCCTTGATTTGAGCATCCTTTATTTTTCCGTAGGCAAGACGCTCTTCCTTAAAGCCTGACTGGAGGAATCCGCCGCCGCCGCCGCAGCAATAGTTGTTGGAACGGTTGGGCTGCATATCGATAAAATTTTCTTCGCCCACAACCGACTTGACCACAAAACGAAGGTCTTCGGCAATGGGGTCCCCATAGCTTTTCCGGACAATCTGGCAGGGATCCTGGACCGTGAATTTTATTTTCAGGTCCTTGTTCCAGTCGGAATTGACCGGCAGTTTTCCTTCACGGATCCACTGGGCATAATATTCATAAATATTTTTTACATCAAAATTGTGTTCCAGGTTGAATTTTTTCAGTCCGGCCCGGACTGAGAATGTTACGTGACCTCACTCGGTATTGAGAAAAGTTTTGTTCTTGAGTTTATTGGCCTGGTCTACCGAGGTTTTGGTAATTTGTTTCCAGGAATCATTGTCTGCCAGGAACATGCAATAATTCTCTCCGGCCCATCCCTTGCTGCCGTATGTCCAGTCCACGCCGGCCGTGTGAAGAATTTTCCACAAAGGCACCATTTCATCGGGCTCTGTGACCGGTTCCCTGGAATTCTGGTTTAAGAAGAATTGGGCCCCTTCCTTGTCAATGGGGGCCTGCATGTCTGCAAATTCGGGTTGGGCTTCCCTGTATTCTTCCAGCACATCCTGGACAACAAACTCAAAATCCTCTTCGGTGGTGCCCATGGCAGAAGTGGTGTCGTTTTTCAGGGCCATGTCGCAGGACCCGAGAATTCCTTTGGGTCTTTCCTCCCTGGGGCGCAATGCCCTGGCATTAAAAATCAGTTGGGGAATGTCGATTTTCATGGGACAGACATAGATGCACCGCATGCACATGGTGCACATCCAGGGCCAGTCCGAGGCAATGATTTCTTCATCCATGCCCAGGGCTGCCATGCGTAAAAACTTTCTGGGATCCATGTCTTTCAGACCCGTTGCAGGACAGCCGGATGCACAGGCGCCGCAGGTCAGGCATGCATTCAGATTGCCGCCTTCGGGCAGCAGTTCCTTTACCTTGTCTAAAAATATTTTTTTTTTTCTTTTATTACCAAGCCGAATGACAGTTTCTGTCATCTGTTTTTCCTTTCAAAAGGGTTAGTGATAATCATGGGTTCCCAATACTACATCAATACCGGTTTTTTCTTTTATGAACCCCGCCAGATCCGCGGGGCTGGTGTAGGGGCAGCTGGGCACGGAATTGGCCAGGCAGGAGCTTAAATAGATTTTGTCGGGTTTGATTTCAGATAATTTGGCGGCCATGCCAAGGGAGGGTATGGCGGTCCTGCCCGGGCACTGACATTTGACAAAGGCCACAACCGCAGACGGGGCTTCAAATTTTCCATCTCCCTGGGATGCCGCCTTAAGGCATCTCCATTCACCGGGGCAACCATGGCCCTGGTCCATATAGGTGCCGCATCCGACAATGGCAACTTTTTCCATATTTGGCTTTTCCTCCATTTGAGTGTGATGTGTGGCAGGACGTCCAAATTCCGGGTATCCTGTATGTCCGAAGCAGTAAAAGCATAATGCATGCCAAAAACAAAGGGGCGGGGGGAGGGGGAGGGGAGAGTGGAAATATATATTTAATATTAGGTAGTTATATTTTTTGTCTGTTTTGTTGTGTGTGAAAACAGGTTGCAGGTTCGCGACCCATCCCAAAGCAAAGGTTTCAAACCTGCAACAATGGCCGGGGGACTTGAGATGTTTTTTTATCCAAGGAACTGATTTTAAAGGGAAACATTTTTTTAAACCCTGTTAATATTTGCTTGACATTTGGTGCTATTGCTTTATCATACGTCATCTTGCACTGTCCTAGGGTTCGGTGCAAACGGTTTCCTTCCATTGGGTGTATTTCCTGCATAAGACTGGTTTACATGAATGGGCAGGAACCCTAAGGTTTTATTATTTTTTTACTACAGGAGACTGCCAACTATGGCTAAGGGTATCGTAAAGTGGTTTAATAGTTCAAAGGGTTTTGGTTTTATCGAGCAGGAAAACGGGAAGGATGTTTTTGTGCACCACTCAGGCATCAATGCAGCTGGTTTTAAATCCCTGAACGAAGGGGATCATGTTACATTTGATATTGAAGACGGACAGAAAGGTCCTGCAGCAACAAACGTAACGGTTGAATAAGTGATCCTTTTTCCCTGGTTGCGGTTTGTACCGGGTTTAAAAAATCATTATGGATTGATAGACACAACAACGCCCTTGGCCATTTTTGATCCGGGGCGTTGTTTTTTTTAAAAGGCCTTCCGTATATTTCATAATATTTCACTCCAAAAGATTCATTCTCCCCGATTGCTTGAAAAAAAACTCTTTTCCCGGTTGGTTGGTTGAGGTACAATGCCCCTTGCCTTAACCGGGCCGACACGAATCGTTGCAATAAAAAAAATAAGATAATTTGGCCATATGCACAGAAGGGAGTTTTTAAAATTTGCCGCAGTTTCCATAGCGCTGAACCAGGTGGCCCCTGTTTTTGCCCTGGAGTCTGTTTCCGGCAAACAAAATCCGTTGCATTTTTTCCCCCCCGGTACGGCACAGTCCCCATCGATTTCGCCTGACCGCGGGGTTAAAGATCGGTTAATCAAAAGTCAGTTTTTTGACCATGACTTTGACGATGACATTAAAGTGTCCTCGGATGATTTTTTTCTCCTCAACACAAGTCTTGGGCGCCTGAACCGGATACAGAAGGTGATCGGGTATGGCAATTTTTCACTGCTGAGTTTTGATGATGCCGTGACCCTTGCCCGCGCCTATCCTGTCATTGGTCGGTTTCCCAAGCCAGAACTTCTCTTTCTTGAGAAAATTTTTTATGAACAGGCAAAAGCATACGGATTTATGGGAGAAAAATCCATTGACACCATCACCGGGAAAATAAATATAAAAGATGTTGAGAAGATTGCCCAGTCAGGGCATTACCTCTACCGGGGAAGACCTGTTGAAATTTTCAATGCCATCCAGGAAAAAATCGGGCCGGATGTGGTGCTGACCTCCGGAATTCGCAGTGTGATGAAACAATTTTTATTGTTTTTGAACAAGACATCTGAAAGCCAGGGAAACCTTTCCATGGCCTCCCGCTCCTTAGCACCCCCGGGGTATTCCTTTCATGGGATCGGCGATTTTGATGTGGGGAAAAAAGGATTTGGCGTGGCCAATTTTACAGAGCGGTTTACCCAGACCCCGGTATATCAAAAGCTGACAGATCTTGGATACATAGCGTTCAGATACGATCGGGGCAATGATCTGGGGGTCCGGTTTGAACCCTGGCACATTAAAGTGGTATAGGTCAGGACAGAATCGTTCTATTGCAAAGCTGAGACAAGCAATTATAATGGAAGACTTAATTAATATTTAAGCAAGAGGAAACAGATGGGTAAAAACAAAGAAACACAGAACTTGGGAATGGTTAAGAAACAGAGCTTTTATATGGCAATTTTGGTCTCACTCACCATCGGATTCATGGCCGGAGCCATGTATACCTCTTTTAAGCTGGCCAGTGATGCCCCGGTGGCCCAGCAGCAAGATCCCCATGATCAGGATGAAGGGTCCCAGGAGAAGATGTCGGCCGAGGCCGGTGCCAGGATTTTAAAACTGGAGCAATTTCTCAAAGAGAATCCGGAAAATGTGGATGCTTGGACCCAATTGGGGAATTTGTTTTTTGATACCGACCGTTTTGAGGATGCCATCGGGGCCTATGAAAAATCCCTGGCCCTGAAGCCGGGTGATCCAGGTGTCCTGACCGACTTGGGGGTAATGTACCGGAGGAACAAAAATCCCCAAAAAGCCATTGAGGTTTTTGATCAGGCCATTGCCGCGAACCCTTCCTTTGAGACTGCCCGGTTCAACAAGGGCGTTGTGCTCATGCACGATATGGAGGATATGGCCGGCGGCATCAAGGCTTGGGAAGCCCTGGTGGAAGTGAACCCCATGGCAAAAGCACCCAATGGGGAACAGGTCAGCTTGCTGGTTGAGCGAATGAAACAACAGAAGTGATGCCGGATCTTTCATCCTTTATATGGCGCCGGTTTCCGGGACTGGCGCCTGGATATAAACCCTGACCTGCCCTTTGCCAAAAAAAAGTGATTTTGTGACTAATCTGTTTGTTTTGAATGGTTCACAATATAGGCTATTTTCTCGGTGACATAGGTGTTGGCGGAAATAAATTCAAATTTTTCCCAAAATCGTTCTTGGCCGTATTGTCTGGCAATGACACCAAAGGTTTCATCTAAAAAATCCCAGGGATATCCCAGGGTGCCGTCAAGCTCGATGGTGATCTTATCATAGTTTTTAAAATTTTCTTCGATGAACCTTTCCCTGAAATCCTCACCTGAAAACTGGGCAATCTTTTTTTCCCTGCCGCCGATATATTTACTGAAATCCTTGCTGATGTTTATGGTAAGTCTTTTCATATTCCCCGCTTTTCAAATATTGGGTGATTCTTTCTTGTATCCCGATCCTCCTTTTTTATGATGGGAACAGGCCTTTTGTCAATCCTTCAATGGAATTCAGGGTGCCTGGGTTTTGCCCGGAGGTTGACAAGGGAAACTGGTTTTGATAATTTTCCTCGAATGATAAACTAAAAGGAAACCCCCGTGCTGATACCCAATCCTGACTACATAAATGAATTGATCGCCATCGTAAAGAAAAGTCCCTATCCACGTCACATGTCCATGGCATTGAACCAGATAGAATTGGACAGGGCAGAGGTGGTTCTGGACCTTGGACCCTTTCACATGCAGCCCTTTGGCATTGTTCACGGAGGGGTTCTGGCCACCCTCATTGATACGGGTACATTCTGGTCTGCCTTTTTGCGGCTGCCCGAGAATTGCGGGCTTGTAAATGTGGATTTAAAACTCAATTATCTCAAGCCGGTGACGGAAGGACGTCTGACGGTCTTCGGCACCTGTATACAGGCGGGCAAATCCATTTCCTATTCCGAAGCAAGGGTTGTGGATGAATCCGGCAAGATCATTGCCCACGGCACCTCCACCCTCATGTCGCTGCCGGGAAAAGGGTTGCACCTTTCTGCTTCAAAATTTGTATAGGATAGACCGCAACTTCCGGGCATCGGCTTTGGAGGAACGGGCCAGGTTTTTTTATTGTGCTTTTTGTCAAGATGCCATTATCAGATCCAAGAAAATGCAAAAAAGAAAGCCTGACCCCATTCAACGGATAAAAAAAATAAACCCCAGGTTACAGGGCCATGCGGGAAGCCAGGACAGCAGCGCCGATGGCCCCGTTTTCCTGGGGAAGGTCTCCCACCAATATCTTTATGCCCAATCGGGTTTCCAGGGCTTTCACCATTCCTTTGTTTTTGGCCACCCCGCCGGTCATGATTACCGGGCCCTTTAATTTGATCTTGGTAGCAAGGCCGGCCACCCGGGCAGCTGCAGATTCATGGATTCCGGCAATGATATCTTGTCTTTTTTGTTGTCCGGCGATCATGGAGATGACCTCTGATTCGGCAAAAACAGTGCAGATGCTGGAGATCCTGGATGGGGCCGAAGAGCTCAGACTCATGGTTCCAAGGTCTTCCAATTCCACTTCCAGGGCCTTGGCCATGACTTCCAGAAACCGTCCTGTGCCTGCTGCACACTTGTCGTTCATGGCAAAGTTTTCCACCTGGCCCTTTGCATCCAGGGCAATGGCTTTGCTGTCCTGACCCCCCACATCAATAATGCCCCGGATATTGGGATTTAAAAAATGGGCCCCCACCCCGTGGCAGATAATTTCAGTCATGGCCTTGTCAGCAAATTCAACACTGTTTCTGCCATAGCCCGTGGCAACAATGGCCGTGACCTCTTCTGGCATGATCTGGGTCTGGGCCAGCAGGGCTGAAAATACCTTTTGCCCGGCCGTAACCGGGTTGTATCCCGTTGGAATTACACAGGTGCCCACAAGTTTATGGTCCCTGATAAGGGCGGCCTTTGCTGTAATGGAGCCGATGTCGATGCCTGCATAGATCATATGATTGTGGCACCTCCGTCCACGACCAGAGTCTGGTCTGTGATATAGGAGGAACCATCCGATACCAGGAAAAGAACGGGTTTGACCATGTCTTCAATTTTGTTTTTAAGGTCAAAAATCATTGGTTTATCCTTTTTGTTTGATAATTTCCATGAATGCATCAATCCGGGTGTCTGCCTGGGACAGGGAAAAACTCCGGGGATCCACCATGTCGGCTTCCAGCATGAGCACGGGGATACCGGTTTTTTCCCGGACAATGTTCATGATGTCCATCTGGCCGAAGGAATAGGGCTTGCAGGACCGGTTGGAGTGCATGACAAACCCGTCTACATCATAGAGGCGGATCATGTCAAGGACCTGATCTGCCATTTTGTCCACCCCGTTGTTTAGATAGATCCGGGTATAGGCTTCTGCCATGGAGTCTAAAAATTTATTTTCATCAATATATTTTATGGATGAGCACCAGGCAGAGGTGTAGGTGTCGGCCACCAGGCAGGCATTGTGGTCGGAAAATTTTTTGGACAGCCATTTGAGCTGGTACCAGACCGGCAGGTTGTCCCAGAGCAGCCGGTATTGTTCATGGGGGACACTGCTGATGCCGGCCTCTACCCTTTCTTCCATTTCCAGGATCAATTCTTCATAAAAATCAACAGCAATCTGGGTGCCCCTGAGGGTGACGATGAGGGCCAGAAAGAAAAACGCGTCAAAGGCGCTCATGGGCGAGGGCTTATGGGTGGTGGCGGTAAGAACCTTTTGCCAGAGTTTCTGGCCCCTGAGGGCGAGATGTCCTACCTGGGCCATTCGATCCGGGTCAAGTTTTCTGGCGGTGGCCGTTTCCAGAAAAACAATGTAATCGTCAATCTGGCGGCGGACATAGGTGGCGATTTCCGGGGAATATTCGGTGTGGCAGACCGGGGTGTCCAGAATGAACAAGGGCACCTTGAAATGCCGGGCCTGGACCTCATACCACTTGAGTACCGTGCCACAGATATTGTTGCAGCAAACCAGCATATCGGGTTTTGGAAGGCCGCCGATGGGTCCGCCATTGACCTGGGCACAGGAGATGTCGGCTCTGGCATAGGAACACAGGTCTGATGAGTATCCCATCTCTTCGGCTTTGACGCACAACGCTTCCCCCATTTTGGACGCCCCGATCATGGCTCCGTGATTTTCCGGATAGACCGGGATGATATCCATGGCAATGAGGGGCTCCACCGGACCGCCGGAGGTGATCCAGGCTATCTTTTTATTGTTTTCCCTTGCGGTCATGGCATCCATGTAATAGGCGGTCATGATCTCCCGCATGCGTTTGGCGGCTTTTATTTTTTGTTTGTCTTTTTGGGGCGCTGTATCCGTCATGGGCTCTGTTCCTTAAAAAAGAGTAAAAAAAAGATGATCAAATCATGTGAATAAAGGTTTCAAGGCGGGTGGACAGCTGCCCTTGGCCCTGCTGCTGGTCATCCAGTTCCAGATGAAGATTTTTGATGGCAGCCTTGTCCAGAAATTCTTTCATATAGGGGAAGTCAAAGGCATGGGGATCACAAAATTTAAGAAAGGCAAAAATCACCCCGTCTGCCTTGTGCTCTTTTGCAAGGCGTACCAGGTTTTCCCCCCGAAGGGTATTGCCTGCATGTTTGGCCGGGCAGATCGCCCTGTCCGCATACCTTGCGGTTAAAGCTTCCAGGGGGTCAATCCCCTCGTCCATTTGGCCTTCAAACCAGCGGTTGCCCGTGCACAGATCGTCCGCCACCACCATACCGCCTGCGGCCTCAATGAGGCTGTAGATATCGGGCATGTCGCAAATGGAGCCGGAAAGGATGATCCGTTTGCCCGAAGAGGGGGGCGGGTCTTTTTGCTCTAGTCGTTGAACAATCTTCTCCAGCTGATCGGCAAGTTCTTTCCTGTCCATGACCATGGCGCCTTTCACAATGGCAAACAGGTCCCTTTCCCCTATAATGGAGGGAAACCTGCTTTTGAGTTCATAGATCCGGGCCAGGTGTTTCCGGATGCGGTTGAACAGACAAATGGAGGCTTCAAGATCTGCCGGGGAAATGGAATGGCCGATGGCCGTTTCAAGGTCAATTTGAAATTTTTTGAGAACATCTTTCATATAGGCGCGGGCACTTGGGGTATTGAGCTTGGCCGGCATGATCACATCGGCAAAAAAACCATGGTTGGTGTTCAACCTCCAGATATCGCTTAATCGCTGGATGGAATCACAGGTATGGGGGAAAACCATGCCGTTTAAATAGTCCAGGCGACCGGCCAGGCAGTCTTCCAATACCCCCCGGACCAGAGAGCAGCAATAGGCCTGGAGATGGCTTTCTGCCAGACTGATGTCTGATTTGGAGGAAAACAGGCGCATGGGATGAAAACCGGCTGCATAAATCAGTTCTTCCGGGGCATAGGAACACATGTAACCGATGATTTTGCCTGAATTTATACCGGCGGCCAGGCCGGCAAGGTCATTTATGGCAGTATGGAATGGGGTGATTTCCTTCATTTTAATGGTCTCCTGTGTATTCGCCTTCTCGGCGCAAACGCTCTATTTCCTGGTCTTCCAGTGTTTTAAAGGCCACCTTGCCCACCAGGGTGGTGGGAAGGGTTTCCCTGAATTCAATGGTCCTGGGGCAGCTCCATTTGATCAACGATTTGCGGCAGTGGGCGATGATATCTTTCTCCATTTCCCCATTTGCCAGGGCTCCTTTCTTGAGTACCACAAAGGCCTTTACCCGTTCAACCTGTTCTTTGTCGGGTATGCCTATGACACAGGCCTCTGCCACACAGGGGTGCTGGTACAAGACATCCTCCACCTGGGCCGGGTAAACATTCATGCCCGAGGATTTGATCATCCGCTTCTGGCGCAGCTTAAAATAAAAGAATCCGCCGGAATCCTGGCTTGCAATGTCCCCTGTGTGGAGCCAGGTTTTGCCGTCAGAATGCACTTTCAGGGTTTTGTCGGTTTCTTCTTTCTGATTTAGATACCCTTGCATGACGGCAGGGCCGCTCAGGCAGAGTTCGCCGTCTTCCCCGAGGGGTGCTTCTTCCAGGGTGTTTTGCAAAACGATTTTAGCGTCCATATCCGGAAAGGGGACCCCGACACTGTTCTGGCGATAGGTGCCCAGGGGCATGGCCATGACGGCGGTGACAGCTTCGGTAAGGCCGTATCCTTCCAGAAGTTTCACATTGCCGCCCCTTGCGCGGACAATGGCTTCAAAGTCTTCTTTTACAAACCGGGGCAGGGTGTCGGCCCCGCAAAAAGCCGCCTTGAGACAGGCAAGATCTGCCCGGATAAAGTCCTTGGTTTTGTTCAGGGCAGCATAGAGGGTGGGAACGCCGATGATAAAGGTGGGTTTTTTGGTTCGTATGAGTTTGGCCACAATTTCCGGTGTGAATTGGGGGACCAGTATGCTTTTGGCCCCTCCCATAAAAGCGGCATTTACACAGACCCCCAGGCCAAATCCATGAAAAATGGGCAGAATGGCCAGAATGGCGTCGGTTTCATTCAAATTGCCCCAGGTTGCCACCATCATGCCTTCTGAAATAAAATTCATGTTCGAGAGAAGAATTCCCTTGGGCTTGCCTGTCGTGCCGCCGCTGTAAAGGATTACAGCGGTATCATCGGAGGTCATGGCGGCTTTTTTCTGTTTGGGGAAATCCCCTTTCATTATTTCCTGCCACCAGGAAACGCGTGGATCTTCGGGGACCTTGGGAATTTTTCGTCCCTTGGTCAGCCAGAATCCGAACTGCTTGACCGGCGACAGGTAGTCGCTGATCCGGGTCAGAACCAGGCGTTTACAGGGGGTTTTCTCCATGACGGCTGAAAATTTGCCGTAAAATGCATCCAGGGTAAGGGCCATGGAGGAGTTGGACAGGTTTAAATAAAATTCAATTTCGGCTTCAGTGGACAACGGATGGATCATGCTGGCCATTGCCCCCAATTTGTTGGCCGCATAAAAACAGATGATTCCCTGGGGAGTGGTGGGCATTGAGATGGTGATGGTGTCTCCCTTTTTAAGGCCCAGGCTGGCAAGACCATCGGCGCACTGGGAAATGGCCTGTGCAAAATTTTTGTAGGAGCAAAGGGTGCCCATGAAATCCCAGGCAATTTTGTCCGGAACCCGGTTGGCAGATCGCATCATTGCTTCATACATGGTTACATCCGGATAGTCTATGGAACGGGGAACCTTTGCGTAATGGTCAAGCCAGGGCCTGTCTTTCATCATTTTTCCTCCTTTTTCTGGCGCCTTATACAGAGTTTTCAAGTTTGGGATGTCCCGATGCGAACAAACGCCAAACGATTTATTGTCTATCGGTTTTTATACCGAACGCCGGTCGACAAGTCAACCATTGCTTGATGATTTTTTCGAAATATGATATAGGCATCTGGGCAGGTCAGAATAAAAGGAATACCACAGGATTTTAAATGAATAAAAACAATACCCTAAGCAAGCTCAAATCAAAGGAAAGAAAGCTGAGGCAGCAGATCATCATTGATGCCGCCCGGGAGGTTTTTGGTCGGAAAACCTATGACAAGGCCAGTATGGCAGAGATCGCAAAGGCTGCCGGCATTGCCAAATCTTCCATTTATACCTATTTCAAGAGTCAGGAAGAATTGTACGCCAGAATTGTCTGTGCGGATTCCCGGGAGTTCATAGACGATCTTCAGTCCCGGATTGAAAAGGTGGAGAGAAAAGAGTCCGGGGTCAATTGTGTGAATACCTGCATCACCGGTTTTCTGACATATTATATTGCCCACACAGCCCAGTGGCGGATGATTACCCATTTTGCCCTCCACGGCAACCAGAACATGGGGGCTATTGACCAGCTCAATGAAATCGGGCGCAGGCTCATGGACCTGTTTGAGTCGGTATTCAGAAAACTTGGGAAAGATAAAGATGCACGGATTCTAGCCCATACCCTTTTTTCATGCCTCTCGGGTATTCTGATCGCCTTTCGGAATTATCCCGGCCGGACAGAAGCCGAACGCATTGCCCATATGAACCGTATCGGCGCCATGGTGGAGGCCATGATCCTCTCCCTGGTCGGACAGGAAAAATAACAGCCCGGCAGGCGAAAGCATCATTGGTTCTAAGCCATTGTTTTTTGAACCTGGTTCATGAAATTTATCAAAAGGGGAGAGCACCATTTTTCCGAATGCCAGAGCATGATGACCGGCACTTGATTGTCGGGTTGGTTCCATTTCAGGGCCATAAGCTCCTGGGTCCCAAGGTCTTCTGCCACGGCGATTTCAGGGCAGAGGGTGATGCCTATCCCCCTTTTAAGGCAGGCCTTCAGGCTAGGAATGCTGGAAAATTCCAGCAGTTTGGGTGAGATGTTTCTTTGTTCGAGCGACCGCTCAAAGGATCTGCGGTAACTTCAGTCGGTTTTGGGCAAGAGCAGGGTCTGGTCTGAAAGATCCTGGTAGGTGACGCGTTTTCTCCCGACAAAAGGATGGGAAGGGCCGGAT
>Ga0180007_10002839_pt1 | contig 20077 bp, 15 predicted proteins | sample MM_PC_MetaG_FD_121122 | JGI IMG/M metagenome (GOLD analysis project Ga0180007, IMG submission 121122) | Groundwater microbial communities from the Aspo Hard Rock Laboratory (HRL) deep subsurface site, Sweden - MM_PC_MetaG | ecosystem: Environmental > Aquatic > Deep subsurface > Groundwater... | reverse complement strand
TATAGAAGCTTCAAAGGAATTTAAACCTGGTAAAGCTCAAAATACCTTAACCGATAGTCATATTGATAAAATTTATAATACCTATTTAAAAAGAAAAAATATTGAAAAATTTTCACGTAAAGTCGATTTTGCGGAAATTAAAGAAAATGAGTTTAATCTTAATATTACCCGTTATGTTGATACCTTTGAAGAAGAAGAGGAAATAGATATTACGGCAAATCTTAAAGAACTTGCTGATATAGATCCCCAACTTAAAAAATTAGAAAAAGAGATGGCCAGTTATTTGAATCAATTAGGAATTAAATAAAATGAATAAAACTAAGATAATCGGAAAGAGGAAAGTTCAGCCAGAGCTACAGCCAGAGTCACGGCTAGAGTCACAGCTAGAGTCCAGATTAGCTGCTAAAGTCCTTTTGAGAATACAGGAGAGCGAGGTATGAATAAAACAAAATTCCTAAGCACAATTAAAAAAGGTGAAAATATTTCCGTAGAATTTAAAGCATGCAGGGAAGCTTTAAGCGGGAATGTTTACGAAACTATTTGTGCTTTTTTAAATCGCTTAGGTGGTGAACTCTTTATTGGTGTTGACGATAATGGTCAAATTAGAGGTGTTAAGCCAGCAGCAGTAGCACAGCTTAAAAAAGATTTTGTTACTACTATTAATAATCCTCAAAAAATTAACCCTAGTGTTTATTTAAGCATTGAAGAAATAAACATAGAGAAAAAAATTATTCTTTATGTTTTTGTTCCCGAAAGTTCGCAAGTACATCGCTGCCAGGGAAAAATATTTGATCGTAATGAAGACGGAGATTTTGAAATTACGCATAATACGCAGCTGGTTTCTGCTCTTTACTTAAGAAAACAAACGACTTATTCAGAGAATAAAGTTTTTCCTTATCTCACTATTCAGGATTTTAATCCGGACCTTATTTCCAAAGCCCGAAAATTAAGTATGAACCAAAGAGCGGATCATCCCTGGTCTAAAATGACAGATGAAGAACTTTTAAAAAGTTCACAAATGTATCTAAAAGATTATCAAACAGGTAAGCAAGGTTTTACTCTGGCTTCTGTTTTAATATTTGGCAAAGATGACGTTATTTTAGCTGTATTACCGCATCACCGTACTGATGCTATTTTAAGACAGATTAATATTGACCGTTATGATGATAGAGATGATATTCGTACTAATTTAATTGAAAGTTATGAGCGACTGCTTAAATTTATTCAAAAACATCTTTCTGACCCTTTTTATCTCGAAGGTGAAACGCGTATTAGTTTAAGAGACCAGATTTTCCGTGAATTAATAGCTAATTTACTTATTCATCGAGAATTTTTAAACCCATTCCCGGCTAAGCTGATTATTGAGGGTAATCGTGTAGTAACTGAAAACAGTAATCGACCACATGGCCATGGCTTAATAAAACTTAACGATTTTTCCCCTTATCCTAAAAATCCGGTAATTGCCAAGTTTTTTAAACAAATCGGGTGGGCTGACGAACTAGGTTCCGGGGTGCGAAAACTTTTTCGCTATTGTAAATTTTATGGAGGAAAGGAACCTGTTTTAGAGGAAAAAGATATTTTTAAAGCATTTATCCCCTTAAATGAAGCAGATATTAAAGGCAAGACCCCGCAAGTTACCCCTCAAGTCACCCCGCAAGTTACCCCTCAAGTTAAAAAACTGATAAAATGTTTAAAAGGTGAAATGTCTAGGGGGGATTTGATGGATAAATTGAAGCTAAAAGATCGTAAACATTTTAGTAATGAATATTTGCAGCCCTCATTAGAGCAAGGGTTGATCGAAATGACCATTCCTGAAAAACCGCAAAGCAGTAAACAGCGTTACCGGTTAACTGCGCAGGGGAAGAATTTTTTGTAAGAAAAGGTAAATAAAATAAATAACTAAATTCTAAATAAGGAGGACCATATGGCAGATAAAAAAGTAGTTTTCGTGGCATTTGCTATTGAAGATGAGAGGCAAAGAGATTTTCTCAAAGGACAATCATTGAATACTAATTCGCCGTTTGAGTACGTTGATATGTCAGTGAAGGAACCATACGATTCTGATTGGAAAGAACGTGTCCGTTCTCGGATTCGTCGTTCAGATGGCGTTATTGCCCTTGTGAGTAATAATTCTCTCTCTTCATCTGGTCAGAAGTGGGAAATTTCATGTGCTCGAGAAGAAAAGAAAAAAGTTTTTGGTATTTGGGTATACAAAAACGACCGGACTAACTTGTCTGGTGTTAATACGGTGGTATGGACATGGCCAGCAATAGAGAAATTTATTGATAGCCTTTAATGTTTGAGGAGATAATAAAATGCGAAAAGCACTTATCGTTGGTATAAATTACTATGAGTATGGCAATCCGCTTTTTGGGTGTGTTGATGATGCCCATGCTGTTAAGGCGGTTTTAGAACGCCATGCTAGTGGTGATATTAATTTTGATTGTAAATTACTCATAGGGGATTGTTCAAGTAACTGCGTAAATAGAGGAGATCTTAAAGATAGTATTGCGGAATTATTTAAAACTGATGCGGAAATTGCATTGTTCTATTTCTCAGGACATGGCCATATTGAAGCAACTGGTGGCTATCTTCTCGCAACTGATTCAAAACGTGGTGATGAAGGCGTCTCTTTGTCAGAAATTTTGACCTTAGCTAATGAGTCACGAGCTAAAAACAAGATTGTCGTATTGGATAGTTGCCACTCAGGTATTGCCGGAGATTCAACAGCTAATGGACAGTTAGCAGTTTTGTCTGAAGGGTTAACGGTATTAACTGCGTCAACGAAGGAACAGTATGCAACAGAAGAGAATGGAAGAGGTGTGTTTACTGATCTTTTAATTGATGCATTGAATGGAAGTGCAGCCAATCTTACTGGTGATATTACTCCTGGAAGTGTGTATGCTCACATAGACCAGTCACTCTGCGCTTGGGAACAGCGGCCAGTGTTTAAAACAAATGTGAAGCAGTTTGTTTCCTTAAGGAAAGTCTTATCCCCAATTTCTATTTCGGATTTACGCCGACTTACCGAATTTTTCCCTTCGTCTGGTTTCGAGTTTCCTCTTGATCCTACATATGAACCAGAAATGAAAGGCAGGGATAGCGGGATGCCACTACCAGATTATGAAAATACACTAAAATTCGCAATTCTTCAAAAGTATAATAGGCTTAATTTACTTGTTCCTGTAAATGCACCTCACATGTGGAACGCAGCAATGAAAAGCAAAAGTTGTAAACTTACTGCTCTTGGAGAGCATTACAGAAGGCTTGTAGAAAAAAATCGTATTTAGATAACTATGAAAAATAAATTAAAACAAAAAAATATTCCAGATGGGTGGACTGCTTTGAGACTAGGTGATATTGGTTACGCAAAAATAGGGTTAACGTATTCACCTAGTGATGTTGTTCGTGATAAAGGTATATTAGTTTTTAGATCGTCTAACATTAAAGGAGATAAAATTAATTATAGTGACCAAGTTAGAGTAAATAAAAAAATACCTAATGACCTTAAAGTAAAAGAAGGTGATATATTAATATGCGCTAGAAATGGAAGTAGGCGACTTATTGGTAAAAATGTTTATATATCGAAACAAGATGAAGGGAATACTTTTGGTGCTTTTATGTCTGTTTTTCGAACAAAAAATTCTAAGTTTATTTATCATCTTTTTCAATCATATTTATTTAGAAGAGAGATTGAAAAAGATATAGGTCCGACAATTAATCAAGTTACTACCGGTAATTTATTAAGATTTAAATTCACACTCCCCCCCCTTCCTGAACAAAAACGCATCGTAGCCGTCCTAGAAACTTGGGATGAGTATTTGGAGAAGCTTAAGCGGAAAATTGAGATTAAGAAGAATATTAAAAAAGGATTGATGCAGCAGTTATTGACGGGTAAAAAGCGTTTAAAGGGATTTAAAGGAAAGTGGCAGACAGTGAAGTTGGGGGATATTGGGAAAATCGTATCTGGGGGGACTCCAGATACGAATAATATAAATTATTGGAATGGGAATATATTGTGGGTAACACCAACTGAAATAACTAAACTATCCAGTAAGTTTTTATATAATACTGAGAGAAGAATTTCACTAGAAGGTTTAAACAATAGTTCAGCAACTTTGATACCAAAAATGTCATTAATATTATGTTCAAGAGCGACTATTGGAGAATGTGCTATTAATAAATTTGATGTCACAACTAATCAAGGTTTTAAAAATATTGTTCCAAGTAATATAGATATCAATTTTTTGTATTACTTTATTTTAACGAAAAAAAAATATTTAAAAAAAATATCTTCCGGGAGTACTTTTTTAGAATTTTCAAAGAGAGATTTAGAAAAGATGCCAATAACTATTCCTATGCAAAAAAAAGAACAAACCGCCATTGCCAATATCCTCACTAAAGCTGACGAAGAGATTGAAGCCTTGGAAAAGAAGAAAAAAATTATCGAGGAGCAGAAAAAGTATTTATTAAATAATTTAATTACGGGAAAGCTCCGAACACCAGAAAATTTAAAAAGATTAAATAAAAACAGTCCATCTACTGCGTTACTTTAAAAATTTTGATTCAACCTTTGATTAATAAGGAAAAATTAATGGAAGAAATTAAAGCAGATTTTGATGAAGTGAGCCAATCGCAACTTCCTTTTGTGGAAGTCTTGGTAAATATGGGTTATACCTATTTATCTAAAAAGGAAGTGCTGCGCCAGCGAGGGGATGATCCTTCTAAATTTATACTTAAAGATATTGCTGAGAAAGTTCTGATGGAGATTAACGGGTATGAGTATTATGGGCAAGAATATAAATTCAGCCAAAAAGATGTTCATGACGCTGTTATAGAGCTGGAAAATCTACCTCTGGAGGGTTTAATTGATACCTCCCGCTCCGTATATAATATGATTATGTCTACATCTGGAGGAAAGACTATTAAGGTCTTTCAGGGTGGGAAAAATATTTCGCAAAGTTTCCGCTTTATTGATTTTAAACATCCCGAAAACAATGCTTTTCATGTTACGGTTGAATATCCAGCCAGCGGAAGAAGTAATATTAAGCCGGATATTGTTTGTTTTGTAAATGGTATTCCTTTTGTGGTGATTGAGAATAAGAAATCAGGCGTAGATGTTTCCGAAGCTATTTCCCAGATGGAGCGCAATCAACGGGCAGAGTATTGCCCGAAGTTTTTTATTTATCCGCAACTGTTAATTGCCACCAATGGCGCAGAATTTCGTTACGGTACCACCCTGACCCCGGCAAAGTTTTATACGACCTGGAAAGAAAAAGGGATTTTGAAAGAAGAGTTAGAGAAATATGTAAAACGCTATATTGAAAAACCGCTTGATTCTTCAGTGCATTTTCAAGTGTGTGAGGATTTGAATAGTTATGGTGAACACCGGCAGATAACCGACAGGTTAGTCACTGAGCAGGACAGAGGCATTGTGGGGCTGCTTAAGCCTGGACGCTTACTTGATCTTACTAAGAATTATATAATCTATGACGCTGGGGTTAAAAAGATAATGAGGTACCAGCAGTATTTTGCTATTGCTAAGATGTTGATGCGGGTTGAAGAAGAACAAGATGGCGTTACCGGAAAAAAACGACGCGGGGGACTTTTGTGGCATACACAAGGAAGCGGAAAATCGCTTACTATGGTTATGTTTGTTAAAGCTCTGATTGAACATCCTTATATTTTAAATCCGCGTATTGTTATTGTAACAGATCGTAGAGATCTGGATAAACAGATTGCGGAAACGTTTAAGAATTGCGGGTTAAAAAAAGGGGTGATAAAGGCTACCAGCGGGCAGCATTTGTTGGAGCTTATCCGGGAAAAAAATCTGAAGGTGATTACCACCTTAGTTCATAAGTTTGATTCAGCCTCTAAAAAACGGGCGGATTTTTGCGATACGGATAAGAATATATTTGTGTTTATTGATGAAGCTCATCGCACCCAAGCAGGTGTGGCCAACCTGGAGATGAATCGTATGATGCCTAACGCCTGCTATATTGGATTTACCGGAACGCCCCTTTTAACTAAAGAGAGAGAAAGCTGGAAAAAATTCGGAGGCTATATTGATAAGTATACTATTGATGACGCACTTAAGGATAAGATTATATTACCGCTTATTTATGAGGGGCGTTATGTAGATCTTATAGAAAATAAGGAGCAAATTGATAGACGGATTGAATATCTTTTAAAAGATCTGGATGAGAAAACAAAAAAAGAATTGCAGAGGCTGATTAATACAAAAATTATTAAAGATAATCCGCATAGGATTGCAGATATTGCTTTAGATATTGAACAACATTACTCAGAGCAATTTCAAGCAACCGGACTGAAAGCTCAGATTGTAGCACCATCTAAATTTTCCGCGGTATTAATGCAGAAAGCTTTTGAATATAGTGGGAAGATACAGACGGCTTTAGTTATTTCAGGGGAAAGTGGTATTGCCCAAGATGAGGATACGCATAAAAAAGAGGTGATTGAATATTTAGAAAAAGCCAAAGAGCGTTACGTAAGTCTGGAATCATATGAAAAAGAGGTGATAGATAGTTTTAAATATAATGCTGACGGTGTTGAGATTTTGATTGTGGTTGATAAGCTGCTGACAGGGTTTGACGCGCCGTGTAATACAGTGTTGTATTTAGCCAAGGATTTGAAAGACCATAATTTATTGCAGGCAATCGCAAGGGTAAACAGGCTTTTTGAAAATAAGGAATTGCCTAAGACAGCCGGCTATATTATTGATTACTCGGAAAATGCTAAAAATATTGATGTGGCTATGAAATTGTTTGGTAATTACGATGAAGAAGATGTTAAAGGAACCTTAATCGATGTTAAGGAAAAAATTAATGAATTAGAGCAGAGTTATGCAGAGGTGCATGATCTGTTTAAAGAAATTAGAAATAAAAGTGACTACGAAGAATATTTAAAAGTTCTAGGCGGCGTAGGTGATGAAGACGGGGAACAAAAGAGACAGGTTTTTTATGAGGCGCTTAATGCTTTTTTACGAAATTTTAATGAATGTTTAGCATTGCAGGATTTTGTGCATGAATTTCGTCATATTGATGTTTATAAGCAAGAGCTTAAAAAGCTTATTGAGATTCGTAAGGCGGCCAGTTTGCGCTATGCGGATAGAATTGATTTGACTAAATATAAGCGTTCTTTGATTCATATTCTTGATAGATACGTAGATTCGCAAGGAGTTGAGCTTTTAACCAAACAAATTAATATCACAGATAGTGAACAATTCTCCGAAGCTATTGAAAGTCTAGGTTCTAATAAATCAAAAGCAGAGGCTATTGCGGCGCAGACAGAGCGAACCATTAGAGAGAAACTGGATACGGATCCAGAATTTTATCACCGTTTTTCAGAAAAAATTCATCGGATTTTGCAGCAGATGCGTGAAGAAAAAATGGCAGATATTGAGGCACTCCGCCAATTAAAGGAGATTAAGGATGATGTTGTTAATAAAAAAGATGAGAGTATCCCCGCAAAGCTTAACCAAAAAACCGGTGCTGATATTTTTTATAGGAACCTTAATAGTATTTTTATAAAACATCAAATAAGTGATGATGATTTTATTGAGATTATTATGGAGCTTTATAATATCCTGCAAAAAGAGGGGATTGTTGATTGGTATAAAAATGCTGAAGTAAAACGGATAATGATTAATAAAATCGACGATTATTTGTACGATGTGGTTAAAGAAGAGAGAGGTATTAATTTATCCAGTGAAGAAATGAAAGAAATTATAGAAACAACTATGAAACTTGCGGAAAATAATAACGAGATATTTTAGAGTAATGAGAGAGTTTATTTACGGACAATATAAATATAAATATGAGTTTATAGCTCAAGATAGAAAAACCTTAAGTTTAACGGTGCGGCCTGATATGGGAATTGTGCTTAAGTGCCCGTTGCAGGCAGATGAGAATCGTATTCAGCTATTTTTAAAGAAAAAGTGGAAGTGGTTAAACAAACAGTTACATTTTTTTAAAAAGTTCCAAAAAAAAGTTTACCAAAAGGAGTATATTTCCGGTGAAGGTTTTATGTATCTGGGAAGACAATATACGTTAATTGTAAAGCGGGCCAAGGAAGATAAAGTGTCACTTACCAAGGGTAGACTATTGCTTAATACGCAAAATTTAGTTGCGGATGGCAGCTATAATAAAATGTTAATTGAAAAATGGTTTAAGCAAAGAGCTGAATTGATTTTTCAAGAAAGATTTCAGGAAGTCTTAAAGCATTTTAATTATTCAGAGGAGATAAAGTTATCTATCCGTAAAATGAATAAAAGATGGGGGAGCTTTTTTGAAAAGAGTAGAATAATTTTAAATCCGCAGTTAATTCATGCTCCCAAGTATTGTATTGATTATGTTATTGCTCATGAGTTGTGTCACGTAAGATATAAAAAACATAATAATAATTTTTATAAGTATCTAGCTGAAGTAATACCTGATTGGGAGGAGAGGAAAGAAAGGTTAGAGCAAGTAGTTTTTTGAAATATAGTTAACCTGAGCTTTTGTTATAATAATAATGGTTATTGAAAGAGGTAGTGAATGGATCTAAAGGACATATTGGAAAAAGCACGCAAAGAAATTAAAGAATTTGCAGGAAAAAGAAAAGAAAAAGGGGACAGCGCCCTTTTAGTCTTCATTAATATTTTTCCGGCTTTTTTTTCGGATTTGTCTAATCCTTTGCTCATGGCTTTTTTTGGGATTTTTAGCAAGTGGGAATAATAGGTTTTTTTTAGGTTTATCGTCGGTGTTTTATGATAAAACGTATATTTTTTTAGTAAAGTAAACTTTGTGCACACTCTGTGCACAATCTTTGGTTTGGCTGGAAATTAAGGGAAAAAGACTAAAAGCAGCTATAAGCTGTAAGCCGTAAGTTTTTAAATCTAGAGAAATCTTGAAGTAATCTTGAAGCTAAAAAATATTTTTATCTTTCCTCTGCGTCTTTGTGTGGAGAACGTGGACTAAAGTCCAGTTTCTCTGTGGCTAAAAATAAATAAGAAATGAGAAGGAAGAAGCGGGAAGTTTTTAATTAGTGTAATTAGCGTAATTCGTGGTTAAAGTTTTAGTCTTTATTCGTGTTAATTCGTGGCTAATATTCTTACTCTATAGTCCGTGTAAGTCGAAAGAAGCGGGTGTCTAAAAGATTATCTAATCCTAAAGTCATGTATAAATCTAAAGATAAAGGAATAGTCGGAAAAAAACATACGATTAGTCCAAACGTCGGTGAGTAAATGCACAAAAATAGTAAGGGCTAAGGTCCAGAATATTTTCCGCTGAAATTTTAGACCTAAGAGGCCTAAGACAGCCGACCATTCCCAGGCATGGAAAAGGGTGTAAACTTTACCGCTTTCGGTAAAAGCGTCCCCTTTAAGGAAATTATTTAGGTTGAAATTTAAGCCGAAACAGAAAAAGTAATCAAAGAGGTGATCTACATCTAAAAGAAAGTTAACCAGGAAAGAGAAAATAGTTAAGGGGAGTGATTTGGTAAAGTAAAAGATAGTTAAAGCCATGATTAAGCCTACGCTAAGATGAACGAGCTCTGTTTCTAAAAGAGTCATGTTTTTGGTTTTCCGGAAATGGTTTCGTTTATTATTCTGCTTATTGTCTCTTTAGAAATGTTTTCTATTTTTACGGTTTTAGTGGTGCTGGTCATCCCTGAGACGATGGTTACTGCTTGTTTTTTGGTTTGAAAGAATTTGGCCAATAGTTTTTCGCAGGCTTTGTTGGCTTTGCCGTTTTCCGGAGCTGTGGTAACTTTGATTTTTAGGGCTTGGCCTAAGATTCCCACCACTTCATCTTTGGAGGCGCCGGGAATGACTTTTAAATCTATTAAAACTGAATTTTTTTCTTCTCGTAAGTTAAGCATTATATTTTTTAAGTATAAGATATTTTTATTTACTTAATTCCTTAGAACGTTTTTGGGCAGCTTTAATTCCGTTGATAAAAGCACTCTTTAGTTTTTGTTTTTCAAAGGTACGCAAAGCAGCCTCAGTGGTCCCCCCTTTAGAGGTTACCTGTCCTCTTAAGGTTTTTAAATCATGTTTAGAGCTTAGGGCTAATTTAGCAGCGCCTAAAAAAGTCTCTAAAGCTAATTTTTTAGCCTGCTCTTCTTTTATTTTTAATTTTTTTCCGGCTTCGATCATAGCCTCTAAGAAGTAAAAGAGATAAGCGGGCCCGCTGCCGCTTAAGGCGGTTACGGCATCCATATGTTTTTCTTCTATTTTTATTATTTCGCCGATGCTTTTGAATATTTGTTGAGTATAGCTTAAGGTAGCCTTAGAGGTATAAGCACCTTGGGATATAGCAGAGATGCCGGCGCCGATTAAAGCCGGCGAGTTAGGCATGACCCTGATGGTTGAAACTTTACCTAATATTTTTTCTATTTTTTTTAGTTTTATTCCGGCACAGATAGAAATAAGGCTTTTTTTAGCTAATGGCAGATCTTTAATCTCTGCGATAATGGTATTAATCTGCTGCGGTTTAACGCTTAAGATAATGATATCGGAAAAGGTGACTGCTTCCTGATTTTTATTGGTGGTTTTTATTTTGTATTTTTTTTTGAGGGTTTTAAGTCTTTGGGGGTCAATATCACTGCAAATAATATTTTTGGCCGCTATTATTTTAGAGGTTAAAACACCTTTTAAAATGGCTTCTGCCATGTTTCCCGAACCGATAAATGATAGTTTTTTATTCATTTGTTTCTCCAAAGCTTTGTTTGGTTAAAGTAATATTTTAATTTTTTATTTAAGAGAATAGAGCCGATCCTATTCTCACCATGTTAGCTCCTTCTTCTATGGCTAAGTGGTAGTCGGAAGACATACCCATAGAAAGGTAGTCCATAGCTATGTTATTGATTTTTTGTTCTCTGATTTTGTTTTTTAATTCTCTTAATTCGCTGAAAATTTTTCTTATCTCTGTTTCCGGCGCTTCATAGGGTGCCATAGTCATGAGCCCTTTAATTTTAATATTATTTAAATGGGCTATTTTTTCGAGTAAATAGCTGGTGTCATCTTTAGTTAAGCCGTATTTGCTTGGTTCCTGGGAAATGTTTACTTCCAGTAAAATGGGCATGATTTTGTTTAAGTCTGCGGCTTTTTTGTTGATTTCCAGAGCGAGTTTTAAGCTGTCTACAGAGTGAATTAAGTCAAATATTTGTACGGCATCTTTAACTTTGTTGGTTTGCAGATGCCCAATCATATGCCACTTTATCTCTTCTGTTATTGCGGCTTTTTTGGTTTTAGCTTCCTGGATTTTGTTTTCGCCGATAATCCGGATACCGTAAGAGATGGCTTGTTTGATTATTTCTACCGGCATGGTCTTGGTTACGGCGACTAAGGTTATTTCTTGCGGAGAGCGCCCTGATTTTTGGGCAGCTTGAGCTATGGTCTCTTGGATTTTTTCCAGGTTCTCTTTTATATTCATGAGAAAAATTATAGCGCGTTACGCTAAAAAAAACAACTCCTCTGATAAAGTTAAAGCCGTAGAAGTCTAGTTAAGGCTTACGGCTTGATTGGCATTTAGGAAGAGAAATACCACTTGAGAAACTTTAGCTTGGGTGATCTCTTGCAGTGCTTCTTTATAGATTGTACCCTGGATACGGTAGTTTTCCATTCTTAGGGCAATCTCTTCCCGGGTTGTTACTTTATCTGTTTTGTAATCGATAATAATAAAGTTGTCTTGATCTTTAAAAGTTAAGTCAATAATTCCTTCGATATAGTTATCGTTTTTTTCGTAGAGGAAAGGAACTTCTTTTAAGACCAGGGAAGAGTCTTTTATTTTGTGCATTATTTCGAAATTTAAGGCGTTTTGGATAAGGTTCTTTATTTTTTCGGCCTGATCTTGTATTTGATATCTGGTTAAGGTTTTGTTTATAATTTCGTCAAGGTTTTTAGGGTTATTGAAATTGATTTTTTCCAGCACTGAATGAACAGCCAGCCCAATGGTCAGGGAGAGATTTTCCCGGCTTATAAATTGTTCTTCTTTAAAAAGCCGGGTTAATTCGCTTTGCGCCGCTTTTATTTTAGAAGGGCTGGTGATTATTTTCTCTTTTTTTAATCCCTGGTTTTTTATTTTTTCCAGTTTTTCCTGCCAGCTGTTTAAGGCTGATAAAATGGCCGGATTGGTTTGGGGTTTAAGCTGTAAAGAGGTTTTTTCTTTTAAATAAGTTTTTTTCTGGGTAATAGGATAAATTTGCGGAGAGGTTAATGAATTTTCTTCAAGGTACGAAGTGAAATCTTTTCTTTTAGAATTTTTAGGGAAAGAGGGTAAAACGAGATAATCTCTGACCCTGGTTGCAGCTACATAAAATAATCTCATTAGTTCGGCTTCGTCTTTTAGTTTTTCTTTTTCGGAAGCTTCTTCAAATTGAGGAGTTTTAAATTCCTGGTGCTCTTTACTCCCTAATTTAAAGTGAAAGGCCTGTTGGTACATGTCTATTAAAAAGCGGCTGGTCTGGTTCTTTCTGATATCGGAATCTGCTAATATAACCATCTGAAATTCCAGTCCCTTGGATTTATGGATGGTCAGGAGTTGAGTAATGTTTTCTTCTTCTTCAAAAGCGGGGAAATCACCTTCGTCAGAGATTTTTTCATCTATACTGGTTAACCAGTTAACAAAGTTTTTTAAGGAAGCTGATTTCAGCTGTTGATAGGTCCTGGCCAGATTTAAGAGTTTTTCTAAGTTAGCAATACGTTGATAGCCGTCAGGCTTTAAGTAGAAACTTTCGTAAGCTTTGGTCTCGTTTAGAATGATTTCAATTAATTCCGAAAGGCTTTTTTGATTTTTTTGCCGGTAAAGGTTATTTAAGAGGGTAAAGGTTTGTTCAAAATTTTTAAAGTTTTCCGGGAATGTCTGTTGTTGCTCAAAGTTTATCTCTCCTCCGGCGTTAAGGAAATCGAATATCTCTTCGTCGGAAAAACTGAAGAAAGGAGATTTAAGGGCAGCGATTACGGGGATAGAATCTGCCGGATTATCAAGAGCTTGTAAAATAACTTGCAGCCCTTTAATTTCAACTTTGGAGTAAAAATTCTTCCCGCCGTAAAGCATATAAGGGATTGCTTCCCGGTGCAGCGCTTTTTCATAGATATTGATATTGTTTACGGTTCTGAAGAGAATGCAGATATCTCCGTAATTAATGCTGCGTAAATTTTTGGTTTTTTTATCTCTAACTTTTAGTTTTTGGTTTTCAACTATATCTTTAATGAAAAGGGCAATGTTTTGGGCCTCCAGGGTCCTGATTGGTTCAACTTTAAGTTTAGAGATGTCGGTCTTGTCTTGAATGAAGATTACATTTTGGCCGGACTCTTCTGTCCTGGAAGGGGCCAGCTCTATATAATCGGCTTGATAAGGGTTGCGGTTATTATTAAGTAGAGGGGTAAAAGCCTGGTTTAACCAGTTAATGATTTTGTCTGCTGTCCGGAAATTTTGGTTAATGATGATTTGTTTTCCGTTCTTTTTAAAGTTCTCTTTAACTACCTGGTAAAGTTCTATATCAGCTCTACGGAAACGATAAATTGATTGTTTAGGATCCCCTACTATAAAGAGTTTGCCTTTTTTTAAGGAAATTTTTTTCCAGTCTGTGCTTTGGGGTTTTTCTTCGCTTAAGAAAAAAACGATTTCGGTTTGTAAGGGATCTGTATCCTGGAATTCATCGACCAGAATGTAGCTGTATTTTTCTTGATAATATTTGCGTAAAACCAGGTTATCTCTTAAGAGGTTGCGGGTTAACAGGAGCAGATCGGAAAAATCCAGTACCCCTGCCTGTTTTTTTTGTTCTTTAAAGTAGTCTAAAAAATTAGAGAGCCAGGAGGTAATGGTTAAAGGGAGGCGGCCATCTTCGGAATCAAGGGGGTTAGCTGTTTTAAATTGTTTGAGGAAATTGGCCAGCAGATCACGATTGCCGTATATATCTTTAGCTAAGCCGTAAAGTTCAGAGATTTTTATTCCTGAACTTAAGATATTTGAAAGTATGGAGTTTTCTTTTAGGTTTTCTTTATAGAACCATTCTCCCCAGGTAGTTGAAAAGAGCATTTCAAATTCCATTTTGTTTAAGAGGGTAAAACCGGGAACTACATGTACTTCAATCGGGTGTTCTCTTAAAATGGCAGAGCAGAAAGCGTGAATAGTGGATATAGAGGCTTTTTCCAGTTTTTTTAAAGCAGTTAAGAATATCTCAGGTGCGGCCTCTTTTTCGCTTTTTTCCTGTAAAGCTTTTTGGATTCTGGTTTTTAATTCTCCGGCCGCTTTTTCGGTAAAGGTAATGCTGACAATTTTATCCAGAGGTATCTGGTTCTCAACCAGAGTAAGTATACGGGAAACTAAAATGGTGGTTTTCCCGGTACCGGCTCCGGCTTCGACAATGAAGTTTTCTTTAATATCTTCTATGGCTTTTTTTCTGTCCGCCTGGTCTATGGGTATAAGGTGCTCTTTATTCATGTTTTTTTAAGGAATCTCCCTCATTTTTTTATAGGCCTCTTTTTGTTTATCTTCTTTTTTGCGCTCGGATATGTCGAATTTAAGCGGCCCGCAGATAGGGTTAAAGTCGCAGACTCTACAGGATTGAAGATCCGGGTTAGGAAAAAATTTTCCGTTTTCAATTTCTGAATAAAAGGTTTCTATGACTTCTCTTAAGTAAGAGAGTTTATCATTCCAGTCGTTTTTATTGAGAGAACGTTTTTCCAGAGGTTTATCTTTTTTTGTTTTTTTCACCGGTTCAATATAATAGTAATGGGCTTCTTCAATATTTATTTTGTCCAGCAGATCTTCAGCGGCTAACATATAGATAGGGAGCTGGATATAGCGTCCTCCCTCGATAAAGCTTTTTTTGTTTTTCGGTTTTCCGGTTTTGTAATCAATAACCCGGGCCTGCTGTTTAGTTGTATCTATATCAATGCGATCTATTTTTCCGCTCAAGTAAACTGTTTTATCTTTAACCGGAAAAGAGATAATGGCTGAAGCGGAGAGAGTATCTTCTTCTTTAGCTGACAGCTCTTTTCCAAAAGGTTTTTCAAAGTAAGCGGGTATAAAATTGCTTTTTTCTTTAATCTCCTGCGAAATAAAATTTTCTATTTTATTTTTAATCTCTTTTTTCTTTTCTTCCCAGAGGAGCAGATAGCCGGTGCAATTTATTTTTTCATAAGCTTCGGCTCTTTTTTTTATGATTTTTTCCAGCAGGTTTTTACGCGCCGGCCAGTTGTCGGCAGTCAGTGGTAATTTATTTTCTTTTTTAAGCTGAGAGTAAAAGTCGAAAAGAATATCATGGATTAAGGTTCCTTCGTCCCTTTTATTGATTTCTTCAATTTTTTCCGGGTCATCCAGTTTTTTTAAAGCTAAAGTGTAACGCCAAAAATACCGGTAAGGGCACATAGCAAATTGTTCGATGCGGGTCGGAGAAAATTCTTGACGCAGTAAGGAATTTTTTAAGACGTTTTGCAGCGATTTTTTTTTGATTAGGCCGGTATATTCGTTGTAATTGTCTTCTTTCCAGATCTTAAGATCGCCTTGGATATTTTTTTTAAAAATTGGAGAAAGGTTCGCTAAGTAGAGTAAGTTAGCTGTATCCTGGTTTTCTTTTAATTCCTGCATCTGTTTTAGGTTAAATTCGGGATAAGAAATTGCTGTTTCTTTTTTGCGGTAATCTTTAAGCGGTATTTTTGTAAAACCGGGTATGGTTTTAAGGGTGTCATATTGTACTTCTGTCCCGAGGAGTGCTGCTCCCAGGCTAAGCAGCAAGGAAGAAGGTATAAGTTCTTCTGTGGTCTCTTCAGAGATTTTGGGGAAGGTAATTCGTAAGAAGTTATCAGCACCCAGAATAGCTTTTTTAAATAATATTTTTTCTTCTTGTTCAGAGTTTAAGGTGCTTGGCAAAGCCGGTTTTTTTAGTTTACGGTTAAGGGTTTCTTTTTCTTTATCCAGTAACAGGGAATTAGCAGAGTATAGTTTAGGAAATTCTTTTTCTAAGAGCCCGGGAATAATAATTACCTTGCTATGTAAACTAGAATAAGATTTTATATCGGCAATCAGCACACCACTCTCTTCAATCCGGGGCATAAAAGTCTCTTTAAGTATTTTTTCCGTATATTTTTTATAGGTAGTAAATGATATTTTTTCCTGAATCATCTCTAATTCGCTGAGTTTATTTAAAATTTCTTTAATGTCTGTGAGTGTTTTTTGCGGAAGCAGAAAGCTGTCTATAAAAGAGATGACGGTTCGGGAAAATTCATCCCATTTCCGGCATTTTTTTAGAGGAATTAAGGTTTGAAATATTTTTTCTAGGAAATAAGAGAGGTTTTCTAAGTGTTGAATTTCTTTTTTGAAAGAAAGTGCCGAGGTATCATTTTTGGCTGCAAGAGATTTAAGTTTTAAGGATTTTTTTTCCAGCAAGTGTTTAAGTCTAAATTCCCAGGTAGCCGGATGTCTGGTAATTTGAGCTTCAATAGAAAGAGTGTTCCAGAGAGATTTTTGGATTTCCTGCTCATGGTTGAAAATTTTGGCAAAATTAATATCGGCCGAGGTAATGAATTCCATAACAGAAGATCTGTCGAAATCTTTATCATACATGTTAAATATTCTTAATATGGTTTTGGCCTCAGGTGTTTCGATTATTCTTTTGCGGCGGTTAAGATAAAAGGGGATATTGAGATTAGAAAAAATATCTTTAAATAAAGGAACATAAGCTTCGAAGTTACGTAAAACAACTGTAATATCGGAGAAATAAAGTTCTTTTTCTGCTATTAGTTTAAGTATTTCCCTTGAGATTTCATAAACTTCTTTAGTTCTGTTAGGGGCAGATATAAGAGCCAAAGAGGGATCTTCTTTAAGCGGTGTATTGGCTGAGGCTTTTTGAAAAAGATTTTTTTTCAAAGTGTCTAGGTTGTTTGCCGCTTTAAAGTCATAAAAAGGTTCTTCAATAATGAATTTTTGAGCGTCGAGCCATTTTTTAAGTGCATAGGTGTGCGAATTTGAATCTGTTTGTAAAAAATAGTTTACGGATTTAAAGAGCGTAAAGCATTGGTTTAAAAATATTTTTTGCGAGAAATTTAAGTCATAAAGGTCATAGACCAGTAAAAAGGCGTCTTTAAAAGTTTTTTTATTCTCTTTTAAGGCGTAAGGAATAATATCTTTGCGGTCAAATAATTTGTTCTTTTTTAAGGTGCTTTCATAGGCTTGATATATTTTTCCGATTTCTAATAGTTTCTCGTCTTTGGGGTTAATATTATTTAAAAATTCAGAGGGGGATATTAGAGCTTCTTTTAGTTCAAAGATAGTTGACTGTAGAATATCTAAAAATTTTTCGGCGTTATAAACTTCTTTAAAATAAGTTTTATCTAAAAACTGTTGGCTGAAGTTTTCCAAAAGCAGTGTTTCGCCTAAAAAAGGGAGACGTTGGTAACCGTTTTCCTCTATCTCGCTTAAAAAGCAAGTCGCCAGATCAAAGATAGTCAATAGATGTATATTTAAAAATTTAGAAAGCTCTTTAGCTAGTTCTTTTTTGAGTTCCTGTTTAGCTAAGGCTGAGGGGACAACTATATATAGCGGGCAATAGAGATCTTTTTCTTTTAAGGACTTAATAGTTTGGATAAAGGCGCTAAGTAAAGGGGCGTTGTTTTTATAACAGACAAGTTTTTTATGAGACATATAGCTTTCCTTATTATTAAAAAATCAGGTATTTGAGTTTATGATAATCATAGGCAGCCACTATGTCTATAAATATTAACCGGAGAGAAATTTTTTATCTTTTTTTAAAGGAAGTAAAGATTAAGTACCAGGATAAGAACAAAAAGTAAATGGTAAGCTTTGGTTTTATTCTTTGATGAGGTGCTCAAGCTTGCCATTAGGCAGTTTTTTGCCGTATAGATATTTAGCTCTAGATACTCTTTCTTTTAGGTTATCTTTTTTTTCTTCTTTGGAAGCCAGGTTATGCTTAAAAAGTAACTCCAGGATCTCTTTTTCTTTGTCTGTCCAGAAATTTTTTTCTTCTTCCATAATAATACCCGGGATTTTAATAAAAAGTAATACCAACTATAAGTTATATAATAATAAGGTAATATGTCAAGATATTTTTTACTATCAATCCAGTTTCCAAGCATTTCTGCTTTTTTATTTATAGCTTTAAAGGTATAAAGATATAAAAGAAATTGCAAGACTTAGCCTTTTTGAGCTAGTTATTTAGGGGATAAACAGTTAAAAAAGCTTAAAATAGAAAATCTTGGCTTTTATTTTACCTATAGATTATACTTAAGTCTCTGTAGATTAATTAGTTTTTAAAAGATAATTCGGCTAAGCTTTTAGTTGGGTAAAGAGATAACAATGAATAGCAAAACAGTTCAAAAAAGAGCAGATATTTTACTAGCTGTCTGCCCTCCTTTTGACCCCAGCATGCCTCCTTTATGTTTGGGGTATTTATCTGCCTATTTGATAGCGCAGGGCTTAGAGGTTGCCATTTACGATATTAATATTGAAGTATATAACAATGTAGATGCTAATTTAAAATCTCTTTGGCAGTTGGAGATATCCCACAGTTGGATTCATCGAAATATTTTTCCGGATATATATACAGAAAAACAGATTCAGCAGCTGGTAGATAACATTTTTTCTTTTGATACACCGATTATAGGGTTTTCGGTGAATGCGGCTAACCGGTTTACTACGATAGAGATCATTAAGAGAGTAAAAGAGAGAGATGCTGCGAAATTGGTTGTTGTCGGCGGCATGGGCTGTTTTTATCAGGAAGAAAGAAATTTTTTTCCTGATAACCTGGTTGATATTTTTGTCATAGGAGAAGGTGAAGAGACTTTAGCTGAGATTGTAGCGAATTTTAAACAAGGAAAGTCGTGTAAAGATATTTCTGGAGCTATCTTTACTAAAGAAGAGAAAATTTATAAAGCTCGACCGTTGATTTCCGATTTGGATAGTTTACCTCATCCTGATTACACCAGGTTTAACTTAGGAGATTATGCTACTACTATCATCCCTTTATTGGGAAGCAGGGGCTGTATTAATAAATGTGCTTTTTGCAGTGATTATCCTTTTTGGCAGGGAAAATACAGGTTTCGCGCTGCCGGAAAAATAGTAGAAGAGATTAAGCATCATTTAAAAAAGCACCGGAGAAAAAATTTTATTTTTTATGATCTGCTAATGAACGGTAATTTTAGAGAGCTTAATGCTTTATGTGATCTTTTGATTAAAAGTAATCTTAAAATAAAATGGCTGGCAGATATGTTAGCTTCCTCTCAAGCGGATGAAGAATTGTTTCAGAAGATGAATGAATCCGGCTGTTATGCTCTTTGCTGGGGAATTGAAAGTGGCTCGGACACTGTATTAAAGCTCATGAATAAAAGTTTCACGGCTCAAACAGCTGAAAATAATCTTAAAGCAGCAGCTTCAGCCGGTATTGATAATTATATTAATATTATTGTGGGCTTTCCGGGAGAAGAAGATGTTCATTTTGAGGAGACGATTAATTTTATTCGGAAAAATGCTCAAGCGATTAAGGGGTTAAATAATATTAATAGTTGTAATATTGTGGCTAATACTTATCTTTTTAATAATTACCGGAAATACGGGGTAACTATCGAGGAAGCTAAAAGTACGGTTGGACATATAAAATGGCAGAAGGGGGAAAATAATAACGAAAGAGTTAGGCAGCAGAGAGTAGAAAAAGTAAAAGCCCTGTTAGCAGAGATAGAAAAGAAGATCTATAACGATAATGTGCAATATATGGAAGAAGAGTTTACCAATAATTATCTTAATCATTATAACCCTTTAAGCTTAAAGGATAAGAGAGTAGATATCCTGCTTATTCAGGCACCTTATAGTAAAACCGCTATGCCGTCTTCAAATTTAGGATATTTGTCAGCTTTTTTAGAGCAAGAAAAATTTTTACACGAAGTTATTGATTTGAATATTTTGCTATTTAATGATTTAAGCGAAGAAAAAAAAGAATGGTGGCAGGATCACAAAAGGTTTGTCTGGTTAGATCAAGAAACAAGTAAGCATAATTTTAAAAGTATAGAGAAACAATTACAGATCTACTTAAAGAAAATAGCAGAGATAAAATCTGATTT
>Ga0180007_10002838_pt1 | contig 20088 bp, 15 predicted proteins | sample MM_PC_MetaG_FD_121122 | JGI IMG/M metagenome (GOLD analysis project Ga0180007, IMG submission 121122) | Groundwater microbial communities from the Aspo Hard Rock Laboratory (HRL) deep subsurface site, Sweden - MM_PC_MetaG | ecosystem: Environmental > Aquatic > Deep subsurface > Groundwater... | reverse complement strand
GTATCTATCCGCCGCCTCGGCCAGTTCCTCACGTTGAAGGCCGACAGGATCGCGCCGGCGTCCGCCAGGGGCGCCTCGCCCGCGGCGAATTCGCGGAACGAGTAGGACGGCAGCCTGCGGGCCACGGCGTTCAAGGCGACGCTCGCCTTGGCGCAGAGGCCGCGCCCCTCCCTGTCGGTTGGGATGTACGCCATGACGCCTGAGACTAGCTCGCGCCGGGCGTAGGAACGGACGGGCCTCCCGCGTACGAGCGCCTCGCCGGAATCTGGCTCGGCCTCTCCGCAGGCTACCGCCTCCAGGGCCTCTAAGCCGTTGCCGCCGAGGGCTATCACGGCGACTATCTCGCCCGAGCGTACGACCAGGTCAGCGCCGTCCAGGCGGTCGGCCCCGCGGCCGCCGAGAGAGACTCCGCGCAGCTCTAGCATAGCCGCGCCGGGCTCCTGCCCGCCGCGCTCTCCTGCCGGAATCGACGCGCCGCCCATTATCATGTCGGCTAGGCTGCGCTCGTCGACGTCCGACGCGGCGACGGTACTCTCGAGCCTCCCCGACCTCATCACGCTTATCCTATCGGCCAGCTCCAGTATCTCCCTAGCCCGGTGCGATATATACACGATTCCCGCCCCGGCGTCCTTGAGGCGCCCGATCAGGGCGAACAGCGCCGAGGTCTCGCGCTCGCCTAGGATGCTCGTCGGCTCGTCGAGGACTAGCACGTCCCCGCCCCTTGAGAGAGCCCGGAGTATCTCTACCTCCCTCCGCTCGGCGGCGGAGAGCGTCGATACGACGGCGTCCGGGTCGACGACGAAGCCGTACCTATCGGCGAGGATCGAGAAATCATAGGCCGCTCGGCGCCTGTCGGCGAATACGCCGAGCATACGGGGCTCGTGCCCGAGAGCCACGTTCTCCGCGGCGGTCAGGCCGGGGGCCAGCATGGAGTACTGCGGCACGAAGCCTATCCCCGCGCGCTCGGCGTCGCGGTGCGACCCGAACGACAGGCCCTCGCCCCTGAGCTCTATCCGCCCCGAGTCGGGGGATTCGAACCCGCACATGATCTTCGCCAGCGTCGACTTGCCCGCCCCGTTCTCGCCGACGAGGGCGTGCACCTCCCCGGGCCGTAGCTCGAAGGAGGCGCCGTCGACGGCGAGGGTAGCCGTCGACGAGTAATACTTGCTAACCGAGCCGAGCGAGAGTAGCCGCATCTGCCTTGAAGATACCCCTAGAACGTATCGAAGGAAAAGTCCGGGCTTCCGGAGGCTAGCCCCGCGAGCGCGGCCTCGAGCCCGGCCCGTATATCGGCCGGCAGCGCCGCGTAGCCCGCGCCCTCGGCGTCGAAGCCGACGTAGCCGTCGCGCGCCGAGACGATATCCGCCCTGCCGTAGATCGACCCGTCCCCGCCGAGCGCCGCCTTGAGCCGCTCGTAGACGAGCCTGTCCTGGGCCACCGTCGCGCAACCGACCACCGCTACCGGGTCCAGCGAGTAGCCGGCCCCGTCGAACCAGACGACCGATTTGCCGCGTTCCTTGGCGGCCGCGACGACGCCCTGCCCGCCCCCGCCCGCGATGGGTAGTATGACCTCCACGCCGGAGCCGTACAGCGAGCCGGCGAGCTCCGCGGCCTTGGCCGAGTCGTACCAGTTGCCGACCTCTCGTAGCTGTAGGGAGAACCCGGGATCTACCGCCCTGAGCCCGGCCTCGAACCCGGGGATGATCAGCCTGTCGAGGGTGGGATAGCGCTGAGCCACGACCATGCCGGCGGCGGGAGGCGCTCCGGGGCTCCGGGCCTTAGTCACGAGGGCCGCCAGGTATCCTACGATGTAGCCCTGCTCCTTTTGGTTATACAGGACCGTATGGATGGCGGGGTTGCCCGGGAGGTACGCGTCGGCGACGATGAAGCGGATGGCCGGATAATCGCCCGTGAGCTTGGCGCACAGCTCCGGCAGGGACGGGTTGGAGCTGACTATCAAGCCGAACTCGCCGGAGGCGACTGTATCGCGCAGGCTATCGAGCCAGGCGGATTGGTCGTGCCCCGCCTCGATGACCTTGATTGACGCTCCGGGGGTCTCGGCGACGGCCTTCTCGGCCCCCGCGACTAGCATCTCGTAGATTGGATTGCCCGAAGCGACCCCGGGCACGAAGACGGCGACCGATAAGGGATCGGCGGCCTTCGCGGCCTTCGCGCACGAGCCGAGTAACGCCGCGGCCGCGAACGACGCGGCTAAGGCCAGCTTGAATTCCCGTGACAAGAAGCGTTTCATCAGTTTCTCCTCGCGCGTACGCCAGAGCCTGCGGGCTGGACGCGCTATTCATTGATTTCCGTCGTCAGTATACTTTCGGAATCGATATCCGATGAGGGCCTACAGGCTATCGCGGAGCGAATCTTACGTTAAAGGTCAACTTGAATGGATCCCGAACGATCTTACAAGATAGGCGAGCTCGCGCGCATGTTCGGCCTCACGGCCCGGACCGTAAGGTTCTACGAGGAGCTCGGCCTCCTCGAGTCCGAGAGCCGCGAGGGATCGGCGCACCGGCGCTATCCGGAGAGGAACGCCGTCCGAGTGAGGCGGATACAGCAGCTCAAGGACTACGGCCTGACCCTCGCCGAGATCCGCGAGCTATTCGACCTAGCCGCGCGCGACCGCTCGGGCGAGTCTGTAAGGAAGAGCCTGTCGGAGAAATACCGCTCCAGGCTCGAGGAAGCCAGGAAAAAGCGGGACGCGCTCGATTCCTACATCGAGGACCTATCCTGGCACGTAGAGCAGCTGGAACGCGTGCCCGACTTCTTCGAGTGCCCGGGGGCCTCCTGCGCGACCTGCCTATGGGCGGAGCGATGCGACGTCCGCCTGCTCGTGTCGCCTAAGGACGGGGCGTAGCTTCCGTAACGGGCCTAGTTCCGCTATAACTGTACCATGATCGCAATCCCGCCCTCGATGTCCCAGAGCCTCGTCCTATTCATCCTAATATCCGTAGGCTTCGCCGCCGGGAAGGCCGGCGTCCTCAAGGGAGCCTCGGTCCGGTCGCTCTCCCGGTTCCTGGTGGATTTCACCCTGCCCGCCATCATCATAGTATCGATGCAGCGGCCCTTCAGCCCCGAGCTCAGGGATCAGGCGCTCCGCATCCTGGCTATCTCCTTCGCGGTCTACGCGGCGTCCTTCCCGCTAGCCTACGGGTTCGCCGCCCTGTACCGACGCTCCGGCCGCGAGGAGCTCGGGGTTCACCGCTTCGCCATGTGCTTCTCTAACGTGGCCTTCATGGGCTTTCCCGTCGCCGAATCGCTCCTCGGCAGGGAGAGCCTCTTCATCGTCGCCATCTATAACATACCGTTCCAGCTGCTAGCCTTCTCGGTCGGCATCATCATGATATCGGGGAACGGAGGCGGAGGCGTCCGGGGCGGGACCGCGCCCGGACACGCGCCCGGCGACGCGGCGCCGGCTCGGCCATCGCGGGCGACGAGGGGGTTCCTCAAGGCCCTGAGGAACCCCGCCATAATCTCGGCGCTTATAGGCTTCGCGCTATTCCTCGGGTCGGTCCGAATTCCCGAGCCGCTCTTCGCGTCCCTCGAGCTCCTCGGCGGCATGACGACTCCGCTGGCTATGGTCGTCATAGGCGCGGTGCTATCCCAGACGAGGCTTTCCGGCGTCCTCGGCAACCCGAGGCTCTGGGCCACGACGGCCTATAGGCTCGCCCTCCATCCTCTCCTCGTGTTCGCGTCCGCGAAGGCCGTCGGCCTGTCTGGCATGGAGCTGGCCGTTCCGGTGCTCGTCTCCTCCATGCCGGTGGCCGCCAACAGCACTATCCTGGCGGGAGTCTACGGCGGGGACGATGTAACGGCCTCGGGACTCGTATTCGTCTCCACGTTACTATCCCTCGCCACTATCCCGATCATAGGCCGGCTGATCCTGTAGGTCGACCGGCAAGTATAGTCGATCTCTCCCTTTACCCGCCCGCCAGGCGGGCGATATAGTCCGAGTCGGAATACCATGAAAAAGAAAAACACGGCGGGGCGCCGAAAAAGCCTAGCGCGATTCTTCTCGTATCTTTCACCGTACTGGGGGCTGTTCGCCCTCGGCTTCGCCGCCATGACCCTGGCGACGATAGCCAGGCTAGCCGGCCCGCTGATACTCCGCGGCCTCGTGGACGTGGCCATCCCGGCCAAGGATACCGCGGCGATGATACGGTACGCCCTGCTGTACCTCGTCATCATCGTGGCCATGGGAGGGCTGACGTACTACCAGACGACGACCATAGTCAGGCTCGGGCTCAACGTCGTGACCAACATCAAGCGCGACCTCTTCTCCCACCTCTTGACGCTCCCCGTAGCCTATTACGACAAGCATCCGGTGGGCGAGCTCATGGCCCGCGTCGAGAACGATACCGAGAAGGTCAAGCAGCTATTCAGCGAGACCGGCATCATGCTCGTCGGGAACGTCATATACTTCCTCGGCATGTTCGCCGTGTTCTTCGCCATCGACGCGAAGATCGCGACGCTCATATTCCTCCCCTCGCCGCTCTTACTAGCCGGCTTCTTCTTCGTCTTCGACAGGCTCAGGCCCCTATACGAGAAGAGCCGCAAGAAATACGCGGAGATAACGGCCATCGCCACCGAGTTCGTGCAAGGCATCGAGGTAGTGCAGGCGTTCAACCGCACCGAGCACGCCGCCCTCAGGCTCGAGGCGGCTAGCGCCGAGAAGCGAGACGCCGAGATCAAGGCCGGGATGATGGAATATACGACGATGGGCTTCATGGGCTTCCTGGGCGGGCCCGTGCTCATGGTGCTCATAATCAGGCTCGTCGCCCCCGGCGTCTTCTCGGGGGCGCTGACCGTAGGCACCCTGCTCGTGTTCATCGAGTACGGCGTACGGCTGTTCGAGCCGCTCTTCAGCATAGGCGAGAACATCAGGGGCATGCAGCAGGCCCGCGTAGCGCTCTCCCGCATATTCGACATCATGGACCTCGAGCCGGAGCCGTCGGGCGCGGGCGCGATCCCGTCGTTCGAGCGCGAGATAGAGTTCAGGGACGTCTCGTTCGAGTACAAGCCGGGGGAGACGGTCCTCGACCGGGTATCGTTCACTATCTGCAAGGGCCAGACCGTCGCCCTGGTCGGGGCCTCCGGCTCAGGCAAGACGACGACGGTGAGCCTCCTCTGCAGGTTCTACCAGGCGAGCTCGGGCGAGATACTCGTCGACGGGACGCCCCTGCAGGACCTGGCCCTCCAGGAGTGGCGCCGCAAGATAGGGCTCGTCCTCCAGGATATATACCTGTTCCCCGGGACCATCCTGGAGAACGTGCGCGTCTACGACGAGGACCTCGGGCCCGAGGCCGCGATGGCGGCGCTGGCTACCGTGCACGCCACCGACTTCGTCTCGAGGCTCCCCGAGGGAATGGGAACCGAGCTCCACGAGCGCGGCTCCAACCTATCCATGGGCGAGAAGCAGCTCTTATCGTTCGCCAGGGCCGTGGCCTTCGGCGCGGAGATAGTCATCATGGACGAGGCCACCGCCTCCGTCGACGTCGCCACGGAGCGCCGGATTCAGGAGAGCCTCGAGCAGCTGCTGGAGGGCAGGACCGCGCTGATCGTGGCCCACAGGCTATCCTCGATACTGAAGGCCGACAGGATACTGTTCTTCCAGGACGGCCGCATCATCGCCCAGGGAAGGCACGACGAGCTGGTGGCCGCCTTGCCCGAGTACCGGGAGCTCGTGCGGCTCCAGTTCCCAGACCTAGAGACGGAAACGGAGGGCGCGCTATGAGCGACGCCGCGAACGGCGCGTCCGCGCCCCGCGTGAACCATATACGGTGGATCGGCAGGCTGTGGAGCGAGAAGCCATGGCTCATCGCCGGCCTCTTCCTCCTCACGCTCCTCTCGAGCGCGGTAGCGGTGACCTACCCCTACCTGAGCAAGCTCCTCCTGGACATGATCCAGGGGCTCCTCGAGAAGCCCGGGATAGAGGATCCCATGCGCCAGGTCGACCGGCTCCTCCTGGTCTTCGTCGCCGTCGGCGTCGGCGGCCTCGTCGCCTCGCTCTTCCCGGGCGTCAGGGGCGTGACCAACTCGATCTTCGAGCACGCCATACGCTCCAAGTACTGGAGGAAGGTGCTGGGCAAGGACTACGCGTTCTTCGCGGCCTTTCCCTCGGGCGACATCGTCACGAGGCTCACCGACGACCTCTACGATTTCCCCAAGCTCGCCTGGTTCCTGTGCTCCGGCATATTCCGGGCGGTGGAATCGATTAGCAAGGTCGCCTTCTGCCTCGCGGCGATGGCGCTGCTCGACTGGCGCCTCACGCTTTTCTCGCTCATACCCATCCCCGTCATGATCGCGCTGTTCTATATTACCCAGGACAGGATCTACGATACCTTCCAGAAGAACCAGCAGGCTATCAGCGCCATCAATACCAGGCTGGAGATGAGCTTCTCCGGTGTCAGGATAATCAAGGCCTACGCCTGCGAGGATAAGTATAAGCGCTTCTTCTCCGACGTGCTCCGGACGCGATGGACCACCGAGATGGCGGTAGCGAAGCTCGAGGTGGTGCTCCATCTCATCTACCAGTACATCGACTACGTGGCCCAGGTCGGCATCGTATTCGCTGGCGGTCTCATGGCGGTGCAGGGCAAGATCTCGATAGGGACCTTCTACGCGTTCTATACCTACCTGTCGATGCTCATCTATCCTATCCTCGACATACCCCAGCTGTTCGTCTCCGGGAAGCGCGCCTTCGTCAATATCGACAGGCTCGAGGAGATGGCGGCCTTCCCCGGCCCCCGGACGCCTAGCGAGCCCGCCCCCATCGGCGACATAGAGTCCATCGACTTGAGCGGGGTCTCGTTCTCGTACGGGGACAGGCCCGGCGACGCCCTTTCGGACGTCACGCTCAGGGTCGCGAGGGGCGAGCGCATCGGCGTCATAGGCCCCGTCGGCTCCGGCAAGTCGACCCTGATGAAGACGCTGCTAGGCGTCCTCCCCCCGGGCAAGGGCTCGGTCAGCGTGAACGGCGTAGACCTCTCTACCGCGGACCTCGCCTCGTACCGCGCCAAGATAGGCTACGTGCCGCAGGAGGCGTTGCTGTTCTCGGGGACGCTCAGGGAGAACGTCGACTTCGGCTCGGACGAGCCCGGCGACGAGCTGTTCGTCACCTCCATCGCGGCGGCCCAGCTCGAGGACGAGCTGGCCTCGTTCTCCGGCGGCCAGGATACGATAGTGGGCCAGCGCGGCGTCAGCATCTCCGGCGGGCAGAAGCAGCGCATGGCCATAGCCCGCGCCATAGCCAGGCGGCCGCAGTTCCTGCTCTTCGACGACATCACGGCGAGCCTGGACGCGGCCAACGAGGAGCGGCTCATGCGCAGGCTCGACGAGCTATACTCGGGACTCGGCTTCGTCATCGTCTCGCACCGCCTCTCGACGCTCCAGTACGTTGACAAGGTGCTGTACCTCGACGGCGGCAAGGTGCTGGGCTTCGGCACGCACGACGAGCTGCTCGCGCTACCCTGGTACAGGTCCTTCATCGAGGAGCACATGGGATCGGCGAGCCAGGCCTAGCCTCTCTGCTACCCGCTCTCAGCCCTTCCTAGTACCTGACGAGGAGCGACAGGGCGAGGAAGGGAATGGCCATGGCGCTCAAGACGGCGCCGGTCTCCAGCATCACGGTACCCCCCGCGGCGTCGCCGGCCTGCGTCAATATGAAGCCTGTCACGGCGAGGCCGGCCCCGCCGAGGCCGCAGAGGCCGCCCGCGATGATGCCGCCCTTCTGCAGGCGGGCGGAGGCGCGGAACGCGGCGACGCCCTCCTTCCCGAGGGCGCCCTCGGGAAGGAAATCGGGAGCCGGCTCGAAGCGGGCCTTCGCGTCGGCGTAGCCCCGGTCGTAGCCCGCCTCGTACAGTTCCGTCAGGCTAGCCGAGTCCTCTGCCGCGCCCGCGGCCGGAGCTACGGTAGCAGCCGCGGCCGGAGCTACGGTAGCAGCCGCGGCCGGAGCTCCCGTCGCGACCGGGGCCGCGACGGGAGCGAGGACCGAAGACACGGAGGAATAATCGTTGGCCGACCAGAAGTCCTTGATGCTCTGCTCGACCGCTCCCCTCGTCGCCTCGGCCTTCCCGGCGGAGCCTTCTACGCGCACCATCTCGCCCGCGGCTATCACGAAGGCCCTCGGTATGGCCTCGAGCGACTCGGCGGCCTGCGCGTCCGACTTGACGAACGCCGTCACCTCCACCGATCCCTCGAAGCAGTAGACGTTAGTCGCCATGGACGCCGTCGCGAGGCGGGACGCCACCACGTCGAGCCCGAAGTCGGTTCCCCTGACCCCGGCTACCGCCTGGGAACTCCGCAGGGAGAAGGCTTCCGTCCCGGTCAGCTTCTCGACCTTGGCGCGGACCCGGCCGTACACGAGTTGCATGGAAGTCTGGCCGTCGGAGAGCCGCTCCAGGATAAAGGTAGTATTCTCGGATAGCTTTATTACGGATCCGCCGGAGGACAGCCTGAGCTCGACGAATACGCCCTTGCCCGTCTGCACCTGATCGCCCTGGTACAGCTCGAGCCCTATCGCGTCCTGGCCGGGCAGCCTGCGCCCGTCGCGTATCACGATGAGGTCGTCGCCGGAGGAGTACTCGACGATTGCCGCCGCCCGGCCCTGGGCCCAGGCGCCGCTAGCTACGAGCGCTAGCGCGCAGGCGATAACGCGACGATCGATACTTGCCTTCATCGATGGACCTCCGTACTCGCTCATCTGCTTTGCTACTACTATACCATGACGCGGACAGGGCCAGCAACGCGCGCACGAAATCGTTGATTAAACGGGTACAAGCCTATATACTACTCTAAAATATGGAGCAGCTGCTCAACGAAATCAGGATCGCCTACATAGATTCTGGAATTAACCAAGTCATACTCGACATTCCCGAGGGTGCCCGTAACGGGCCTTACGGGATGCGGTTCAATCAGAACGAGGAATACTTCGTAGAGCTCGGCTCGCCGCTCTTCGTCCCGCGGCTCCCTATACACCACGATATACGGAGGCCCGTGCCCGACGCGGACTACGCTACGGCCGTCAAGGACGTCGTGAAACAGATGGTTTCGTTGCTGCCCGAGTGCTTCTCGGGCCTTACCTACTTCTTCGATCCCGCCGAGATCCTCAAGCCGTGCTTCTATCGCCTATACAAGGCCGATACCGACGTCTACCTCTATCTCCTCCGCGTAGACCTCCTGCCCCGCCCCTTCGAGGTAGAGACAATCGAGGCGGGCACTAACGACCTGACGCAGGCCTACTCCACGCGGCGCGTCTACATGGAGTCCGAGATCATCCCCCTGGACGCGGTGATGTGGGAGTCCGGACGGGTCAAGGCGTTCCGCATACGCCAGCTAATATCGCAGACATGGATAGGCGAGACAGGCAAGGGCTATCTCGTCCGCGGCGTATGGATGGACACGGACCTATCCAAATTCTTCACCAAGCTATTTCTGCCGTCTGGCAAGCGCATCTATCCGTACTATCCCCTGTTCTGCAAGTATAAGACCATCTGCGCGACGTCGCCAGTCATGAGCTCGGAGGGCCGGAGGGGCCTCATCCCCCTGCTTCACCGGACCGTGCAGTTCTTGTCGCCGGAGATAGGCAAGATCCAGGACGTCCTGAGGAATTCGAAATTCGAGGAGAAGCTGCCCGAATTCGCCGCCCTTCGCGATAGGATCCCCGATTCGTGGAGGGGTCCGCTCGCCGGATTCGGCGTAAAAGCCTACTTGAACGATCGCGAGCAGAAGGAGTATTCCCTCGAGTATGGAAACGATACGGCTTAACGATATACGCGGCCTGAGAGTCACCGTCATGGGGCTCGGGCTCAACGGCGGGGGCGTCGCCTCGGCCAGGTTCTTCGCCGAGCGGGGCGCGAAGGTCACCGTTACCGATACCAAGGACGAGTCCGTCCTGGCGGAATCGATCCGGGCCCTCTCGGCGTACGATATCAGGTACGTGCTCGGCCGCCACGAGACGGCCGATTTCTCGGAGGCGGACCTGGTCATCAAGAACCCGGCGGTCAGGCCGGACAACGCCTTCCTCCGGGCGGCCAAGGCGGTCGAGACTGACCTTTCAGTATTCCTGCGGCTCTGCCCCGCGCGCATCGCCGCGGTGACCGGCTCCAAGGGCAAGTCGACCACCTCGACGGCCCTGGCCTGGATGCTCGGCTCTAGCGGCGTAAAGACCTTCCTAGGCGGCAATATCACCGTCTCCCCGCTCGGGTTCCTCGACGAGACCGGACCCGACGACGTCGTCGTGCTGGAGCTGTCGAGCTGGCAGCTCGGCGACCTCAAGGGCCTAGGGGCGCTGAGGCCGAGCGTGGCCGCCCTTACCCGCATAGTCCCCGACCACCTGGACCGATACGGCACCATGGAGGCCTACGTCGCCGACAAGCGCCTGATCTACGCCGACCAGGGCCCGGAGGACTGGACCGTATACGATATCGACGACCCGTACGGCCGTTCGTTCGCCGCCGAGACCAAGGCCCGGACGCTCGCCTACGGCGCGAACCTGCCGGAGGGCGCGTTAGGGGTAAGCGTACCGGCGATCGGTCCCTGCGTCGCGGAGCTGCCGGGACTCGGGCGAGCCGTCCTCGTCCCCGAGGGACTCCTCGTCCCCGGCGCGCACAATAGGCGCAACGTAGCCGCGGCCGCGATCGCGGCGTGGGCCCTCGGGGCGGCTCCCTCCGCGATCGCGTCGGCCGCGGCCTCCTTCAAGGGCGTCGAGCACAGGCTCGAGCCGATACGCACGCGTCGCGGGGTCCGATGGTACAACGACTCGGCCGCCACCGTGCCCGAGGCGACGCGGGCCGCCGTGGAGGCCTTCTCGGAGCCGGTAGTGCTCATCACGGGAGGCACCGACAAGAAACTAGACTTCGCCGAGGCTAGGGCCGCCTATAGAGCGGCGGCCGCCCTCGTCCTCCTGGAAGGCACCGGCACCGATAAGATCCGCGCTATCCTTGACGCCGATTCCATTCCGTACCGCGGGCCGTTCTCCTCCATCCAGGAGGCTGTACTCGAGGCCTCGGCCGCGGCTACGCCCGGCTCCATAGTGGCGCTATCGCCGGGATGCACATCGTTCGGTATGTTCAAGAACGAATTCGACCGGGGCCGGAGCTTCAAGGCGGCCGTAGCGGCCCTTCCCGATTAACGCGAGTACGATATAGAGCAATAGCCCACCGACGAGTCCGCCCCGGGCGTGATCTCGTCGCTGGAGCCCCGCATGAGCAGGCGGGAGCTCGACGCGCCTACGCTCCCGGCGTAGGCCATCGCAGCTATCGCCGCCCCGACCGAGCAGGCCGAGCCCTCGTCGCCGGCCAGGCGCAGGGCGGCTTCCGTATCGAAGCCGAGGAAGGCCGCCTCGATGGCGGTGTCGGATTTCCTCGCCCACGCGAAACCCGTCCGGCCGGAGCCGGCGGGCTCGAACCCGTAGGACTTGCCGTAATGCGTAAGATCGGTAGACCCTAGCACGAAAACCCGCTTAGAGCTTCTCTGCGCGTACTCCGCGATCGCGAGCCCCAAGTCCTTCGCCCCCGCGTCGTTAGGGGCCCTGAAGCAGGCGACGGGGACGCCCTCGAACCTATACGCGGCCATGGGCAGGTGCACCTCGACGGTATTATCGGCGCTAGTATCGGGGACGGCCTTCACCGCGCCTGCCACTTCGCGGACGAGCTCCGCGTCCGCGGCTACGACGCGCGAGGGCGTCTCGAAGCCGTCTTCGGGGTAGTACCTGAACTTGGAGCCCGCGGCTAGATGCCCGCCCACTATGACGACGGCGTCGGCGTCCGCCGCCGCGCCCCATGCCGCCCACGCGATCCGGCCGGAGTAGTACCACCCCGCGTGGGGAGCGATGCAGGCCGACGCGCCCCCGGGCCTGGCCGCGCCGTCTACCCGGTCCCACGCGCCCAGCCTAGCCTCGAGCTCCCTGGCCGAGGCGGGATACCATCCCTCCGGGAGGCTCCTCTGTCGGATGGACATATAGACTCCTTTCGGTTCCAAAATAGCGATAATAGGATTATACTCTACGACCATGAAACGTGGACCATTACTTATAGCTCTGTGCTCCTCCGTCGCAGTCGCGCTCATAGCCGCGTGGCCCGTCGCGCGCATAGCCCGCGCCGTAGGAGCCGGTCAGTCCGAGGCCCGCTCTTCCTTCTCCTCGCTCAGGCGAGCGGCCCTGAACGTCGTGTCCGAGCCGGGCGACTCCGTAGGGAAAGCATGGCGCGCGGAGGCCGAATCCGCGTGGCGCTCTCAGGGCCGACTCCTGGCGCTAGTGATCAAGGACTCCGATGGCGAGGTGCTCTACGCCATGCCGGGATCCTCCCCCTATTATAAGAGGACGGACGACGGTCTGTCGTTCGAGCGCCCCGAAGGCACGACCACCCGTTTCAGCGGCCCCCTGTCGTCGGGGCTCTCCATTGAGGCCCTCTACGTGACGCTTAGCCAAGAAGCGGCCTTCTATCCGATCAGGGACGCGGCGGTGGTACTCGCCGCGCTGCTCGCGGCGCTCGTAGCCTGGCTTCTAGTATTGTCGAACGTCAGGCCGGAAGCCGACGCGCGGGCCGAGGAAGGCGCCGAGTCCGGCGACAGGGTCCCGGGACCGCCCCCGGTTCCCGCCGACGAGTGGGCGCCCGCCGTTCCCGAGATCGAGCTGGAAGAATCGTCGCTCTATTCGGAGGACCCCTTCGACGAGGCAGCCATCGAGCCGATCTCCGTACGGGATGGCGCCGAGCCCCTTTCCCGCGAACCGACCCGCGAGCCGGCCCGCGAGCCGAAGCCGGCCGAGGCCCCGAAGGCCGCTTTCCTCAGCAAGGACGATCTTCCCGACGGAGCCCTCGAGGGCCCTCGAGGCCTGTTCGACTCCGAGTCCAGCCTCGGCTGGGAGGCGTACCTCCGGGAGCGCCTCAGCGCGGAACTGAGGCGCTCCGCCTCGTTCGAGCAGGACCTTTCCCTCCTGATCGCCTCGCTTGACGGCTCCAAGCGGGGAGACGAGGAATTCAACCTGTTCGCGGCCTCCGTCAGGGATTTCTTCAGCTTCAAGGACATGGCGTTCCTGTTCGGGGACGACGGCGCCGCGTTCATCCTGCCTAACATGGACGTCGACCACGCCCTGAGGATGAGCGAGGAACTGCAGAAGAAGCTATCTCTCCTCTTCCGCAGCCGCATGCCGGGAGGCGGCAGCGGCATCCATATGGGGCTGAGCTCTAGGGCCGGACGCCTCGTCGACGCGGACAGGATCATAGGAGAGGCGATGGCGGCCATAGGCAAGGCGAAGAGCGACGGGAGCGATTCCATCCTGGCCTTCAGGCCGGACCCGGAGAAGTTCCGGGCCTACCTCGCGGGCCAGTAGCCTAAGGCTTGAGCTCGTCGAGGGTCTTCAAGGCCTCGGCGAGCGCCCAGGCAGGAACGTATAGCCGCCGCTCCCTCTGGGACGAGGCCACGGCGAACCTGCCGTCTTCCCGCCTCTCCTCGATCGATAGCCTAGCCGAGCGCCCGTTGCCCAAGCGTAGCTCCACGCCGACGCCCTGGGCTGCCTTAGCCTCGCTTGCCGGAGCGTAATCGTCCCCTCGTATAGAGGCCAGCGCGCGCACGAGCGCCTCCACCTTAGCCGGATCCAGGGCTATCCCCTTTGCGGTCCATCCGGAACCGGACTTGCTAACAGTAAAATCGTACGACTCGACGACGCCGTCCTGTGAGGCCTGGCCGCCCTCGAACGCTATCTCCTGGACTGACTCTACGGTCGGCGGAGCGGTCCAGGCCCTGAGGTCCAGCCAGGAGCTACGGTCGCCCAGGGCGTAGGACGCCATTCCGGACGATGCTAAGTAAGCCTGGGACCCGCCCTCCGGGGCGAGGTACACGCTGCCCGACGATTGGGCGTAGGAGCCCAGGGTGAATTCGCATACTACCGAGCCCTTGGCGTCGGAAAGCGATACCTTCCTGGCCGACTCCCCTTCCAGGCCCAAGCTGGCCCAGGACGATTTGTCCCTCGCTACGGGCTCGAGCCGTTCTACCGAGTCGACGGCCTTGAGGAAGGCTTCTATCCTGGCTCCGTCGGCGGGCAGGCCGCCGTCGGGCGCTAGGTACGTCCAGGAGCCTCCGCTCTTCGATAGCTCGACGACCTCCGGCCCCTCTATCCTGATGGCGCTGACGTCCGAGGCGTCAGCCAGGAGGTCGCGCCTCGTGGATCGGGCCTCGGCGGATCGTGGCGACAGCGCTATCCCGAGGATTATCGCGAGCGCCAGGAAGGCGTCGAGGGCGAGCAAGGTCTTGAAACGCCGATTATAGTCCGTCATGCCGCGCCTCCCTTCGATACGGCCCGCGATTCTCTCTCCAGCCTATTCCGCCCGGCCGAGCGGGCGAGCGCGTAGACTACGATCCCGAGCGGGACCAGGCCTAGGCACACGGCGTACGTCAGGGCGACGAGGAAGTCGCGAAGCCCCGCGTCCTTGATCCTATTGAGCCGGGTATCCGACGTCGCCCTGGAGCGTATCGATATCAAGTCGTCGCGCGAGCTGAGCCAATCGGCGGCCGATAGCGCGAACGACGCGTTGAAGCCGGAATCGCTCATCCTCATAAGGTCGGTGAGGAAATCTCCGGATGAGACTACGACGAGGCGAGTCTCCGGCGATACGGCGGCGGGCGCTGGGGCCGCGGGGGCGCCGTCCCTGTACGGCCTGTCCCCCGCCGCGAACGCGCTCGGGAACGAGCCTGTCGCGGAGGCCGCGAGGAGGTACTGGCCTCCCGTCTCCGTTCGCTCGAGCGCGTAGAGGCCCTGGTCCTCGGGCCCCGCGGCGAAACGCGAGGTCTGGAGCCAGGCCTTGGGCGTAGTCCAGGCGAGCTTCGTATAGCTCGCCCCGGGCGCGGGCTTAAGCTCGAGGGCGCTAGGCCAATAGAGGTCCAAGCCCGCGAACCTCGCCGTCAAGGGGCTGTCGGCGTCGACGAAATCGGCGTCCACGGCTACCCAGTGAGGGTATCGCACGTACTGGATCTGGAGCCCCCCGGACTGCCTCTGCGTCTGGAACGGCACGGTGAGGTTCGACTGGTCGAGGACGAGGTTGCGCCTCACCTCGAAGCCGTACGCCGACAGGGTCGAGAGCAAGCCTCCGTCCGGGACCGCGGCCGCGGCCAGGCCCCGGTTCGGGTCGACGTTCACTCCCTTGACCGCGAAGAAGGCCTTCCCTCCCCGCATTATGTACGCGTCCACGAAGGCCGCGTCGTACCTGTCCATGGCCGCGTTGCCGAGCACGAAAAGGACGCTGACGTCGTCCTCGACGGCCGCGCCGCGGCGAATCTCCCGAGGCTCGTAGCCGGCGCCCGCGAGTACCGAGGAGAGGGTCTGGTAGTCGGCCGAGACCGACTTATCCTCGTCGCCGACGAGGAGCCCGGCTACGAGGTGTATATCGCCGACGACCGAGCGCACGGCCTTCACAATCTCGTACTCGAGCGTCTCGGTGGAGAGTATGGCGGGTATGCTCTCGTGCCGGTCCAGGTACTCGACGACTATGCCCGTATAGACGAGGGCGACGCGCTGCTCCGACTTCTCCACGACCTGCATCTGCTGAGCGGCGAGGCCGAAGCGATCGGCCTCGCTTGAATCCTTAGTCGGATCCACTACCCTGACGCGTACCTTACCCTTATTGGCGGCCTCGAGCTCCCGGAGGAGGTCCTCTATGGCGCCGGGCCCGGGATGCCTGTCGGCGAGGCTCTTGGAGACGAAATAGCTTATGCGCACGCTCTCGGGAATCTCGTCGTGCAGGCCCCGGGCCGCCTCGGACAGCGTGAAGGCCCGGCTCGACGTTAGGTCGATGCGGGCGAAGTACATAGTCGACGCTATAGCCGAGAGCGCGATAGCCGCCGCCGCCAGCGCCATGAGCGTCCGTTCCCGCTTCCTGATGGTATCGTGCATCGCGCCTACCTCCACTTCCCGGCGGCGAGCAGCCGCGTCGTGGCGTAGAGGCAGGCTACCGTTATGATTGCGAAGTACGCTACGTCGCGCGTATCGACGACCCCGCGGGAGAACGACGCGAAGTGGTACGATAGCGACAGCCAATTGACGAGCCCGGCGAGCGCCGCCGGCAGGTCCATCCAGACGGTAAGCTGGGATAGCAGGCTCAAGGCCAATAGGACCAGGACCGTGGACATGAAGGCGCTGATCTGGTTCTTCGACGTCCCGGAGATCGCCTGCCCGATGGCTACGACGGCCGAGGCCGCCATGGCGGCGCCGAGGTATTCGGCGAGCACGGTGCCCGGGTCGAAGCGGCCGAACATGGAGGCCATCAGGGGAACGGGCAGGCTCGCGGCCAGGGCGACGCCGATGACGGCCATGGTCGCCAGGTACTTGCCAGCGACCAGCTGGCCCTCGCTGAACGGCATCGTAAGGAGCAGCTCGTACGTCCCCTGGCGGCGTTCCTCGGCCCAGAGGCGCATCGTCAGCGCCGGGGCGAGGACCGATAACACGAACGGCATGAGGGAGAAATAGCCTCGCATCGTCGCCTGGCCGGCTGCGAAGAAGTTTCCTAGGAAGAAGAACAGCGTCCCGCATACGAGGAGGAACGCGACGATGAAGATATACGCGACGGGGGAGTTGAAATAGGCCGAGACCTCCCGCTTCGCTATGGTGAAGGTCCCGTTCATTTGCCAGCGTCCTCCCGCGTGAGCCGTACGAATATATCCTCCATGGACATACGCTCCCGACGCATCTCGACGAGCTTAGCCCCGGATCCGACGGCCCAGTCGAATACCGACTCGGCGACCGAGTCGCCGTCGCCCGGGCCGGCAATTATCATGAACCTGGCGGGGGACGCGGTCGCGCCCGCCCGCTCCGCCGAGCGCACTCCGGCCAGGGAGCGGAGGCTTTCCAACGCCGCGGGGCCGGCGTTCGTTAGGGCGCACTCGATGCGTTCCTCGCCTTGCATGCCGGCGGCTATCTCCGCCGCGCTCCCCTGGGCGACTATGGTCCCCTCGTTGAGGATGAGCACCTCGGAGCAGAGCGCCTCGACCTCCTGGAGGATGTGGGTAGATAGGATGACCGTCTTCTCCGAGCCCAGGGAACGGATAAGGGCGCGGATCTCCAGTATCTGATTGGGGTCGAGGCCCGTGGTAGGCTCGTCCAGGATCAGGATGGCGGGATCGTGGAGTATGGCCTGGGCCAGGCCGACTCGTTGCCTATAGCCCTTGGAGAGGCGTTCCATCCGCACGCCGTAGACGCCGCCGAGCCCGCAGGCGACGACGGCCTTCTCGATGGCGGCGTTACGCCGAGCCCTGCCCGACCTAGCCGAGAGCCCCCTCGCGTCGGCGACGAACCCTAGGTACTCCGCTACCGTCATGTCCAGGTACAGGGGAACGCCCTCCGGCAAGTACCCGACGACGGCCTTGACCCCCACCGGATCCAGCGCTACGTCCTTGCCGTCGAGGAGGGCCGTGCCCGCGCTCGCCCTGTGGTAGCCGGTGAGCGCCTTCATGATCGTCGTCTTCCCCGCCCCGTTAGGCCCCAGCAGGCCGACGACCCTTCCCGATCCTACGGTAAAGCTTACTCCGCGCACGGCCTCGAATTCGCCGTAGCGCTTCGCGAGCCCCGATACTTCTATCATGCGAGCCTCCGAGATAATACTGGCCACAAACAACCGGAGGCGCCGCCCGGTTACGGGCCATTTTCCGCGGCCTCAGGCCGGGCCGCTAGTCCACGTAGTCGATGGAGAAGCGCATGCGATCCTTCGAGAGGACCGTCTCGGGGAAGACGGCCTTGGCCTCGTCGAGTAGCACGCGGAGCTCCTGCTCGGCGTATCGAGGGCTGTAGTGTATCAGGGCCAGCTTCTTGACCTCGCCGGCGTCCCTGGCGATGGTCGCGGCCTGGAAGGCCGCCATATGCTTCTTCTCGACCGCGCTCGGTAGCAGCTCGCGCTCGAACATCCCCTCGCAGACGAACAGGTCCGAGCCCTTAACCTCGGGGGCTATCTCGGGGAAGTATAGCGAGTCGGTCACGAAGCTGAATTTCCGTCCGGTCCTGGCCGCGCCCATCACGTCCTCAGGCCTCACGACGCTCCCGCCCGAGCCTTCGACCGTCTCCCCGGCCTGCAGCCTCGACCAGAGCGGCCCCCTGGGCACGCCCCGCTCCACGGCCCTCTCCGGGTGGAACGCGCCCGGGCGGGGATCCTCCTCGAACGCGTAGCCGTAGCAGGTCTTGGTATGGCGCAACGGGAAGGCCCGTACCCTGAAGCCGTCGCCCTCGTAGCATATCGCCGGCGCCTGGATCTCCTTGACGATTATCTCGTAGTTGATATACATGTCCAGCACTCGGCGGCTCGTCTCGACGTATTCCGCTATCCTAGGCGGGCCGTATATATAGAGCGGCTCGTCGCGGTCCACCTGGCTGGACAGCATGAGCAAGCCAGGCAGCCCGGTCACGTGATCCGCGTGCGTATGCGAGATGAATATCGCGTTGATCTTCTTCCAGCGGAGGTTGAGCCTCCTGAGGGCTACCTGCGTACCCTCGCCCGCGTCGAAGAGGAACAAGTCCCCCTCGCGGCGCAGGAGGACGCTCGTCAAGTGTCTATGCGGCAGCGGCATCATCCCGCCGCAACCGAGGATAAAGGCTTCTAGGTTCATCGTACGGTACTATACGGAAAAAACGTCCTATTTGGCAATCGCGGGCGAGTCCGAGGCCGCGGGCCGCTATTCGTCACGCGACACTTGCCCAGGGACGCACTTTCGTGCGAAGATACAATGATGCGAGAATTCATGGACCTCGGGCTAAGCGACGCCGTAGCAAAGGCATTCGCCTCGCTAGGGTTTGAGGCCCCCACCGAAATACAGAGTCTAGCCATACCGGCTATCATCCAGAAGCGCGACGCCTACGTGAGCTCCGCCACCGGCACGGGAAAGACGTTCGCGTACTTGGCGCCCATCCTCTCGGCGATAGACGCCGGCGCGAGGACCGTGCAGGCGATTGTCGTCACGCCGACGCACGACCTGGCCGCCCAGATCGAGCGGGAGACGGTACGGCTCGCGGAGGCGGCGGGGCTCGGCGTCAGGGTAGCCTCCGCTCTCGGATCGATACCCCTGAAGCGCCAGCTCGATAGGCTAGCCGACAAGCCGCACGTGATCGTCGGGTCGGCCGGGCGCATCCGCGACCTCGCGCTGGCCGGGCACATAGAGCTTTCGGCCTGCCTATGGGCCGTGCTCGACGAGGCGGACAGGCTCTTCGAGAACGAGGCCATAGACATCACGACGGAGCTGCTCTCGGCGCTGCCCGAAGGCTGCAGCAGGGTCCTGGTCTCCGCCTCCCTGCCCAACCGTACCGTGGAGCGCTCGTCCGCCTGGTTCAGGGACGCTCTCAAGCTGATCATCGACCCGTCCGAGGCCCTGCGTACCACCATAGAGCATTGGTGCTTCCACTCCGCCTCCCGATCGAAGCTCGAATTCCTAAGGCGCTTCGAGTCGGCCGTTAAGCCCGAGCGCTGCCTGCTCTTCGCCTCGTCGAACGCCGCGATATTCACGATACAGAAGCGCCTCGACTACCTCGGCTTCCCCGCCGTCGTGCTCAAGTCCGACAAGGACGGCTCCGAGCGCAGGAACGCCCTTACGGAGTTCTCGAGCGGCGCCGCTAGATGGCTCATAACCACCGACCTCGGCGCCCGTGGGCTCGACCTGCCCGACGTCTCCCACGTCATCAGCTTCGACCTGCCCGAGGAGCCCACGATCTACATGCACCGCGCCGGCCGCACCGGCAGGGCGGGCAAGCACGGCGTCTCGGTCGCTCTCGCCGACCTCGTAGAGCTCAAGAGGGCCTCTAAGATAGCGGTCCGGTACGGCTTCCCCTTCGTCTGCAAGATACTCGACTCCGGCGTCGTGCACGACATAGAGCCGGAGAACTTCTTCGCCATCGCCGAGGAAGAGGAAGCGGCCAGGAAAGACGTCAAGCTGGAGGGGACGAAGCGCCCCGATCCGCGCCGGCGACCGATGGACAGGCCTCGCCGCCCTATGGCCGACGAGGATCGGCGCCCGCGACGCGATACCTCGAGGGCCCCGATGCGCGAGCAGGGCCGTCCTCCCGTACGCGACCCCGGACGCGACGCCAATCGCGACAAGCGGGACAGGCCG
>Ga0180007_10002837_pt1 | contig 20089 bp, 40 predicted proteins | sample MM_PC_MetaG_FD_121122 | JGI IMG/M metagenome (GOLD analysis project Ga0180007, IMG submission 121122) | Groundwater microbial communities from the Aspo Hard Rock Laboratory (HRL) deep subsurface site, Sweden - MM_PC_MetaG | ecosystem: Environmental > Aquatic > Deep subsurface > Groundwater... | reverse complement strand
TATCAAGTTGAGTGATCGGTATTAACTCACCGTTATCATCAAATAAACCCTGCACATTGGAATAGGCTAATCTTGATATTTCCTCTAAAACCCGCTCCGGCTTTTTACCGTCGTCGCCTAATTGTTTTGTGCGTTCAGCAATGGCTTTAATAACTTTCGGATTATTAAGCAAAGCGCCAGCCGTATTTCCTGGTGATTTTGACAGGGAACCGGCTCGTCTCGCGGCTTTCGCACCGTCTCTTTTGGGGTCCGAAAGGAGTTCATCTATAAATCTATCCTGAAACGGTGTAAGTTCGGTAAGAGATATAGGCATTGTAAAACTCATAAAAAAAGCCCTTGCCCCCCTGGCGCGAGGGGAGAAGGGCTTTGAAAAGCCATAGGGAAAGGAGGTTAAACCTATGGCAGGGCTAACGTTGGTATCTTTGCATACGATGACCGGGCGGTGCTAAGTGCATGATCCATTTACGATAGGCGCCACGCATGAGGCGGCATAATCTTCTACTCACCATCATTCGTTCTTTAGGGGCATCAAGGAGTTTAATTACCTTATCTAAAACATCCACACTCTGGAAAATAAAAGTAACTTCCAGTGCCTTGAATAATTGATAAGAATCTAAAACCTGTCCACTTTCGGAAATTACCCTGGGTTGTAGCGGTGATGCTTTAAGGCCCCTGTTCCATAACGAATAAAAGCGGATATCCTCAACAAAATCATAGTCTTGAAGTGGACACCCACCTCTAATAAACGGGCATAATAAGCGTGTATTGTAAGGGCAGAAATGGCGTGTAGGCGCAGTTCTGCCCCAATACCTTCGTCTCTTATCACTTTTCTTTGGCTTTGTCAAGGTTTATTTTCAACATCTTCGCGCCATCAAATTCAGGGTTATATTTAAGGGACCGGGTAATTGATTTTTCCGCAGCCGGGATTTGACCCATCTGTATCTCACAAACTGCCCTCATTGCCCAGATTGCCCAGGGGACAACATCGCCGTTATTATGGTTCAGGACTTCTATAATCGCCGCATAACCCGAGGGATAATCCCCTGATTTGATATAGCACTTTGCCAATTCAGAGAGTTTAAGGGTATCCCCTCTATCTATAGAGATCGCAGATTTCAGGTCGTCGACGTTCTTATACCCTGAGTGCATATATTGAGCGTACAGCCAATCAGAGAGAAGCGGCCTAACTCCGACTGACACCCATATCATCAGGGCTATGAGGATTGTGATTAATCGCATTTTATTCTCATAGACAACGTAGTGCATCGTACATCATAAGGAAGCCTAAAATGAAAATACCCAATCCAAATCCAGCCAAAATAAGTCCTATTGCTATTTGGACGAACCACATTTCAATCCCCTTTCATTTCGTGGTTTTTAATCGCATGAATCCCCCCAAGTAAAACATAAGTCATGACCATAGCCGAAGGCGCTCGAAGCGGGAAAAAGAAAAACCCGGCTACCATAAGCGCCACCAGACAGGATACCATGGCCGCCATAAGCAGGCAATCTTCCCTCGGTGTTTTCGATAGATACTTAAACCCCTTACGTAGTGCAGAAAAGAACAGGGACATTATGCAGATGAAATATACCAAACCCCCATCGTTAAGCATCTCCAGGTACATATTATGCACACGCCGGGGTTTTTGATCATAAGCCTTCATCCAATCTGGGTTTTTCTCAATAATCTTACGCTGGGCCTCGTAAACCTTATTTCGATAACTCCACATACCGGACCCGAAAAGGGGGTTTTCAATCCACAGTCTGGCGGACGCCTGCCAGTATTTAAGGCGAATAGACAAGGTTTTAGAATCATACCATCCGTGCTTATGAATGGGTAACGATAGAAGGATAATAATAGATACCAGGCATAGGGTCGTAAGGATAACGGCAGTTCTCCGCCTGAACACCAGGAACAAGAATAGTATAAAACCAACGGCAAACCCTAACCATGAGGCCCTTGCCCTGGTGACGATAAGACCGGCAAAGACAATAAACGGAAGGACAGATAGCCACCACCTATACTGCCGTGCAAATAAATATAAAGCAGCGAATAGTGGAAACAGCAGGTAACAGCCGATAAAATTAGAATTACCGATAGTGCTGATTATGGAACCCCCAGGGTTACGTGATCCTAAGTAGGTAATGGGATACATGCCAAACCGGTTTAAAATGGTAAGCACAGACACGATAAACCCTGCAATGGCGATGCAGGCAATAACATTTTCGAGATTATCCAGCGTTACATGATTCTTTATGAACTGGTAAAATAGGAGACAGGAGATATTAAGAACAACGGCGATCCGGGTATAATACGGGTTTTGGGTATAAAAGAGGTTAAGGAGGTTCAGGAGAATAAGTATTATAACGATTTTATCGACCTTTTTAGGATAACCAAGACAGACCATAATAGCGGCAAATGTCACGATAACGAATACCTTAGGCATAAAATAAGCGTTATACAGGCCTGGAAACGTCACTAAGGGGACGGCTAAGACTAATAAGGGTATGAGGTATCGTTTAATCATCTTCCTCCGGTTCCGTACTCATAAACCACTCATAACCACATCGGTTGCAATTCATAAATAGTATATCAGGATAGCTAAACATTAAGCGATATTCAAGGCCATTGTCTGATTTTTTCCTGCAACACTTAGCGCACACAGGATCATCGTGCCATGGTAAGATATTAATTTTAACCGTTTTCATGCGCCTCCAACCATGCCTTACATGCTATCTTTTCAAGAGCGGCAGGGCCAATGCTGTCCAGATAACTTTTAGCCGCCGGAGGTTGACTGTTACCATCCAACATCCAATCCGGGATAATGCCCCTGTACGCATCTCTCAGTATGGCCTTGTTAGGCGGGGCGTAGGTATCAGATTTAAGTAATTGCACCCAGTTAAGATCACAGAACGGGGCTTTAAGGTTTAAATCAAACGCATCGTGAATCACATCGTAAGTGTAGCGCACAAAATCTATCTGGCCGGCCCAACCGTGAAGATAGTCCCTGTCCGGATAGCCACCAAATATCTCATCAGATCCCTCACCGATATACACGGTCTTGCATCCTGCGGCTTTGGCCGCCCTCGCCAGATACCATGGCCAGACGTTCCAGCGGGGAGAGGGGAAGTATTTCATAATACCCGGCAGGTCTTTGTTGAGCATTTCTTTGAGGTTTATTTTGATATGATGGTGATTTTCTAATTTAGTGTAATATTTTACAACCCGTAGAGCGTGAATATGCTCATCGTTACCCGTGTTAAAGCAGGCGGTAAAGGTCAGCAATGTTTCACATGAAACTTTCTGTAACAGCTCATAAAGCAGGATTGAACTATCCATACCGCCGCTCAGGTACAGGCAAGGGCTGGGGCCTACGTTCCCAATCGTGTCTGATATGACTCGTCTTAGAGCTTCTGGTTGCATTTAGTTACCTCCTTTTACAGATTCATAGTCGTTAATAAGCCTGGCCGCTATCTTTCCTGGATCATGCCAGCGCTTAACAAATATAGGACCCTTTCGAAAGGGTTCCATTAAGTCAATCGGCCCAGTCATAATATTTATTAAAGTATCTACCAGGGTTAACGGCGAGGCGTTAATAATCGGCAGATCCTCCAGCATCTTAGGGTTAGCCCTTTTCAGATCATACGGATGCAAATACGCTACCACCGCCTTACCCATGGCCATAAATTCGACGGCCTGAGCACCGTACCACCCGATAACGAACTGCTCAAGCAAGACATCAATATACTCATAGAGTTTCATGGCCTGCTCGTGGGGCAGACGTTCACCCAAGATAAACCCAAAATCAAAACCCTTCATACGGGCACTATGAACAGCTTTAAGCACATACTCCGTGCCTTTTGGTTCCCTGTGGTTTACGATGTGACCGAAGATTATTCTACTCATGATTTATCTCCATACAGCAATAAGGTAAATACTGAGCCCGGTCCGGTAAATACTGAGCCAGATCAGGGTTCAGGTAATAAATAAAGTGGGCGTACTTATCCCACTTCTTAATCCGCTTGCGCTTGAGTTTATCGGCAAACTCCGTGTAATATCCTTCCGGTTCCTCATCCTTATCCCGAGCATTAAAACCCTGCCTTGCGTCCCCGCCCTGAAACGTGACACAGATCACCTTCCCTAACTTCCGGTATAGCCATACATCGAACATAGGCATGATTGCTGACCATCGCATATAGATAGACCGTAAAAGGGTTGAGTGCTGGCCCATACCGACAGATATGAGGGTTGAGGTCATGTTAGAGCCAAAGTTATAATGAATCACATCATATTTGAGGGCTTTAAGGATAACCCACCATCTAACGAACTCAATTTTCAGAAGATGTTTGATACCGCGACCAGCGTAAACCTTGTCGGCTGCAAACCCCAGATAGCTTTGATTAAATACAATAGACCAACTGTCATGGCCCAACTTGCGCTCGTACTTGGCTTCCAGGGGTCCTTGCCACCCACAATCTGTTGGACAATGTAAAATACGTAATGGTTTCATCGGCGTCTGTTATAATTTTGTTCTGAATATGTAGCCCATATGCAATTTTGTGGACTATAACCCTTATCGTTATTTTTTCGTTCTAATGTGGTATTATACCTAATTTTGACAACCCCATATCTGTTTTTATGCTCAAGATATGTATTATACATATCATCCTTAAAGTTCTGATAATTATTCCATCTCTCACAAACTAAGATACCGCGCCCACCATAATTCTTATACGCGTGGCATAGAGGCGAATTACACCTACGGCGCATACTATACCAAATTTCGTAAAATGTTGAATGAGTAGCGCCATGTTTTAGTGCAGCTGTTTTTCCTGCATCAAATTGGTGACAACCACAGCTTTTATTATGCCCTGCTATTATGTCGGCGTTACCTATAACAACTTCGTTACCACAGTCACATTTACATAACCATTTAACACCTTTAGACGCTGGGCCTACAACCATTAGGTGTCCAAATCTTTTTTCTGATAAATCTTCTTTAGTAAATATGCCACGACCTGTTTTAAATTGGGCAAGTTTTTTCATTTAATAAACCTCGCAATCTGTGGGGGTGTGGAGTATTTTCATAATACCCCCCTACCCTAACATCCCCAATATCATATCAACACACTCATCGATACTGTATTGATCTGTTTGAAGCTCAAGATCGGGTACACCCAGCTCATAGACAAGTTCACTGTCCCGATAGTTGAGGCGCTTCTCTCTTTCGCTCTTTGGGCAACGCAGGCAAACCTCAAGGCAGCTTTGTAATTTATCGGACATGGCCTGGCGCTGCTCTTTGTATGGCATAATCTGAGGAATAATGACGTTAAACCCCTGGTCCTGAGCGAACCGGGCCATTTTGATAACGTGGTCATTGTTTTCCATAATATCATCCTAGGTAAAACCCAACTGCTTCCCCAGAAACTGCATCTCCCGATGCTTATCACCATCGATAATCAGGCAATTTCTAAGACGTTTTTGAACCAGGGCGTATGCTATTGTTGACTTCCCGCTGTTCGGCTCTCCGGTCAGTAATAAACAAAATGGTGTTTTCATTAGGGCCTCCCGCCAAACTGATTAGTTGTACCACTTATAATGTCCTTCGTGGGTCTTTTAACCATTATTTCACCTTGATTAAACCTTATTTCGGGATTAGTCCAAAAAATATCCCAATATGACATTTCAATTCCAGTTTTTGCCATTATGTTTTGTGTTCTTATGATCCTTTGATGAATCATTATTGGAAGTATACATATTATAATAATGATCAAAAAAACGATGATAAGCTGTAATAAAATAAGTCCTTTTTGCTTTTTCATATCTTCTTCCTCGCTACTACAAAATGATTACGGTGCCCTATGAGAGTCCGTTTAATATCGATCATACCCAAATAAGTTAGAAGCCCGTGTAGTTCCTCCCAGGTCAGTAAATCGGCCACCTGTGGGCTTACAGCATCAAACATACCATGAACCTGATCGTCAGGATAACGCTCGGTCAGGTATTTTAACCGTTCGTCAAATGTCATAGTGGCTGTCTTATTACGAATATCCTCATAATAATTACATACTGCGTATTCGGCTAATGTTTCAGGCACGCCATAGACCATAAGAAAGAGCTTACCACCGGGTTTCAGGCGTTGGATTGCCTCGTAAATATAATGATAGGTTCTGCCTGTATGGTGGACCACTCCAAAGCACCACACATAATCAAACTGCCGAAAAGGATCATTATTATTATCGATTGCATTTACTTTATTAAAATAACCATTTGTTAGACATAGATTAAGGGCCGAAGTAACAATTTCCTGGTTAGTGTCGTGGATATAGACATCAGCACCTAATCGGCAGAACCCAAGGGCGTAACGGCCACCCCCGCACCCATAATCCAACACTTTTTTTCCTTTAAAAGCGGAGTAATAGTCTACTTCATTAAAATATTGACCTATTTGACTATCTAAATTAAGTAGCCACTCAGCATCACTTGGTAAAGCTCGACCGGAAGGGATATTCTTCCATTGATAGGCGAACGAATCCTTTGTCTGTTGTACCGTCGGATAGAGAGAAGCCCGATCCTCGTTCAACTGCTTTCGGAGGGTTCTTACCTCGGACAGCAAATACCGCTGTCTCTCAACCAGCAAGGGAAGGTCGGTCATATAAGATTTAAGGGCTCGGAGGCCTGCCTTAATATGTGCGCGTCTTAGTTTCATCGTTTTTTGAAACATAGAAAGATATTCCTGTTCTCTTTTTCCTCAATATTAACCAGCTTAAACATACCGTTTGTCCATTTAAGGATTTGTTTAAGGGTTAAATATCGCCTGTGAAACGGGTCCGGGCAGCCTAACGGGGCGTAGAAGGGAATACCATTCACGACCTTGATACGCCGGGCCTTCCACAGTTCCTTCCACCATACGAGGCGGGTTCGGGGGGTTGGGCGATCCATAAACCATATGAACAGACGGCCTTTATTGTTTAATCGAAAATGTGCATTCATCAGGGCTTTAGCTGGATCGTAACAGTGATCTAAGCTGGTAGTAAATAACACATTATCGAATCTATGGGGATAAGTAGCCCTTAAATCTTCCATCTCACCAACTACCCGCTCATCAAACCATTTACCCGGTAGTGGATCAATACCAACCCACTTAAACAGCCCAGGCGGGATATATCCCGGCTTATATTGAGGTCCACAACCCACGTCTAAAGATGGGCCGGGGAGTAGATGCTCTATGAGATAATCTTTAAATGCCATGGCTATCACATCGGCCTTAACCGACAAATTTCCCTCAGGGTAGTTCTCATAAAGAATCTCCGAGTTACGGTTTAGGATTTGATTTAGATAGCGATCTCTTGATTGCTTTAACATCATCTTTAATCTGTTGAATGTCGGGGTTACGGGATGTCAGCCACTTACTTTCAACCTGAAATAAACCTCGTTTATTGTAAATCCAACCAAATATATAGCAAGTGGCCAGGATACCTATGATACACATGACCACGATAAAAGCGATCCACGTGGCTCTCAAGTGCATGATTGTCCTAAGAAATACGCTTAAAAGCATGGAAACGTTAAATATGGCAATATACAGGGCTATCTCTTGCTGCCCACGTTGAAGCAGATTGCGATGGTGAATGTACCGGTCAGAGAGTTTCATAATGTCTTTGTGTCCCGCCATTGGTCACATAGTGAACAAATATGGTCAGGGTAGCGGTCCCTAATACCCTGCAACTCCGGGCTCTGCCATATCTCGGATAACGTCATATCGCTAACATTAAGACCGGGGATAGTCTCCCATACGTAGCAGCACCGACTTATTGATCCATCCCAGGCAATAACCAGGTCCGTCTCTAATCGATGACATAATCCCTTGCGTTGACCGCTTAGAGTATAACGGGGACCTCCTGCTCTAATAGATCCCCAAACACCACCCGCGGAGTGTTCCTGATATTCTCTGTATTCAGTGCATACCAAACCCTTCACCTGCTCCCAAAGGTCTTCCGGTATCTCTCCGAGGACACGAGAAGTAGTTAATTTAACGTCATTAGGACGAAACTCTGCTATTAATTTAAGGCCGGTTAGCGAATCAGCATTATGAATTGATACATTTATGGCTTTAACCAGCTTAATGGGTATTTTTTGAGGGATTGTACCGTTAGTTGCGATCACAGGCGGGACCGGAGAACGAAATGCCATACTATATAAAGCAGGGTGTAAAGAGGGTTCCCCACGCCAGGCAAGGATAATGTCACCAGATTTGATTTGACCGATGATTTTAACAAATAAACCCCAGTCCATATACCCCATAGGCATAGTGATATAATGTCTTGGGCAAGGTAAACAGTTAAGATTACAGTGGTTAGTGGGCTCTATTGTGATCCGTATCGGAAATTCCGATGTCACCGTTCGGCTCCTCCTATATAATAATGTTGCTACCCATAACACAACACCTCCATATGTGTCAAGGACATAATCTTAGTAGGTTGCTGCAATAGTCATGCCAAGTACAATATATGATATTTATGGCATTTTTGGGTACCATATTTTGTACCTTGCAAGTTATTGATATTTAAAGTAAATAAAGCACTTACAGGTAAAAGACTGTAAGTTCGGGTACAAAATATGGTACTAGTGCACCTTATGTCAAAATTGACCTAACAGTAATATCAATAGGTTACACATTATTTATTTTTGGCACGAACATTGCTTTAAATATGGGTAACATCGAAACGTAAACCTTAAACGGAGGGTAATAAAATGAAATTAGATGCACAGACAAAAAGAGTGATCAGGAAAGCTGAAATAATCAGTAGTTACACGGCAGATGAGGCCATTGACGATGGGTATTTGATAGATGTATCAGAAATGGCAAAAGAGGCAGGTTTTGTATGGCCTGTCAGGATTACACAATCAGTTCATAGTCTCTGTACACCTCCAGCATCAAATAAGATCCAGTCTTATGAGGGGCGTCTTTGGGATGTACTTTTTGTAGGGTCAATGGCAGTCCGGCGTACAGCCAAGCGTGAAAATATGGTTACATTTAAGGTCAGAATTGGCAAAAAGAACCATGTTTTATGGGCTTGTATTGACGGAACATCAGGGCCAGCAATCCATATCATGCTGCCTGAAGATTATTAAACTCTAACCCTCCTAAACGGCCATGCCCTGGGCCTATCAGGGCGAAAGGAAGGTTTGAAATGGACCATCTAAATTTACCCTGGATGACCCTGAAATATCATTCAACACATAATGTTGATGGGGCTCTGATATGCCAGAAAGCAAAACAGGGGAATGTGATAATCGAACTATTCGAGTCCCCAGAACGATCGGCTGAAGAGTGTGATACATTAGCTGAGTTTATTGTCAAAGCCTGCAATAGCCATGAGGCTTTGTTGGGGGCATGTAAGGCAGTAAGGCGAAAACACTGGTTAAACAGGGAGAATGAATGATTAAATATATATCAATCTTGCTCCTTGGCCTGGCTATGGCCTACTGGTGGAACTTTTCTGAGTATACGGTACAACCAGGAATCGCCAAGGTGGCCTCCCAGGAGGTCAAGGCTGCAATATATCGTATGGGTCCTGGGCATTGCTATAGGATATTAGCGGACGGCAGACTCCAGGTACATGTGGCTAATAAGTGGCTGTACCTAAAGACTAAATAAAAATGGAGGTAAAAGACAATGACAACAATATTTCACAACACAAAAAAACCAAAGGGTCGAGGACTACATTTTGAGTATTTCTCTACCGCTACTGGTAGAAAAGCCCCTGATGGGTTCCAGCTCCGGGTCAGTGTTACCGAAGATCCGCTTGTCAGGATCTATGAACGGACATTTGTTAAAGATGAGAAAATGAACCTGAGACGTATAAATACACGTTGAGGGCGATCGCAAAGTTGATCTGGTCGGAGTATCATAAAATAAGGTAGTTAAAGATATGCCCTGGCCTTAATTGGCTGGGGCTTTTTTTATGCCTATTATCTTACCCAATAAATCAGATAATTATGTCCAGAATCAACTACACCTGGGTTAAATATCTGCACTATTGACAAAGTTATGAGTATCACCAACCCGACTATGAAAATAAATACCTCAATATCTGACATTTTCATTTAACCCTCCTTTATCTAATGGTCTTCTGTATTTTTATTATGCCAATCATTATACCAGTTATACATTATGGCTCTGGCTACACATTGTCTATCTTGGACAGAAATATCATACTCACCCATAAATATCCCTTCAATTACATCCATATGAACCACATGAACACTTCTGGAATATGGATCTTGCAATACAAGCCACGGTCCTTGTTCTTCTTTTAATTTATCTGTAATATCAATTAAATCCCCCATTGAAATAACCTCTTTTTATTTATAATATGTAATTAGAACGCCCTTGCCGTGGCCGTGTCTATATCCTCGAAACTTCCGATATATTCACCATATTCCTGGCTAACCGACTCCTGTTTTAGTTCCCAGTGCTGTTGACAATAATAGAAATTTATCCCTCCCCGTGCGGTTAACCGCTTGCACCCTGGGAATTGACATCGCCGCTCTACTGTTGGCTTAGGCGTGTTCTTAGTGATATATTCCGGTTGTTTCTTTTCTTTATTTTTTTCATATCGAGTAAAGGTGTGTTTTTTCTTCCATTTTTCATAACACAGATGATCCCGCATTTTACGACATTTGGATCTTAAACAGATTGTCGGTTGCCTGCCACCCCTGCCATTACGTTCCCACTCGAAACCCGATTTACATATTTTACATTGAATTTTCACTTATAATCCTTCCATGCCTTTTCAATAGTTGGATATTTCCGGTACATACGAGTATTAATAAATCGTTGAAATGCTCTCTGCTGCTTATCTCTGGGGTCATACGGCATCACATAAGGATCATGCCCTAAATCATTTATAATATAGCAGCGGTATATATTTTCTTCGTGGTCAGTATTAAATCCGATTAATACATAAACTATACCCCTGGGGGCTATTTTAAGGCTGTGTATGATTTTATTATCATCTTCCATAAGATCCCAGGCATAATGGATATACCCTTTAAATTTGGTCTTTTTAAGGGCAGCCGCCTTTTCGTCATCTATCAATCGGAGGTCATAACCATTTTCATCAATTACGGTTAGCCCAGCTTCCCATATTTCCTCAAACGTCTCCCGCCACTGTGGATCGGAAAAAGTATTGTTATTCAAAAGACAGATTTTCTTGAATCTCGAATCGTGGAAATCCCATATAGAATGATGGGTTTTTGGGTTATTCTGCTTCGGTACAATGCAAAACGGGCACTTTCGGGGACACCAGGCCCAGGTATAACCTAAAGAATAATCAAGGTTAAACAGGCTATAATCTGGTTTCATTCGGTCATAATCGGTCAATCGTATGGTTGGATCAATTCCAGGGCCACCCTCAAGATCACACGGTATTTTCTCGCTGAAATCAAATAACCATGATCCAATAGTTAGGTCAAAACAACCTACGCCATTGAGAAAGACGTGATCGCCCAGGATCTTATGATAAGTAGCGATTTTCATGAGGGCCAGATTGTGACGCTTGGCATCGGTTACAAGGTTTAGATTCATTTATCTTTCCCCAATGTTATTCTGTATGCCCTGCCCATGCTACCCATTTTCTTTAACGGGCACCACCTACAGAACCAATAAGTTTTAAGCAGTTCAAAATGCCACAATTTAAGCGTATGCCATTTCCAGGCAGGGCATAATAGTTTATGTAGTCTAAGGATTTTCATCAAAGAGCCTTAATAACTATTTCAGTCCTCGGTAATTCAGAGTATTCCTTTTGACCGGAAATTGAGACTATTTGACAATCATCTTTCCAGGCAATACCATTCAGACAGTCGAGACACCACTTAATAAGATTATCCGTGTCAGGTTTTTTAATATGCCATGAGGGGGCATTAGCCTTGAGTTTCCCCGTGTTCTTACCAGTTCCATAATGCCCTTTAGGGCGCGGCATATAAAAATGGCAGATAACATATAAAGGGCCTTCAAAACATTGATCCACTTGCCCCTTAGCTTCCCACAACCACCTTCCCTCTTTTGTTTCTTGTGCGCTATATATTATAACGAATTTACCGCGGCGGGCGAATCGCGGTCTGGCTTTGGAAATAGGCTTGCCGGTAATAATAATTCTTGCCATATTTTCTCCTATAAATTAGTTTTATTTTTCCATTCTTTTGTATTAATTAAATTATGACATTTCTCACAAACTGTTAGGCCATTAGATATATCCCATAATTCCTTACATGATTTAGCCTGTTTTCTCGTTTCTATTTTGAAATTATCTAAAATTTCATAAAATCTAATCAAATGATGTGCATTTAAGGGGTTTTTTCTACCACCATTAGCACCACATATTTGGCAAGTCCAATTATCTCTTTTAAATACAGAATCTCTCCATTCTCGCATTTTTAGCGTCTTTCTGATAGAATAAGATATTCTTGTTTTCCCCCCTTGCCAATTCCAATGGAATTGACCTGTAGTTTTGGGATTACATTTATTTGTATATGATAAAGCTTGACATTCTCTGGAACAATACTTTATTTTTTTTCGCCAAGGAGGAACTTCCATCTTTTTGTTACAAGTTAAACAATATTTAATAATATAAGTCGTTCTTCTCCCGCTAAATGATCCTTGTTCAGCTAACATTGTATTTGTACAGGAACGTGAACAAGTTATGCCACGCCCTCTTTTTTCTTGATCCTTACGTACCCAAAACTCTTTACTACATATAGGACATTTTTTAAATCTACCAGTTTTCTTTGACTCAAAATAACATGGTCGAGAACAAAAAATATGCTGACTGTTTTTTTTATGGCAAGGAAAATCTTTAAAAATTTTACCGCAGATTTCACATTTATATGTTTTCATGAAAATAACAATACATGGTTTAACTATGTATGTCAATCTTTTTCTTTGGAAATCGGATTGCCGGGAATAATAATTTTCATGGTTCTACCTCCAAATACGCATCTTTTTTCTTAATTATTAGCATAACCCACTGCACATTGTTTTGACCACTTGCAGCCAAAAATGAGATCATTACAATATAAATACCGCCTTAACCTTCGGGATAAATCAAACCAGCCAGGGGGATTCATGGCTTAGACCTCCATCTTCCTTTTGATTATTCCTGCACCAGTTTTCATGGCTACCCTTTGGTTTTAGGCATACGAAACATACTCCAGCGTACATTGCCCGAGATATACCGCCTGGGATACAATTTTGCTTATTACATTCACACTCGCCATCGCCCGTCAATATCCGCATGGCACAATGAAATGTATGCCCGGCTTTCTGTAAATTAAGGATTTCTTCTTTTGTTGGATATTCATTATATATGTGATTATCATTTGTCATGAATCAACCTCGTTAATTTTAATCGTAAATTAATTGAAGCCCTTGTTTTATAGCACAATTACGTTCTAATGGGGTCCTCCAGAAATATCTCAATCTTTTCCTCATCTGACATTTTCATGAAGTCGGCAGCATCACCCCATAGGCTCTCGTCAACCGTGTATTCTATAATTACTTTCATGGTTCTACCTCCTCCTCGTTAGCAAAAATAGCACCGCTTTCCTCCCAATAACGACAGGCAAAAATAGCACCGCTTTCCTCCCAATAACGACAGGCAAAAATAGCACCTTTAAATGGTGTTATGTCTATTCTTTTCAAACATTTCCAACCATCCGCTTCTTGTTCTTCAACACATACACGTAAATTAATACACGTTGCACATGATTTTCTTGCAGGGTTAAGCCAGCATCGTTTTTCATGTTTTGAACATCCACTTCGGGATAAAAAGAGTTTTCTTTTTGACGGCGTACAGAAAGAACATTTATAGGCAGTTACCTTTTCCATTCGCTAACCTCCCTTATTTTGGCCCTGGTGCCATATGCTGCCATAACCTATCCAGCATTTGGTAAAATGTTTTGATTTTACGCAGACTATCCCTGATCTTATCCCTGTCAGACAGGTCTATTTGTTCAGTGATTTCTATTATATATGGCTCTGTTGGTATTTTAATAATTTTCATAGTTTTTTACTCAGCACTTCCCATGCTGTTGCAGCCACTTTTGAAACCTGCCCATTCCCAATGGCTTTAAGTCGGTCCACCCTATTGGCCACCCCATTAGCCACTCGACCCAATCGGGGTTCAACTGCCCACCAAGAGGCTTGTCTTGTTCTGTCGCCACTTGAGCTAATGTCGGCCTGAAGTTCTCGCTTGAATATCCCTCTGGTTTGTTCGCTCTCGGTGTCGGCCATATTTTTACAACCTCATTTAGTGGGCGTGAATTATCCCAGCAATTCTTATTTTCCCCGCTTCTCCAATCCCTTTTAGCTGGAGTAGGCCATCTTACCTTATCTCCTAAACTATCCCTTGTGGGGCCATGAGGGCCATCTTGTGCCCTTGGCGTAGGCCATATGACCTGTTCTGCAATTTCTTTTTTATGTATTAATCCATACCTTTTATCATATTCCCTTTTTTCTTCTTTTGTCATAGTATCCCCTTAAAACAGAAAAGCCCCCAATGACTGCCATGAAAAAACTATATGTTTTTCCGCCAAAGGGGGCTTATTCTTAAAGTTAAGAGTAGTTTTTTCATGGCTCTTTTCTTATTGCATTTTTAAAGGCTCTTGTCAAGGAATATCTCAATATTAAAATCCGGTATGGTGGTTTTTTTAGGGTTAGGGTGGGCTGCGTCATTTTCTATTGAGCAACAATCGCCATCCTCATACCGGATGCAGACATATCCCTTACAACCGTCCTCATCTATGACCTTATCGCCAATATTATATAGCCCATCCAAACGCTGGATTAAATCTTCGTTCATTCTCTTAAATACCTCTATCGCTTGGGTAAGTTCATCAAAAATACTTAGATCATTATATTCAAAGCTCGCTGACCATGTAACATTTTGCGCCCTTTGCAATGCTTGTAATGCTTCATTAAATGTCATCGTTTTTACCCTCCCTTCCATTAACAAAGAATTTTTTGTACCATACCTTAACCCACCTTTTAGCCCTTATACTTTCATCACAATCATGGCAAAATGCAGGTCCTTCAGATCCTCTACTAAATGACTTTTGGACAAATCCACTGGTAATACTCCAGCATCCTAATAGATGATCTACATGCTGTTGTGTAGTGTGATGCCTGCAAAAATGTGGTATAGCTTGTTGATATTCTTGATTATTCATTTTCATCCTCCCCGTATTCCATCCCATGCTTAAATCCGTGTATCATGTGTTCTATTAATAATGGCCGTATTATTTCTAAGAACCACTCTACATGCGATTCGGCTAAATCTTTGGCTGTTTTATCCCAGGTGCTCATTGTTTTGTCCTCCAATATTATCCTCTCCCCTGTCTTTTTTATGCGCCGGGCGAGCTGGCGCGGCGTGAATGTGCATCTACCCATTCCTTATCATCTCCATATCTTTTTGCGGCTTCATTCATACCCATTTAGTGCTTTTTTCTTCAATTATTTCAATAATATTATGCATTCTCTGTTGATATTCCTCGCTTGAGATCCCAGAATAACACTCTCTACATTGCCATAAATCTTCCGGTAGTTCATAAATACACGTTGTATCTGGGTTTCCACATTTACCACATCTCATATTATACCCGATATCAAATCCTGGCGTATTATCAGGCACTTGAGTATATTTTGGCCTTGGTATATTCAACGGCATCTTGGCATTACAATATTTACATTTACCATCAATAATACAAACTACCTGTGAGTGGCATACAGGGCATGTCCAATGCTCGTTTTCCTCTTTATCGTGCTTACTTTTCTTTAAAAGTTTAAGTATTTCGGCAGGTTTCGGAAAATATTGTAGCTCATCGATAGCCTTGTAGCCTGCCTGCCTAATTTCATCGTCAGTGTAATATTTAAGAGACTTAATATAAGCTGACTTTGCCTGTTCTGACATTTCTCTTCTATCCCAGATACCCATAAATGTGTTGAGCATTTCAATTACAATATGCGTACTTGCCATTAGAACGGCCTCCCTTCCAATATTGCTTGAGTTGGTTCTGGTTTTGGTTTTAGTTCATCATCCCATCGCCCCTGGTTTAACCATGTAGTCGGATTAGGAATATATTTGCCATCTTCTTTTTCCCATTGAATCGATCGTTTTTGTTTTTCGATAGCATTTAAAATAATATTTAACTGCTCTTTTGATTGCGATATATTTTTATAGGATTTTTCCGCGGCTTTCTTTCCAACTTTCTTTGGGTAGGCTTTCCAGAATTGTAAAAAATGGCCATCACTCTTTACTTGTTTTTCATTATTTACATTATTACATTCTTGTTTAGTGTCGACGGCTTGTATGTTCCTTGTATGTTCCTTGTATGTTTCGTTGTATTTTACATAGTTTTTAGGGTCTTGATATTTATTATAATTTAAGATAGTTACGAGCATTCCATGTGTAAGCTTCATTGTATGCACCATAGTGTGTTTCGTAAGCCACCTCATAGCAGTTTCGCAGTGGTTCTTAGAATACTTCATTTTACGGTATCCAATCTTCCATGAAAGCCCTTCTTGGATGTCTTTATAACTCCTAATACATTGGCCTCTTTTAATCTCAATACCTGCATATTTACAGTCTTTATGATTAGCCTCTTTTAATAACCAATCCCATATTTCCCTGATATGTGGAGACACATAAGCTATTTCAGATTCTTGTATTTTACGTGCTTTTATGTAGTAGCCACCTTCAATTTGATCCACTATGAATACTCCGGTGGCAAGATTCGCAATATGTTATTCCATTGTCTTTAGAAAGCCGAAGTTTAGGGTTAGTTTTGTATGATTCAAATCTACCAGTCCCTGAATCCATAATTAACTCTCCGATTTCTCAATCATTCCAACCTTTTCCAAAGCAGTAAAAAATCCATTAACTAATGGAGATATAAACTTATGATCCTCGTTTAAGTGGCCATAGTCCATTTCCTCAAATACGCCATGCAGGATTTCTTCAAACAAGGTTACCAGCTTATCCCTATTGCTAATTTCGTTAGATATCCTGATTTCTCTTGAGCTGTAATCTATCTGGCCCCATAATGGTTTCTGGCCTTGGATATCAACTTCTGATGTTTTATACCAGTTTATTTTATAAGGTATCCCGAATATCTCTGTCTTAGTGGGTGATTTTGGCTTAGGTATTTTATTATCCCTCCAATTTCTCAATCATTTCCATTATAGCGTCTGCATTTGAGGCATCTTCAAAAGAAATACCAGTATGCTTGCATAAGTCTATTTTGTGGCCACATTTTGAGCATACCCATTCGGTAAAGCCACAGGTAGGTGCAAAATAAACATCACTATCTTTAAATTTACATTTTGGACAAATAATTTCTAAAATATATCTATCTCCCATTTCACTCTCCTTTCTCAATCATTCCAACCTTTTCCAAACTTAAAATAGATCATCTTCACCCTTCTCCGGTGGCCAGGTCGAATCCCGTTCTGTCCAGTCCCTACAACTATACGTATCCTCAAGCACATCCTTACCCCATAATATACAGTAGCCCCAGTTCCCCAATGGATCAAGCTTATAGCCCCTATTGCTTAGGTGGTTACAGTTGTTGCAGAGCCGTTTCACTGTGTTATCCTCTGGCAGATGGTCAACCAGGCTCCTGAGTTTACCAATTTGTAAGGATAATAATGTCAAGCGGGCCGGGTATCCATATCGACCATCTTCAGCATGATTACCTTCTAATTTAGGGCCAAGTTCACCCCTTATTATTGCTGATACCTCATCAATCGCGGCTATCAGCATTTGTTTTGTTGTTGTCCAGGTCATGCTACAGCCCCCCTTTTCATAGTCCATTCTTTCTTTATTTTTTTACTGATACACTTCAGGCACAGGCCGTTTTGACATGCGCCGGCCTTTCCACAGGTACTACACTTTTTATCCATGTCTATTATTATTGTGGGTATCTCAGTCATCTCAAACCTCCTTTATTTCGGGGTTCAGGTGCAAGGGGTGTCATATATATTCAAACTCGATCCGGTTGACTATCGTATATGGATTACAGTCATTATGTTCACAAAACAGATTAATGAAATCTTCCAGTGGTACATTACCAAAACCTTCCTTGATAATATCTGACATAGAAATATAGGCGACACATTCTTTCCGTGTGCTGACAACCCTAATCTGGCAGATCCGCTTAACCTTTTCGCCTTTCTTCAGGCCCATCCCCTTTTCGACCGCATTCACGATATCGCCTGGTTTCAAAAACCACCATCCAAGCCGCCTTGTGACTGTCTTGGTGCGGTTACGGATCTGCTCTGTGGTCAGCATGAAGCTCATGTTTCTTGGCATCTCAAACCTCCTTTATTACATTCCAAACCGAGATATTTTAACATCTGCATTTAGCGAATCTATTATTTCTTCTGCTAATGCCCAGGTTATTTTTCCAGAATAAAACGTATGCCCCGTTTCCATTGCTTTTGGGTCTATTGTAACTGAAATATTAAAATACTTTGGGATTGTGTCTGGACATTCCCACGGGTCCCACAGAGATCCCTTGAAATCCATTTCCCCTACGCCGTCAATATCGAGAGTTATTGTCCTGCCAGCGAATCCATCAGTTGTGCCATTTTTATGCTCGTAGACCCTGCAATACCCATCTTTTTCAGCATAAAAGAACCTTCCTATCTTTTTAAATTTCATTTTATCATGGGGAATTTCATCAACTAACAATTGGAGGGTACCATTATAGGATTGATTTCCGTGTAATATGCCTGTGAAATGTTCAACTGGTTTCCAGTTAGCTTTTAATATTTTCATGGTAGTCTCCTTTATTTTGGAAATTGTTTAGGCCTTACGAGTAGATTCGGCTTGAAATATACGGGAATATCAGCATTCTCTGCTTGAAAAAGCAGGTTTTCAACCCACTCCCATTTAGGCTGCATAGCGGGCATTCCCGTTGATCTGCTTCGGCCCCCGATGATTAGCCAGTCAATGGGTATAAGCCCATAAGCATCGTCTAAAAAAATACGCTCACTCAATGGCTCACACGACAAGAATTTGACGTTTGGCACATTGAGCTTATCAAACACATCCAATGCAATATCAGCCCTCTCCTGGGTGTCTGCTGTGGCCCCTATCCAACAGTTGGGGGGAAACATTTCAAAAAAATCTAAATAGCGAGAAGGATTTTTAGTCAGAAATATAAAATTCCATTGTGGGTTATTGATTGTGCTTATCAAAACTTTCTCAATCCAAGAGTCTTTTACCCAGTTTCCCCAGAGATCCCCCATTGAAACAGTGAATACGTTGCGTATGCCCGGCTCGTTTTCCTTGCCTTTGGGGATCTTCGTGTTTTTGGGGGCGTCCAGGCGCTCAGGGTAAAAGGTAGGCTTAAATTCATGATCATTGAATCGTTGTTTTCGGATATCTTTGGCATAACAATAATTACATGGGCCTTTTCCATCGGGTCCAAGGCATCCGGTTATAGGATTGAAGCTCCACTTGGCCCAAGAAATGCCGTCCTTCCCGCCTTGATAATTAAATTTAGCCTTTGTCATAGCTCCCCCTATCTTGTGAGGCTTACATATTTTTATATAACCAATACCATTTCCATTTTATCCCACCAAAAATGCGTACCGGAATGGCATTGCCGCCACGCGGGGGCCGATAATATTGCCCATCCCCCCATTTTCTATGAGCAGCCTGGCATGATTTTTTTAAGAATCCATGCCTCATTCTTTTATCGGGCACCCATGACCAAATATGATCGGGCAGGCTTGGTGTGTTGTATAGATGCTTGGCTGGCATCTGTCCTGTGCCTGTGTGCCACATAATATATAATGCGTCGACATCCTGTGGCGGCTGCCTTCTAAACGGAATTAATTTAGCCTGCATCTTGTGTCCCCCTGATAATTAAATTTAGGCTTGCTCATGGTGTCTCCTGGCATTCACTTTTCCCCGACTCCCATCCGTCCATCCAGGCATGCCATGTCTCCCCACCATACTTGTATTTACACTCGGATAAATCGGTGGCGTAGTAACCTTCCAGGTATGCTTTTTTCATCCT
>Ga0180007_10002836_pt1 | contig 20098 bp, 15 predicted proteins | sample MM_PC_MetaG_FD_121122 | JGI IMG/M metagenome (GOLD analysis project Ga0180007, IMG submission 121122) | Groundwater microbial communities from the Aspo Hard Rock Laboratory (HRL) deep subsurface site, Sweden - MM_PC_MetaG | ecosystem: Environmental > Aquatic > Deep subsurface > Groundwater... | reverse complement strand
GCCCGCGAGGGCGAGAAAGAGAGCCCCCGAGATGCAGAAGGCGTTCGCGTCTTTCGATTACGGCGCTTGCAGGGTGGTCGTCACCGGCGCCTCAGGCGGCCTCGGCGCGGCCATCGCCACGGCCTTCGCCGAGGCTGGCGCTTCCGTAGCCTTCCATTACCGTTCCGGCCGCGACCGCGCCGAGGCCGTCATCGCGGCCCTGCCTCATCCTGAGCGGCACCTGGCCGTAGGCGCAGAGGCTACCAGCGAGGCCGAGGTCGCCCGCGCGGCCGGGCTCGTGCGCGAATGGGCGGGCGATGAGGGCTTGGACGCGCTCGTGAACAACGCCGGCAGCTACCCCTCGGCTCCGCTCCTCGAGCTCGGCGCGGCCGCGTTCTCCGGCGTCGTCGACTCCAGCCTCCTCGCCGCGCACCTGTTCACGCGGGCCTTGGCGCCGCTCATGGCCCCGGGCTCCGCGATAGTCAACGTGGCCTCGATAGAGGCGCATCGGCCGGCCCGCGGCCACGCGCACTACGCCGCGGCCAAGGCGGCCTTGGTCCAGTATACCCGTTCATGCGCCCGCGAGCTTTCCGGCCTCGGCATACGGGCCAACTGCCTGTCCCCTGGGCTGGTCTGGCGCGACGGCCTGCCCGACTCGTGGTCCTCCGGCTACGAGGCCTGGATGTCGGCCTGCCCGGCGGGCCGAGCCGGCCTCCCGGGCGAGATCGCCTCCGCCTGCCTCTTCCTCGCGTCGGGAGCCGCGTCCTTCGTCAACGGGGCCGAGCTGGTCGTCGACGGAGGGGCCCTCTGCGTCTCGCCGCAGGATCCCGCTACCTGGTCAGCCGCTCGATGAGCCGCGCCAGGCGCGGATAGAGCCCGATCAGCTCGGAGCGGCTAGGCAGGTAGAAGCTCCCCTCGTCGTAGGCGGGCGCCATCGTGGTGCCGAGGAGGGCCCAGCGCCCGCCCGGCGCGAGGCGGGAGCCCTGGAACCAGCCGGCGGGAGCGACGGCTTGGGGCGATTGCCCCGCGAGCGGATCCGGCCCGAGCACGACGGTAGATGCGCGGCCGTCCGGGGCGATCATGGAGAGCTCCACGGGATCGCCCGAGTAGAAGTGGTATATCTCGTCGCCGGATAGCCTGTGCAGGGCCGAGAACCCTTCGGGCGCGTCCGTCTCCATGAACAGTATGGCCGAGCCGGCCGCCCTGCCGTCGGCGAGCGTCTCCGCCGCGGTCCAGGTCCGCCTGAAGAAGCCTCCCTCGCCGGGGAGCGGCTCGAGCCCGAGCGCCGCGGCTATGGCCGTCGCATCGTTTCCTGCCACGGCGCTAGCCCGCTATCCTGGCGGCCCGGGCTCGGGCCTCGGCGAGCACCGTCGCCTCGTCCCGGCACCGGCCGCGCTCGACGACTATCCGTCCTTCGACTATGACCGTATCGACGGCGGCCCCGGCCCCCGCGTAGACGAGGTTGGCCGCGGCGTCGCAGACGGGGCTCATGCCGGGCTTGGAGAGGTCGATGAGCGCGATGTCCGCCGGAGCCCCTTCGGAGAGGAACCCTTCGGAGAGGAACCCCTCGGAGAGGAGCCCCTCGGAGCCGGCCCCGGCGGGAGCGAAGCCCGCGTCGGCGCCGAAGAACGCATAGCCCGCCTTAGAGGCCGCGCCCAGGATCGCGCCCACCGGGAAGCGGGTTGGGTCGCGGTAGTGATGCTTCTGAAGGAGGCCGGCTATCTTGGCGTCCGCGTAGAGGTCGAGCGAGTTGTTCGAGGCGGCGCCGTCGGTGCCCAGGAGCACTCGGATACCGCGGGAGCGGGCCGCCTCGTAATCGAAGGCCGGCCCGGAGGCGAGTTTCATGTTGGATACCGGGTTGTGGGCTACCGTTACGCCGCGCTCGGCCAGGATGTCCCAGTCCCGCTCGTCGAGCCAGAGGCAGTGGGCCGCGAGCGTACGTGGGCCGAGCGCTCCCAGCGAGTCCAGGTAGGCCGTCGGGGACATGCCCCGTGAGGCCTTGCAGTCGCGGTTCTCGGCCTCGGTCTCCGAGAGGTGGACGTGCAGCGGCAGGCCGCGCTCGGACGAGAGCCGGCCGAGGTAGCGTAGGCTCTCGGCGCAGGTGGCGTAGACGGAGTGGGCCGCGAGGCCGAAGCGGACCAGGCTCCCGTAGTCGGGGAGCTCGGCGAAGAACGCGTCGCAGGCCTCCCGCTGCGCCTCTCCCCGGGCCTCGTCGAGGCCGTCTATCAGCGCGTAGCCCGCGACGTAGCGCATGCCCGAGTCGCGCGCGGCCTCGGCTACGGCCCTCGGGTCGAGGTACATGTCGTGGCACAGCGTCGTGCCCGTCCTGAGCATCTCCTGGCAGGCGAGGCGGGTGCCCCAGTAGATGTCCTCGGGGCTCATCCTCGCCTCGCGCGGCCAGATGGCCTCGCTGAGCCATGGGCCTAGCTCCATGTCCTCGGCCGCGCCGCGGAGGAGGGTCATAGCGGAATGCGCGTGGGCGTTGACGAGGCCCGGGACGGCGGCCATGCCGGAGGCGTCCACGACGTCGGCCCCCGAGGCCCGGGCGGCGCCTATGCCGGGGGCGACGAGGCCGACGCGGCCTCCTTCTATCAGTATATCGCGGGCCGTCCCGGGCTCGGTCGAGCCCGGGACGACCGCGCCTCGTATCAAGAGCGACATCGGCGTCTCCTCCCTATATCAGGCCCAGTATCCTCTTCACGAGGGCGACGAATTCCGGCCGGCGCTTATCGGCTATCTCCATCACCTCCTCGCCGGTAATGGGCTGGTCGAGGATGCCCGCGGCCATGTTGGTGATGCAGGATATCCCGAGCACGTCCATGCCGCAATGGCGGGCGACTATGGCCTCGGGCGCGGTGGACATGCCCACCGCGTCGGCGCCGAGCGTCCGAGCCATGCGTATCTCGGCGGGCGTCTCGAAGCTCGGGCCGGTGAACCAGGCGTAGACGCCCTCGCGCAGCGCGACGCCGCAGTCCGAGGCGGCCTTCCTCGCCGCCTCGAGGAGGCGAGGCGTGTAGGTCGTGGACATGTCGGGGGAGCGCGGGCCGAGCGAGTCGTCGTTGGGCCCTATGAGCGGGTTCTGTCCGCTCAGGTTTATGTGGTCCCTCAGGGCCATGAAGTCGCCCGGGGAGAACGACTCGTTGACCCCGCCTGCGGCGTTGGTCAGGAACAGCGTCCTTACGCCTAGCGCCTTGAAGGTCCGCACCGGGAAGGCGATGCTCGCCATGGGATGGCCCTCGTAGAAATGGAATCGTCCCTGCATCGCCAGGACCGGTACGCCGGCGAGGCTGCCCGCCACGAGCCTGCCCGCGTGGCCGGGCGCCGTGGAGACGGGGAAGTGCGGGATGTCGCCGTAGGGCAGGGCGACGGCGCCCTCGATATCGTCGGCGAGGCTGCCTAGCCCCGAGCCGAGGACGAGGGCCACGGCGGGAGAGGCTCCTATCCTCGAGCGTATGAAGGAAGCGGCTTCTTGGATGTCATCGCGAACCATGGGATACCTCCGTGCTGCAGCGTTTAAAAAAGGCCGCGGCCGCCCGGGACCTGGCGCCCCGGGCGGCCGCGGCCGCGAGCCTTGGGTTACTTCTTGATGCCGAGGTCGGCGAGCGCGCTCGGGACCTTGACGCTGCCGTCGACGATGCCGGCCTTGGCCTTGGCCACGGCGTCCTTGACCGACTGCGGCACGATGGCGTCGTGCTGGTGGAAGGGCGCGAGGTCGATGGAGCCCTCCGCGAGGCCGAAGACGCGGTTGACGCCTCCCTTGAGCGTGCCGGCCGCGAGCTCCTTTATGGTCACGTAGGCGGAGCTGGTCGTCCCCTTGAGGGCGGAGGTAAGCACGAATTCGGGGGCGGCCGCGTTCTGGTCGACGTCGGCCCCGATGGCGAAGATGCCGCGCTCCCGGGCCGCGTCGATGACGCCCATGCCGGTGAGGCCGGCGATCTGGAGCACGATATCCGCGCCCTGGTCGATGAGGGCTATCGTCGCTTCCTTGCCCTTGGCTCGGTCTCCGAAGCTGCCCGCGACGATGTAGCGTACGTCGACGCCCGGGTTGACGCTCTTCGCCCCGGCAATGTATCCGGCGAGATATCGCTCGACGGGCGGGATGTCCATGCCGAGTACCGCGCCGATGACGTTCTTGTCGTTGAGCTTGGGCGAGTTCTTGGCGAACTCCTTGGTCATCTGGCCGGCGACTATCCCGGCTAGGTAGCCGGCTTCCTGCTCCTTATACGAGACGCCGATGAGGTTGGCGGGGATGGAGTCCATGAAGTAGGTGTGGTCGATGCCGGCGTAGAACGTCTCGGGGTGGGCCTTGGCGGCTTCCTGTATCTGCTCGACCATGAGGAATCCCACGCCGAATACCAGCTTGGCGCCGTCCTCGGCGAGGCCTGAGAGGTTGGGCACGTAGTCGGTCATCGCGTGCGACTCGAGCACCTTGGCCTTGGCCAGGCCGTCGGCCTCGGCCTTCTGGAGGCCGGCCCAGACGCCGTCGTTGAACGAGCCGTCGCCGAGCCCGTTGGCGTCGGTGGTCATCGCGACGAGCGGCGGTTCCTTGGCTTTCTCTGCCGGCTTCTCGGCCGGCTTGGAGCACGAGACCGCGACGAGGCAGGCGGCGAGCGCGATCGCTAGGATGCGTTTCATAGGTTCCTCCTTATACAATAGGGCTCCGATAAGAGCCCCGAACCGTTCCGCTCCCGTACGGGAACGGACGGACGTTCGCTGATGCCGGGAAGCGCGGCTCTAGTCTCCGCCGCCCTCCACGCTAAAATCCTTGCCCACCGCGGCGGGCGGCCTGGAGCGCTTGACGAGCCCCGCGACCGCCGCGATAGTCGCGACGTACGGGAACACGAGGAACAGCTCCGAGGGCAGGTCTATGACCCCGAGGCCCTGGGCCCGCAGCTGGAGCGCGTCCACGAAGCCGAAGAATAGCGACGCGAGGAAGACGCCGACCGGCCTCCAGCCGCCCGCGATGTTCGCGGCGAGGGCTATGAAGCCCCTGCCGTCGGTCATGCCCTCGGTGAAGGAGTTTGAGTTCTCTATGGAAAGGAATGCCCCGGCGAGGCCGCACATAACCCCGCCGAGGACTACGGCGGTATAGCGGGTCTTGACGACGGAGCGGCCCATCGTCTCGAGGGCCATGGGATACTCGCCCGAGGCCTCTATGGAGAGTCCCAGCCTCGTGCGCTTGAATATCCAGGCCCACGCGACCACCGAGAGTAGCGCCAGGTAGACGATGGGCGTCTGGTCGAAGAAGGCCTTGCCTATGAACGGTATGTCGGATAGCACGGGGATGGCCGTCTTGTAATCGTGGAGGGTCCTCGCGACCGCGTTGGAGGTGCCCTGCCTGCCGTAGGCCACCATCATGAGGTAGCGCGTCAGGCCGAACGCCAGGATGTTCATTATGGCGCCCGCGACGACGTGGTTGAAGTGGAGGCTTATGGCGGCCCAGGCGAAGAAGAGCGAGTAGAGGGCGCCTGCGGCGGCCCCGCCTACGAGGCCGAGCCACGGACTGCCCGTATACCAGGCTACGAGGGCCGCGAAGAACGCCCCGACCAGCATGATGCCTTCCATCGCGATGTTCGTGACGCCGGAGCGCTCGCAGACGACGGCGGCCATCGCCGCCAGTATCACCGGCGCCGCCAGGCGGACGGTGGCCTCGACGAGCTGGGGCGTGAACAGGGCCGCGAGCGTTTCCATCATGACCGGCCTCCTTCGGAAGCGGCGCGGGCCGCCTTGCGGCCGGCCAGGAAGCGCTTGATGGCCGCCCCCGAGCTAGAGTAGACGACCTCGGCGAGGAGGAGGAACAGTATGACGCTCTTCACTATCTCTATGATGGCGTTAGGCGTGCTCGCCGTCCTCGCCATGTACTGGCCGCCTGCGTCGAGGACTCCCCATAGCAGCGCCGCGAAGACGATGGCGATAGGGTCGTTACGGGCGAGCAGGGCTATCGATATGCCGTTCCACCCGTAGCCGGCGTTCAGGTTCTGGAACATGCGGTGGTCGAGGCCGAGCACCTGGGTCACGCCCGCCATCGAGGCGAGGGCGCCCGATATGAGGAGCGTGGCGAACGTGATCCTCGCCGTCGAAATGCCCTGGGTCCTCGCCGCGATAGGATTGTGGCCCACGGCCCTGATCTTGAAGCCTAGGTCGGTCCGGTCCAGGACGAATCGGACGGCGAAGGCCGCGGCCACGGCCACGAGAACGCCGACGTGGAGCCTGTAGTTGGAGGCGGGAAGCACGTCCTTGAAGAGCGGCAGCCATAGCCGCTCGCCTATCTGGGCCGTCGCGTAGGGGTGGGCCGAGCTCGCCGGGTCGCCTCCGTTGGCCCTGATGAACATCGGGGACAGGGTGCGTATCGCGTAGGCCATCATCATCGTCGTGACCACCTCGTGGGCGCCGGTCTTGACCTTGAGCGCGGCGGGTATCAGGTTCGCCGCGGCTCCCGCGAGCATGCCTACGACGAAGACGAGGGGTACGCCGAGGGGAGCCGGGAGGTTTAGCTTGAGCCCCAGCCAGGTCGCCGCCATCACGCCGACGAAGTATTGGCCCTCGGCGCCTATGTTGAACAGGCCGCCCTTGAAGCCGAACGATATGGCCAGGCCCGTGAATATGAGCGGGGTGGCGTTGAGGACGGAGATGTGCCAGTTGCGCACGAGGCCGCCGTAGAAGAGGGCCGCGTAGGACGCGACGGGATCGTACCCCGTCGCGAGCATCACGGCGGCCCCGATGGCCAGGGCCGAGGCTATGCCTATCGCCGGGACCGCGGCCGCCTTGAGCATGGAACGCGACGCGGCGGCGAAGCCCTCCGCTCCCAGCTCCGAGCGGCGCAGGAAGCCGAAGATCGCGAGCGCCGCCAGCGCGAGGAGGCCCCCGGCGAAGTACGAGGCGAGGTAGAGCGTCGAGCCTATCGCCGCCATGGCGGCGGCGGATGTCATTATAATCGCGCGCGCGCGATCGGGTCTCATGCTTCGCTCCTCGCGGCGGGGCCGGCCGCGGCGCCCCGTATCATGTATTCCCCGACCTCCGCCGGGTTCGTGGCGTCCGCCCTCGACTCGAAGACGACCCGCCCGCCGTGCAGTACGGCTATCCTGTCGGAGAGCGCGAATATCTCGTCGAGCTCCATGGAGACGAGGAGCACGGCGACGCCGCTCTCCTTGAGCTCGAGGATGCGCCTGTATACGTATTCTATCGCTCCTACGTCGAGGCCGCGCGTCGGCTGCGACACGAGGAGGAATTTCGGGTTCCGCGAGAATTCCCGCGCGAGTATGACCTTCTGCTGGTTGCCGCCGGATAGCGTCGACGCGCGGGCGTCGGGCCCGGATGCGCGTATGTCGTAGCGCTCCATCAGGCCCGTCGCGGACGCTCGGGTCGCCGCCCGGTCGAGTACGCGGGCCCTCGAGTACGGCGCTCGGTCGGATCGGCCGAGGGCCAGGTTCTCCTCTACCGAGAACTGCACGACGAGGCCGGAGGCGCGCCTGTCGGGAGGGACGTAGCCGATGCCGGCGTCCATGCGCCTCGCGACGCTCCATCCCGTCACGTCGTCGCTTCCGAGGCGGACGGTACCCGCGGTCGCCTTGGCCAGGCCCGTGATCGTCTCGCACAGCTCCCGCTGGCCGTTTCCCTCGACCCCGGCGATGCCGAGTATCTCGCCCGGGCCGACGGCGAGGCTCGCCCCTCGGAGCGCCTCGAGGCCCCGGGGGCCGAGGGCGGACACCGCCTCCATGCGGAAAATAGGCTCGGGCGCCGGGGCAGGCTCCGGCCTGTCGACGCTGAGGACGACGTCCCTGCCGACCATCAGCCGCGCCAGCTCCGAGGCCGTGGTGCCGAGCGTGGCGCGCTCTCCCGACAGCTTGCCCTTTCGCAGTACGTACACGCGATGGGAGAGGCTCCTGACCTCCTCGAGCTTGTGCGTGATTATGATGATAGACGTCCCGCCCTCGGCGAGCCTCCTGAGGGTGGCGAACAGCTCGTCGACCTCGCGCGGCGTCAGTACCGCGGTCGGCTCGTCCAGTATCAGCACGGCGGCGTCCCGGTAGAGGGCCTTAAGTATCTCGACGCGCTGCTGGAGGCCGACGGGAAGGTTCTCGACCTTCTCGTCGGGATCGACCTCGAGGCCGTAGCGCGCCGACAGCTCCGCGACGCGGGCCCTCGCGCGCCTATACCTGATATGGCCGAGGACGGAAGGCTCGTCCCCTAGTATGATATTCTGGGTGACGGTAAGGGTAGGGACGAGCATGAAGTGCTGGTGCACCATGCCGAGCCCCAGCTTGATGGCGTCGCGCGGGGAGTCGAAGCGGACGGGCTCGCCCCGGACCAGTATCTCTCCCGAGCTTGGCCTATAGAGGCCGAAGAGCACGTTCATCAGGGTCGACTTGCCGGCGCCGTTCTCCCCGAGGAGGGCGACTATCTCGCCGCGCTCGAGCCGGATGGACACGTCGCTGTTGGCGACGACGCTCCCGAAGGTCTTAGTGATGCCCCTCGTCTCGAGGACGGGGCCGGCTCTCGGATCTGTGGTCATGCTCCGCTCTCCCCCTCGCCGAGGCTCTGCCAGGCCGCGGTCGCTTCCAGGTCAAGCTATCAGGGGCGGCTTGGGCTGTCAATGCTAAACCCTCGGCTCCGGGCGCGAACGCTGATTGAACGGGCGTGAACGGGCGCCGCTCTTCGCGCGTCAGGCATGGCCTCGAGCTAAGACGACGCCTCGTCCCTGAGCGATTCGGTTATGGAGATGAATTCGTCAAGGCGTAGGAAGAGGGAGTCGACTAGCTCGGGATCGAACATCCCGCCCCGTTCCGCGCGGATGTACTCGAGTATCCTCGGAAGCTCCCACGCGTCCTTGTACGGGCGGAACGACGATAGGGCGTCGAAGACGTCGCAGAGGCAGACGACCCTGCCCGCGAACGATATCTCCTCTCCCCTCTTCCCGTACGGATATCCCGATCCGTTCCAGTACTCGTGGTGCTCGAGCGCTATGAGGGCGGCCATCTTGATGAGGGGCCGCTCCGACTTATCGAGGAGATTGAACCCGACCAGCGTATGGGCGCGCATCGCGGCCATCTCCTCGCCGGTGAGCGGGGCCGGCTTATTGAGGATATCGTCGCTTATCGATATCTTGCCTATGTCGTGCATCGGAGCCGCGTCGGCAATCAGCTCCGCCTCGTCGGGCGCTAGTCCCCGGGCCTTGCACAGCGACCTCGCGTACTCGCCGACCCTCGCGACGTGGAGGGCCGTCTCCTTGGAACGGAACTCGACCACCTCTGAGAGCGTTATCATTATCTCCTTCTGGGTCGACGACAGCTCCCGATTAATGGCGAGGAGCTGGTTCTCCGCAACCGTCCGGCGTAGTATCTCCTCCGTGAGCGATTGGTTGGCGACGGCCATGGCCTCGCTCGCGCGTCGCAGCGAGAAGCGGAGGCTGCTGTGCATCAGTTGCATCTCTATGATGGCTATGCAGGCGAGGAGCGTGATGGCGGCCACGAGCACGAACACGTCGACGGTATCGACGGTCGCGGCCCACCGCGCGTCCGTTAGCGAGCGGAGCGTAAAGACTATCCTGAAGGCGTAGATGCCGGCGTAGGCGACGAAGAGAGAGGCCGCGAAGCGCGTCTCCGCGCGGAGCTCGCGCGGGGCCCTGAAGACGAGGAAGTACGCGGTGACTATGCCGTAGCAGGCGTAGGCCAGTCCCGTCGCTATGCCTACGGCGTCCAGCGCGCCGGCGAGCGCGTCGGCGAGCGCGTCGGCGATGAAGACTGCGGCCGTGGATGTCGCGAGCACGCCCGCGAGGGCGAAGGATAGACCTTTCGGCTCGGCGCCCAGGAAACGGACGAAGCCGAGCGTCTTGAGCATGACGCCGGCTATGACCAGGCCGTTGGCGAGCACGATAGAGACGAAGCCGGGTGCCCGGTCCCCGAGGGCGTAGAGGCCTATGCCGGCGGCGATGAGGGAGAAGCCCGCGAACCAGTATCCGGGTCCAGCTATCTGCCTGCGCGACCCGAGCCACGTGAAGCATGACAATACGAGCAAGGCGAACGCGAGGACCACGCTCGTTAGGAGTACGCTATCGAAGTCGATCATGGAGTGGCCTCATGGACTATGAGTATGCCTCGCCGAGCGTCCCGCGTCAAACCTGAGCGGAATGAATCACTATTCGATCCCGAGCCGTCGCGCGAGTAATCTCGCGACGCGAGTAATCTCGCGACGCGAGTAATCTCGCGACGCGAGTAATCTCGCGACGCGAGTAATCTCGCGACGCGAGTAATCTCGCGATCAGCCCCCTCCGACTGGCGGGAAGATGGAGACGACGTCGCCGTCGGAAAGCGGCCTGTCCAGCCTTGCGTCGCGGCCTCCCACGAGGAGTATGGCGATTTCCGCGGGCGGGATGGCCAGGGCGTCGGCCAGGTCCTGGACCGTAGCCCCTTCGGCGAGCTCCGCCTCGACCACCTTGCCCCGACCCGTCCTTAGGGTCGCGAAGAGCCTCGCCTCGATCCTCATCGGGTCCTCCTCTGAAGCGCTGGCGCTACGGGCGTCATAGGCGCTACGGGCGTCATAGGCGCTACGGGCGTCATAGGCGCTACGGGCGTCACGGGCATAGCGTGAAGCCCCTGCTCCACGGGCAGTCGGCGCATGACGGCGTTCCGGCGTGGCAGTCGGCGCTGGTGTCACGGCAGAGGTCGCAGCCGTCCGCTAGGTCGCAATCCAGGCACGAGGGGTAGCGGTTCGAGAAGACGGTTCGCCTGAAGCCGGCGTAGGCCGGGCCGTCCCATACGGCGGCCAGCGGCGTCCTCGCCGCGTCCCCGAACGAGTGCGCCAGGACCTCCTTGCGGCGACCGAGCACGTATTCCGGGTAGGCGTGCGCCAGTCGGTAGCAGGGGGAGACCGCTCCTCCGGCGGTCACGACGGCGGCGTCGTTCTCGATGAACGAGCAGTAGCGTTCCGTCTTCAGTTCTAGCCGAGGCAGCACGAGCGAGAGTCCACGGCGCCACGCCTTAGACGCTAACTCCGCGAATAGCCGCTTCGCCTCGTCGTCGGCCGTGCGGCCGTACATTACCCTCGCGTCCTGCTCCGGGGTCTGCGGAAGGAGATGCGAAAGTACGACGACCTTGGCGCGCAGGTCCGCCGCAAGCTCGACGACGCTCGCCGCGTCCGCTACGTTGTCCCTGGACAGCACGAACTGCACGCCGACGTTCGAGCCGGGCAGCCCCGCGCGCGCCCGCGCCGCGTTGATCCGCTCTATCGTCGAAATGGCCGTCCCCAGGGGCGCGCCCCTCAGGCGGCCGTAGGCGCCGTCCATGCCGTCGATCGACACCATGAGGAGGTCGACGCGGCGCGCGACGGCCTCTACGAGCCTATCGTCGTACTCGGCGGCGTTGCTCGTCACGACTAGCTCGCGGCCCCGCCGGCCTCCGAACGCTTCCAGGGCGTCCATGAAGAACGGCGAGACGCTGGGCTCGCCTATGCCTCCGAGCACGACGGTCCCCGGGCCTTCCGGCCCGAGGACCTGGCTCTTGATACGGCCGAAGAGCTCCGGGGCCATGTCCGCCTCGCGCTCGCTCCACGTGCGGCGATAGCACATGGAGCAGTCGAGGTTGCACCGGCTGGTCAGCTCGATGTACAGCTTCCGGAGCGGCATCCCCGCGTCAGTCGACGCCCAGCTCGGCTAGCTTCGCCTTGGTCGGGACCCCCTTCGCGTCCCAGCCTCGCAGCGAGTAGTACTCGGGCAGGAGCTTGTCCAGCGGATGCACGTGGCCCTTGGACGGGCCCGCGGGTACCGGCTCCTTGAGGAGCCGGGGGGGTAGGGTATCCTGGTCGGGGCCTATGCCGGCGGCCAGGTTATACTGCTTCTCCAGGTTCCAGATGCGCTCCCCCGAGGTGATGAACTCGGCTCCCGTGATCTTCGTGCCGCAGACGGCGTTGTACAGGGCGGCGTAGTCGTCGGCGCCCATCGCGAAGGAGGTGAAGAGGCAGAGGCCGACCGAGTCTATCGCGGCGGTGAAGTCCTGGAAAATCTTTGCCCACTGGGGCTTGCCGGCGAGCTCGAGCCTGTCGAGCTTCTCGGGCAGGCCGAGTATCTCCGGGGATATCATGTAGCCGCGCACGTGGCAGCCGCCGCGGTTGGAGGTGGCGTACTGGACGCCGTGGCCCATGATGCCGCGCGGGTCGTAGGCGGGGAGCTCCTGCTTCTTGACGGTCATCGACAGCTCGGGAACCCCGTAGGAGTCGCATAGCCGGTACGAGCCCTTGGCGAGCTTGGCGCCGAACCCGGTTCCCATGCCCATGCGCTTCGTCCACTCGACTATGGAAGCGGCGTTGCCGAACTTGAGCTCCGGACCGTCGCCGAATTCTTCCTTCTTGACGAGGCCCTTCTGGTACAGTTCCATCGCGGCGGCGAGCGTGGCGCCCGCGGAGATGGTGTCGATGCCGTACTCGTTGCACCAGTGGTTGGCCTTGATGATGTCCTTCAGGGACGAGACGCCGCAGTCGGCCCCGAAGGCCCATATCGTCTCGTACTCGGGGCCGCCGCCCTTTATGTCGTCGACCTCGCAATAGCGTCCGCAGGCGATGGGGCAGCGGAAGCAGGGATCCTTCTTCTTGAGGTACTTCTCGGCGAGGGTCTCGCCCGATATATCCTCGGCCTTGGCGAAGACGGCTTCCTGGAAGTTATTGGTCGGGAAGACGCCGTTCTCGTTGATGATATTGACGAGGACCGCCGTGCCGTAGGTCGGCAGTCCGGTACCGGTGACGCCGTTCTCCTTTATCTTCTTCATGCAGAGCGCGAAGGCCTCCTTGAGCGCGGCCTCGTCGGCGACGGCTACCTTGCCCGAGCCCTTGACGACCACGGCCTTGAGGTTCTTCGAGCCCATTACCGCGCCGACGCCGGAGCGGCCGGCCGCGCGCCAGCGGTCGTTCATGATGGCGGCGAGCAGGGAGAGGCGCTCTCCCGCCGGGCCTATGGCGAGGATCCGGGCCTTGTCGCCGTGGACGGCCTCGAGGGCGTCGGTCGTCTCGGACAGTACCTTGCCCCAGAGCTTGCCCGCGTCCAGTATCTCCACCTTGTCGTCGATAATATTGATGTACACGGGGCCCGAGGCCTTGCCCTCGAATATGACGGCGTCCCAACCGGCGAATTTCAGCTCGGCGCCGAAGTATCCTCCCGAGTTGGAGCTGGCGATAGTACCCGTAAGGGGGGATTTCGTAACGGCCATGTATCGGCCGCCGGTAGGAGTGGCCGTGCCCGTTAGGGGGCCCGTGACTATCATAAGCTTGTTAGCGGGCGATAGGGCGTCGACGCCGGGATCGACCTCGTCCATCATCATCTTGGTCCCGAAGCCGCGGCCGCCGATGTACTTCTTGGCCTTCGCCTCGTCCAAGGCTTCCACCTTGACCGTTCGCTTCGTCAGGTCTACGCGAAGGATCTTTCCGTTATACCCGAACATGTGCCCCCCTATGAAAGAATGATGCTATTCAATATGCATAGGGTGTGCCAACATTTTAATTACTTATACAAAAAACAAATAGAGTCATTGATTATGAGCAGTGTTCGATAATAGCACATTATTTGACAATACCTATGTTCTAAAATGGATCAGTGTTCCAGAATAGATCAGTACACTACGTAGCTACCTACTCCGGGTCCTAGTACCGGCGGCAGTCCCATGCGCCAGCTCGCAGCCAAGCTTTCTATACAGCGTGTTCCGGCCGATGCCGAGGGCCTTGGCGGCTTCGCTCACGTTACCGCCGTGCCGCTCGAGTACCGCCTGGATGTGGCGGCGTTCGAGGTCCGACAGGAGCTCGCTAGGCGGAGCGAACGGTTCGGCGTGCATGGGCCGCGACCCTTCGAGCCCCGCGCGCGGCTCCGACCCGAACGGGACTCCCCGGGGAATGGCCTCGGCGTTGACCGCGAGCTCGACGAAATTCTCGAGCTCGCGAATATTGCCGGGCCAGTCGTAGGCCACGAGGTCGCGCATCCTATCCGGGGGGATGTCCACGGGGCGCTTGTTGAGCTTCCTGGTGATGCGGTCCATGAAGTAGTCCACGAGGAGGCGTACGTCGTCCTTGCGTTCCCGTAGCGCGGGGAGGCGCATGGGGAGCACGTTCAGCCGGTAGAAGAGGTCCTTGCGGAAGTTGCCCTTGTCGACCTCGTCCTCCAGCTCCATGTTGGTCGCGGCTATGACCCGCACGTTGACGACCGACTCCTTGGAGCTGCCTATCCTGCACACGGTGCCCTCCTCGATGACGCGGAGCAGCCGCGTCTGCATGTCCAGGGGCATCTCGCCTATCTCGTCCAGGAACACGGTGCCGCCGTCGGCTACCTCGAACTTCCCCGGCTGCCCGCCGTGCCTGGCGCCGGTGAACGAGCCCTCCTCGTAGCCGAAGAGCTCCGACTCGATGAGGGAACGCGGAATGGCGGCGCAGTTGATGGCGACGAAGGCCTCGTCGCGCCGGTCGGAGTAGTTGTGTATGGCCTGGGCGAACAGTTCCTTGCCGGTGCCGCTCTCGCCCATGATGAGGATGGTGGAGCGGGAATCGGCCATCTTCTTCGCGAACGCGACCGTCCGCAGGAAGCCCGCGTTCTTGCCTATTATCTTATCGAAGGTATAGATGGCCCGTCGGCCCATGATGCGGTTGGCTAGCTTCCGGACCTTCTTGACGTCCTTGAAGACGAGGATGATGTCGCGGAGCGAGCCTCCGGCGTCGAGTATCGGGTAGGCGGAGAGGTTGAACTGCAGCTTGTTCGTGGCGGCCTTGACGAGCACGTCCTCGTCGAGGAAGCGCTGGCCGGCGGCGAGCGAGGCCCGTACCTCGTCCCAGCCCTCGAAGAGGTCCGCCGCCCGCATCGAGCGTATGCTTTCCTCGTCGTAGCCGAACATCTGGGCCGCGTGTGAGTTGACCGTCCTGACCGTCCCGTCGAGGCCTATGCTGACGATGCCGGCGCTGATCGAGTCGAGCATCGCCTCCAGGTAGGTGTTGGAGATCTGGAGCTCGTCGTTGTACCGCCTGACCTCCAGCATCCGGCCCATCGCGTCGGCCGCGGCGACCACCATGCCGAGCGTGTGGGGATGCACGTTCTCGCAGTAGCCGGTCAGGTCGATGGCCCCGACCACGGCGCCGTCCGCGTCGCGTATGGGCGCGCTCGAGCAGGTCCAGCGGTGGTAGGCCCTGACGAAGTGCTCGTCGCCCGAGACCTGCACGGGCTTCCCCTCGGCGAGGCACGTGCCCATCGCGTTGGTGCCTATGCTCGCCTCGTCCATGTACGCCCCGGGGGCCATCCGGAGGGCGAAGGCCTCGGACAGGATGGCCTCGTCGCCTATCATGGATAGTATGCACCCGTCGGCGTCGGTCAGCATCGAGAAGAAGCTGGAGCCCCTGACGAAGTCGTAGAGCTGGTTCAGGAACGGCTCGGCGACGAGGACGAGCTCCCGCCTGGCCTCGAGCTTATCGAACAGCTGGGCGTCCGACAGGATGCGGGCGCTATGCACGCGGCCCTCGTCGATGCCCAGGGCCCTGCATCGCTCGTGGGAACGGGCGATGTAGTCCTTCTCGGCAGATCGGTTCGTCGCCTCGCGCATGGCCGCCTCCTATTCGTTCGGTAGGTCGCTCTCTTCTATCGTGGATAACAGGGACTGCGTCAGTTCCGGATAGGACGCGAGCCTGTTCGCCTGGTTCTCGAGCGCGCGCTCGAAGAGGTTGCGGACGAGCCGGCCGTTGCCGAAGTACTTGTCCCGCCTGTCGTAGGCCACCCTGAGGTAGACGCGTAGCTTGGCTATAGCAGAATCGGTGACGTTCATGCCCGTTTCCGCTACGAACCGGGAGAATATCGCCTCCAGCTCGTCGGGGCTGAAGTCGTCGAACGAGAACCGTCGGCTGAAGCGGCTGGCGAGGCCGGGATTGGAGTCGAGGAACCTGGCCATCTCGTCGGGGTAGCCGGCCACGATGACGACGAGCCTGTCTCGGTAGTCCTCCATGCGCTTTAGGAGCGTGTCCACCGCCTCGCGGCCGAAGTCCGAGCCCGCGCTGTCCGGTATGAGCGTATAGGCCTCGTCGATGAATAGCACGCCGTCGAGGGCGCGGGACACAGCCTCGTCCACCTTGCCCGCGGTCTGGCCCACGAAGCCGGCTACGAGGCCGGATCGGTCGGTCTCCACGAGGTGGCCCTTGCGGAGGAAGCCCTGCGCGACGAGTATCTCGCCTATGAGGCGGGCCACCGTCGTCTTGCCCGTGCCCGGCCTGCCCGTGAACACCGAGTGGAGGGCCACCGGCGGAATCTTCATCCCGAGCGACGCGCGCTTCTTGTGGACCTTCATGAGGTTGGAGAGCGTCTTGACCTGTTCCTTGATCGGGTCCATGCCGGTCAGCCCGTCGAGCTTGGCTATGGCGTCCGCGAGCGCCTTCTCCGACGCCCGCTCGTCGGCGGGGTCGGGCGCGTCGGGCTTCCCGTCTCCGTCCGCGTCCCTGGCCGAGGAATCCTTCCAGCCGCCCGCCGCCCGGGCTCCCGCTCCCGACGCCGCGGGGCCCGAGGCCTCGGGGTTGAGGATGCGCTTGTTAAGGCCCTTGAGGAAGTCCTCGGAACCCGGGGGAAGCCCTCCCGAGGTCATATAGATGTCGGCCCACTGCATCAGGGCCTCGGCCGCCTTGTGGAAGCTCGCGCCGCCGCGCTTCTCGTCCCGGGACTTGAGCGCTACGAGGCCGGAGCCCCAGTCGGAGGCCCTCCTCTCGGAGAGGCGGCGCTCTATGTCGGAGCGCCACGCGAGCAGCTCCTCGCGGTCGCGATCCGTCAGGTAATCGGCGCGGAAGTACCGCTTCATGCCGTCTGGCCCGGGGCCGTCGCCCCGCATGAACGGAAGCAGGCTCAGGGCCGCGAAGGCCGCCCTGTCGGGGTGCTCGAGCCCTACCCGGTCGTAGCAGGTTCCGGCTATGGCCCAGGCGTCGTCGAGCAATACGCCCAGCTCCGGCACGAGGGCCTCCATGAATCGTCGCGCTCCGGCTACGAGCGTCGCCCCCGGGAAATTATCCGGCGGGCTCCTGCGTCCATCGTTAGTCATATCCCAATGATAGTATAGGTACTGGACGCGCTCGGCAAGATCCTCGTCGCGATACGCTCTCGCCCTAGGACGGGATCTATACTATACTAGCGGCGATGGGGGGACGATGTCCGAAGCCGAATTCGACGACCTAATACGATTATCTTATTTCTCGGAGACAGCCAAGTCTATCGTATCGGAGTCTACCGTCAAGGGCGTGCTCGACAGGCTCATGGATACGATAGGGCGGATCTTCGCCCCGCTCAACTGGTCCCTGATGCTGCTGGACCGGCCGAACGACCAGCTCGTCTTCAAGATCGCCGTGGGCAAGGCGTCGGCGAAGCTTATCGGGATGCGTATCCCCGCCTTCGAGGGCGTCGCCGGCTGGGTGGTAGCCAACGGCCGCGAGCTTATCATAGAGGACGCCTCGGCGGACGAGCGCTGGAGCGAGCGCGTCGACTCGATGACGGGGTTCAAGACGGAATCCATCATCGCCGTGCCCCTCAAGACCGAGGAAAGGGTCTTCGGCGTCATCGAGCTAATAAACAAGCTCGACGGGGGCAGGTTCTCAGCGCTCGAGCTCCGCATGCTCGCCACTATCGCCGAATTCGCCGCCATCGCTATAGAGAAGGCCGTCTACCTCGCCCAGATCAAGCGAATGGCCATGAGCGATTCCCTGACCGGGCTCCTCAACAGGCGCGGCTTGGGCAAGGTGCTCGAGCGGGAGCGCTCGAGGATAAAGCGCTACGGGGGCTCGATGGCCTTCCTTCTGGCCGATATAGACGAGTTCAAGGCCATAAACGATTCCAGGGGCCATGAAGCGGGCGATATCGTCCTCAAGGCCGTGGCGGACGCGATGTCGGCCACGTCCAGGGAGAGCGACGCCGTCGCGAGGCTGGGAGGCGACGAGTTCCTCGTGGCGATGAACTGCGACAGTCCCGAGGAGGCGGAGAAGGCCCGGGAGCGCTTCGCGCTAGCCCTCGGGGCGGCGGCGTCGGCCTGTCCGGCCGGCCCGTTCAGCGTCAGCCTCGGCCTTCACTTCGGTGAGGCGGGCGACCTGGGGCTCTTGTTCCGGGAATCGGACAAGGACCTGTACCGCCGCAAGGAAGAGCGCCAGCCCGCGTGCTTCGGCGATCGCGTGATGGAGGCGCTGGACGAGGCGAGCCGCGGCGATAGGTAGGAACGGCCGCGCGCGGCCGTGTTTCCACGCGGCCGTGTTTCCGCGCGGCGGCGCGATACTATAGTATGTCGTATCTATAACGTTATGGAGTATCTTATGCGCATACGCCTAGGCGCCGTCGTCGCGGCGGCCGCTCTGCTCTCCTCCTGCGCCTCGCTCGGCGATCCTTTCATGCTCGCCTTCGACGTGGACGCGAAATACCAGTCCGAGGCGATATGCGCCGCGGGCATCGACCAGTATCGCGAGCGCCTCGTGGCCCGAGGTGAGGTCTCGGCCTCGGCCGAGGTCCAGCGCTACTTCGAGGCGGCGCTGAGGTACGATCCCATGAACGCCGAGGCGACGCGCTACCTCGCCCTCGTCGAGGACTATAGGGCCAGCCGCTTCTCCGCCTCCATGAAGCAGGCCGAGGCCCTGCTCAAGAAGGAGTCGCGGAATCCTAACGACGAGTACGCGATGCTCGTATCGGTAAGGCGAGCCCTCGATATCTACCCTGGAGACGACTCGGCGATACAGCTCCTCAATTCCACCAAGGACGCGCGCAAGGCCTACGTCAAGGCGCGCCTCGCGGAGGCCGAGGCCATCAAGGGCGCGATCGATCCCGAGGCCAAGGATTCGGCGAAGGAGCGCGCCTACATAGCGGCGTTCACGATCGTCACGAGGGTCAACGACGTCGAGCCCCGCGACGTGGAGGGCGCCAGGGCGTACCGGGAGCTTAAGACGGAGATAGCCGCGATCGTGAAGCGGCGACTGGACGGCGTCGGCGCCCTTTCCTCGAGCGCCAAGTTCGACGAGGCCAAGACCGTCGTCTCCCTCGTCAGGGAGCTCGATTCCAAGATAGGCCGGGCCTTCGAGCCCGATATCCAGAAAGCCGAGTACGGGCTGTACCTAGCCTGGGCCAAGTACCACGAATCGCGCAAGGAATGGGCCAAGGCCGACTCTCGGGTCAAGGCGGCGCTCGCCATACAGAAAGGCTCCGAGGCGGCGGCCCTCCAGAAGCGCGTCGCCGCCGCCGCGGACGCCGAGGAGCGGGGCGCCAGCTTCGACGCGGGGCTCAAGAACCTGGACCGCTATATCGCCAAGGAAGACTACCTGAGGGCCCAGCGCCTGCTCTCGTCCCTCTCGAGGACGGCCGCCGATTCCGCCCAGCGTCGGGCGCTGGAACAGCGCCGCAAGGCGATGCTCGACGCGATAGGGAGCCTCTACGAGGCCGGCGTCAAGGCGTACCGCGCGGAGCGATTCAAGGACGCGGCCGCCGCTTTCGAGGTAGTCGCGGCGATAGACCCGTCGTACCAGGACGTCGCCGACTACCTGGAGAAGGCGCGCGCCAAGCAGAAGCTGCTCGACCAGTACTAGAGCGATGAGCGGAGGATGACATGCAGAAGAAGCTCGATATAGCGGCCTTGAAGGCCTTCGCGCCTGGTTGGGCCTGGACCGCGGCCGTAGCCGCCTGGCTCGTCGTCCCCCTGTTCGGCCCCGGGCCGACCGCCTTCGGCGCCGGCCCCGAGCTCGCGGCCGCGGGCCAGGGCGGCTACGCGATAGCGGCGAGCATAGCCGCCTGGCTCGCCGTCGCGATCGCCCTCTGGGAGATAGCGGCCTTCTTCCTCCGGGACAGGCTCGCGTTCATAGCCGACCCCTCGAGCCCCGCGGCCGCGGCCCTGCACGTCGTCTCGTCGTCGGCCGTCCTGATCGTCCCGGCCTCGCGCGCCATGGCCTTCGCCGTGCGCGGAGCCTACTTCTCGGGCCTGCCGTGGTGGACCTGGGCGATGGCCGCCGCCGCCTTGGTGTGGAACGCCTACTCGATAACGGCGCTGATACGGGCCCTGAGCGAGCGCGACGTCGGATACCGCGAGTACGCCGAATTCCGTCGCGCTACCGAGAGCAAGAAATCCCTGCTCGGCGTCGCCGCCGCCCGCGGCATACAGCGCAAGCT
>Ga0180007_10002835_pt1 | contig 20103 bp, 18 predicted proteins | sample MM_PC_MetaG_FD_121122 | JGI IMG/M metagenome (GOLD analysis project Ga0180007, IMG submission 121122) | Groundwater microbial communities from the Aspo Hard Rock Laboratory (HRL) deep subsurface site, Sweden - MM_PC_MetaG | ecosystem: Environmental > Aquatic > Deep subsurface > Groundwater... | reverse complement strand
TGTTCATTGGTCTCCATCCTCATCGGCGTCCGATTCCTCACGCATGGGCGCCAGGTGGGAAACAACGAAGCGGACTTTTCCGGACTTTTCCGGTTCGATTCTCTCAACGACTTCGAATTTGATGTTGATGTCCTTACTGATGATGCGCGTCATGACGCCGGTGATGTAATCAAAGTGCTCCTGAGTGACCGGCGGCCTGTTGGTGACCCTCACGACAAACTCCGAGGGCGATTTCTGGACCACCTGCAACTGGCCGACCTCCGGTCCGGCACTGGTGAGATGATTGCCAATGACGTTTCCGGTCACCCGCTGACCGTCGGGCGCAATGATGTCGTCGGATACCCGTCCCACAGCGGCACTCATGAGGGTCAGACCGCGGCCGCAGGAACACGAGGACTGCAGAAGCTTGCCGTAGTCGTCAATCTGATAGCGAATAACCGGAACGCCGAAGTTGGTGAGGTCGGTGATGAGGATCCTTCCTCGCTGCCCCGTCGGTACCGGACGGCCGTTCTCGACAAATTCCAGAAGAACCGTTTCCATGGAGATATGCAGGCCCTCATGGGCCGGGCACTCACCGGCGGTATTCCCCGTTTCCCGCGAGCCGTACATATCGATGATGTCGCAGCCGAACAACTCGGAAAACCGTTTCCTCTGGTACCCGTACAACGGCTCACCTGTTGACAGAATACCATCGAGATGAAACGAAGGGAGGTGTGTGCTCTCGATGTACTCAGCCAGGCTGAATAGTGCCGTGGGGAATACCTTGAGGAAACGCGGATTGAACCGGCGCATTTCCCGGTAGCAAATATCCAGATCGGATTCTCGATGCGTGCCGGCGAAAAGCATCACCTGGCGCAGGAAATATCTCTGCTTGATTCGTTGTTTCCAGTCGAGTTGCTCCAGAAAGTCCATGGACGCGGGCCATACCAGGCCCATTTTGTCGCACGGCAGTCGTCCCATCCAGCTTTCAAAACGCCAGGCCCCGCCGATTTTGATATTGTTGGATTCAAAATTGCGGTACAAGGTCGCGCGCTGGCCGGTAGTGCCGCCGGTTTCAAAGCGCATCAGTGTTTCGGGCGCGTATTGCGATGAGATCATGTCACTGAGGTGACGGAATTGCAGATCCCGGGTCATGATCGGAAGTAAGGCCAGGTCATCCAGGCTTTTGAATGATTCCGGTGTCAACCCGCGCTCATCAAACACGTTTCGATAGTATTTCGTGGTGTGATAGGCGTGAGCCAGCATTATTTTCATTTGTTCGAATTGATAGTCCAGTAGACGCTGGCGGCTCCAGAACTGGCTCTTCTGGAAAAAACGCCAGTGTTTGATCGCCGACTGGCGATCATCGCGCCGCAGCACGGCGGGCAGGAACACGTTTCTCAACAATGCAGAATACATAACAGATTGTTGACCGTTGACCCGCTGGATTCGAGATGACACCCGACGGGGATCAATCAGGTCAGAAACTCCATAGGATCAAGTTCACAGATGCTGAACAGGTGTTTGCCGGAGGCGGTGGACGGAATGCTTACGACCTTCTCGACCTCGTACTTCATGGTCGGGCCGAAGAACTCCCGGACTTTCTCCGCTATCACTCTAAGGGAATTGTCGTCAAATTTGTTGTTCGGCACAACTTTAAGTATCAGGTGATCACGCGTCTTCTGAATGATCTGGGCCTGGGCCACTCCGGGGACAGTCGCAACAAAGTAAATGGTCATGGAGGCGCCGGAAATAACGCGACTATCGGGCGTAACCAGGAAATCGGTGACCCGGCCGCCGACAATATTCAGGCGCGGCAAACCGCGGCCGCAGGCACAGGAACCGGGTACGAATTCACCTAAATCCTCAATCTGGTATCGGATCAGGGGCATGCCGAAATTGAACAGGTCCGTGATGACTATTCGTCCCGGGATGTCAGGAGATCCATCGGCCGGTTTCAGTATCTCAACCAGCAGGTGTTCCGCGACCATGTGCATGCCGCTGTGTTCGGCGCATTCTGAGGCGATGATACTGTGTTCACGGCAACCGTAGCGATTAAACACGCGGCAGGCGAAAACGTCCTCAATCAGTGCCCGTTGGTCGCTCGTGAGCAACTCGGCTGACGTAATGATGGCGTGCGGCCGATGGTAATCGGTGATACGGTTCTCGCGCAGGAAGCGGGCATACAGAAACATTGAATTGGCGTAGGCCAGGTACACCGGCGGGCGGAAACTGCGCAACTGGTCGGCGAAATCAGCCAGCTTGTCGCGTGAGATATTTGATGTGTCCAGGATCATGCGACGATCATACAACCGGGTGCGGAGTCGGCTGCGCAGCGATGGTTCGGTTCCCATATCGACCCGATTGCCCCAAAGCACGGCCATCTTTTGTCCGATATCCCAGCCGGCCCAGCGATCATGGCGATAAGTGGCGGCCTGGCGACGGTGCAGCAGATCGATATCATGGTAAAAGCGCAACGGCGCGCCGGTTGAGCCGCCGGTTTGATTGACGACCAGCCGATCCGTCGGGATATTCTGCGCCTTCATACGATCGGCATGCTGCTGGATGTCGGCTTTTCGGATCACCGGTACGACCGCCAGATCGTCGATTGATTGACACTCTTCCGGGTTGAAGCCGAATCGCTCAAAGCGCTCCCGGTAGAACGGGCAGTTCGCATCGGCGTGCACCAGGAGGGTTTTGAGACGTTCCCTCTGCATCGATTGCAGTCGATCCGGCGTGTAAAACTGAGACGCCTCCAACTCGGCCAGGATTGACGGCCGGTTGCTGCGATCGCGACTGGTGGCAATCGGGTCCAGGATGTATTTTGCAAGATACGCGGTTGGGTCCATAGCCTGTTAGGTCGTCTCCGGTACCGGTTCGATTGCTTCCGGTTCAGGTTCCTGTTTGGGTGCCAATTGCTCGTAGTAGATCTTGGTAATCATGGCGGTAAGGGCAAACAGCAGATACCACGTGTAGCGGTACAACGAGTGTCCGAATATGCCGCTGATCATCAGTCCTACGGCCGAGGCAACGATAGCCTGGCGCATATAGTCAAACCAGATATTGTGATCATAGAGCTCCGGATTGTCATCCGGGCTGGCCTCGGTGTTGGGGGGGCGCGGCCGGTTGAGTCGGCGCAGTGTCGAGCCGAGCAGGATGAACCACACGGCTGCCCCCACAAGACCGTACTCGGCGAGAAGCTGGATGTACAGGTTATGAGGCTGCATATCCTGCGGGGCACCGAAGTTGCCGGAAGCATTGGCTGCCCGGAAAGCGCCGCCGCCCACGCCGGTTAACGGTCGCTGCACGATCATGCGCAAACCGTTCATCCAGATGGAAACACGCCCCGATGATACATCCTCAATCCCTCGATCATCGTTGACCATCGTTTCATATCGCTGACGGTATTGATCGGGCAGCAGCGTCCAGCCGATTAGCATGCCCATTATCGCTGCGACCGCGGAGATCGTACGGTATTTCGAAAAGAATATCATGGTGCCGACCGCGCCCATAAGGGTGAGCAGTCCGGAGCGCGAACCCGTATTCACAATCATCAGCAAAAGCAGACCGATAATTCCGACAGCGACGAGGCGAACGAACACGTTTCGATAGTAGCGGTAGAACACGATCACCAGGGGCAGCGCGGTTGCCAGCGTGCCGGCGAGAGTATTCGGATTACCGCCGGCCGAAGTTCGTCCTACCGCCCGCTCGATTCCCGCAGTAAACTGCCGCCCGCCACCGTAATAGTCGCGGAATGCCAGGAAGGCGATGACGGCAATCAGGATGACAAACGTGCCCAGGAAAATGTTGAAGCGCTTCTTGGTGTTGACCTCATAGGTGATCAGAATGTAGAAGATGACCAGCTTCATGAACGTTTCAAACACCAGCTGGGTGGCATCGGAGTCAAACGTGTAAGTCCAGGTGAACAGAATCATCATCATGAATACGACCATCAACTTGCTGCCCAGATCGCTGGGAAAATAGACTTTCCCCGATTTCCATTTGTGGTGGATCAGCGAGATGATGAGCACGGCGATACCGATCAGACGTTCCATGTGAAGCGGTTCGAGGGCAGGGTAGAGCTCGGCCGGACGCATCAGAAACACAACCAGATACAGGATGAGACCGGCAAACGGGTATTTGACAATAAACACCACGGAAACCGCCACCAACACGATCGCCATGACAAACATCGGCGGGATCAACAGGGACAAGCCTGCCGAAATCAGGCAGAATACGATCAGGATGGCCCACATGACATGGGTCGAGCGCAGAATCGAGCGTGGTCTGCTTTCCTCAATGTGGGCAGGCAAAAGAATCCCTTCGTGACGCGGCGTAACGGTCCCCGGACGATCAGGGACGACCGGTACTCAGATACTGGAACCCGAGGGCGCGTACCTTTTCCGGCTTATAAATGTTGCGCGTATCGTAAATGATCGGGATCGGAGTGGCCTTCTTCAGGCGCTCGAAATCCAGATCCCGGAACTCGTTCCACTCGGTGACGATCATAATCATGTCAGCGCCTTCCGCGGCCCCGTAGGCATCGTTGCAGTACACGATATCCGGCACCTGCTTGCGAGCTTCAGTCATTGCGACCGGATCAAAGGCACGGATGGTAGCCCCTTCGGCTTTGAGTTTCTCTGCAATGAACAGCGCCGGGGCTTCGCGCACATCATCCGTATTCGGCTTGAACGCCAGACCCAGCAGACAAACGGTTTTGCCCTCGAACGATCCGATTGCCGTGCGGGCCTTGTCCACCACCCGTTGCCGCTGCGCGGCATTGACTTCGATTATCGATTTGGCAATGCGGAAATCATAGCCGGCGGAGTTCGCCACGTGAACAATAGACTTGACATCCTTCGGGAAACACGAGCCGCCGTAGCCGGGGCCGGGATGAAGGAACTTCGGGCCGATTCGCCGGTCCTTGCCGATAGCCGTGGCCACCTGGTATACATCGGCGCCAACCAGATCGCAAACATTGGCGATTTCGTTGATATAGGAAATCTTCAGTGCCAGGATGGTGTTGGCGGCGTACTTGATCAGTTCCGCCGTGGCGTTGCCGGTACACACAATCGGTGTATCGAGCAGATAGAGCGGGCGATAGATGTCGCGCATGATGGCCAGAGCGCGCTCGGAGTCCGAACCCAGGATGACGCGGTCGGGGTGCAGGAAGTCGCCCACCGCGGAGCCCTCGCGCAAAAATTCAGGATTGGAAACAACATCGAATTCAACGTCGTGTTTGAGATTCTCCCGCATCAGCCTGCGAATCTCATCGGCCGTGCCCACCGGCACCGTGCTTTTGGTGACCAGGACCTTGTAGTCGTTCATGCAACCGGCAATCTGTTTGACCACCTGGTACAGGACGGAAAGATCCGCCGAGCCGTCCTCGGACTCCGGCGTGCCGACCGCCAGAAAAATAACCAGGCTCTGATCGACAATCTTCTCGAGGTCGGTTGAGAAACGGAGGCGACCGAGCTTCACGTTTTTGGCGATGAGATCACCCAATCCGAATTCATAGATCGGTACTTCGCCGTTGTTGAGCTGGGCAATTTTCGTTTCATCGATATCAACACAGGTGACATTCTGGCCGAAGTCAGACAGGCAGGTGCCCGCCACCAGCCCTACGTAGCCGGTACCGATCATGCAAATATTCATGTATCTCTCCGCTTATTAGTATACCAGTCAATGAACTTTTCCAGCCCAAGGTCAATGGACACGCGGGGGTTGTAACCCAGCATGTCGCGCGCTTTGGTGGTGTCGGCGAACGTTTGTTTAACGTCACCGGGCTGGTTTGGTTTCCGCTCTATTATCGCCTTTTTGCCCAACAAACGCTCTATTTTTCCGATCAGCTCGGCCAACTCGACAGTATCGGAGCGGCCCAGGTTGAAAACCTCATAAGCAAAATTGGCTTCCCGGCACCGCAGGATACCGTCGATGATGTCGTCGATAAATGTATAGTCACGCCGTGATTTGCCCTCGCCGAACATCTGGATAGGCTCGCCCCGGCTGATTCGGTCGGTAAACAGGTGGATCGCCATCTCCGGTCTCTGACGGGGGCCGTACACCGTGAAAAAGCGCAAACAGGCCATCGGGAAGCCGTACAGGTGGTGATAGGTATAGGCCATAAGTTCACCCGACTTCTTGGTCGAGGCATAGGGCGAGATGGGATGATCAACCGGATCGGTTTCGCTGAAAGGCACTTTGTCGTTGTTACCGTACACTGACGAGGACGAGGCAAAAAGGAATTTCTTAATGGCGTGCTCTCGGGCGGCCTCAAGGAGATTCATGGTGCCGATCAGGTTGACCTCCTGGTAGAGGACCGGTTTTTCCAGCGACGGTCTGACTCCGGCCATGGCAGCCAGATGAATGACCTCGTCGAAACCACCCTCGGCATAACACCGATTAACCAACTCCCGGTCCCGGGTATCACCTTCCACCAGCCGATAGTCCTTGCTTTCGAGATGGGGCACAATATTGGCCCGTTTTATGGCCGGATCGTAGAAATCATTAAAATTATCCATCACCGTGACACGGTGACCTGCCGCGAGCAGTTTGTCCACCAGGTGCGATCCTATGAAGCCGGCTCCGCCGGTAACCAGAATTGATTGTGACAAAGGCTTCCTCTTTGCTTGGGTTCCAGGCTGCATAATCCTGCTACTGCACGGCGGTGTCAAGAGTTAAGACCCGATGAGAGCAGCCGCTTGTATGTTCATCGGCCGGTGTCGCGGTCCGCCTAAGGTATCAATACGGATTCAATCGACGGAATTGCTGCTAAGCCGGGCCGGCGACCGGGAGACGGGGGGATTTTGACCGGAGGAGGCCGTGCCGGCGCAGTGCGAGACGGTAATTTTTTTGTTTAATCAGGGCGGAAAAGGACCATATTGGTATGAACAGGGGGGACTATCGGCTTGTTACAGGACCTGATCTCTGAAAGCGGGCGACGGACTCGGCCCTGGAGAGTTGGCTGATGATTATTGGAGTCCGGGAGACAATGCAGTGACTATCTTTGCTATTATTAAGGCCTTTGCCAGTGCTATGACCGGCTCAGTCGGTCGCTTCCGCTTCTACTACGCCTTGGTTCGCGATTGTCCGGGAGAGTATGGTTTCTTAATCCGGGGCCGAATGCTGTCCAAACGCTTTGGATCCTGCGGCGTCAATCTGCGAGTACACGAGGGAGCCAGGGTCAGGAACCCGGAAAAGATCAGGGTTGGCGACAACTGCACCATCGGGGTCGACAACTTTTTGCAGGCCGGTGGGGGACTGGAGGTTGGGGACAATCTTGTGTTGGGGCCGGGGGTGAAGATCTGGACCCAGAATCACCGATTCGACAACCCCGATATCCCGATTCACAACCAGGGGGCCGAATACCGCAAGGTATTGATTGGCAACGATGTCTGGATAGGGGCCAACGCTTTCATTATGCCGGGGGCGGAGATTGGTGATGGTACCATAATCTCGGCCGGGGCGGTGGTGGGTGCCAAGAAAATTCCCGCGTATTCAATTATGGCCGGCAATCCGGCCCGCGTTATAGGCAATCGAAAGAAAATGGCCGAACGGCCGGCTTCGCCCGGGGCGGAGGAAAAGTAGGGTAGACGTATGCCGCACAGTGACAATGTAAGGCCCCACGAGAATAAGGGTCACTTGACTCCGGCCCACGGTGGCCGACTGGTTCGCCTGCTGGTGGATCGCGACCGTGCCGCAGAATTGAGTGATCAGTCCCGCAGCTTTCCCTCATGGGACCTCACGGCCGCTCAAACCAGTGATATCGAACACCTGCTCACGGGCGCGTACTCGCCACTCACCGGCTATCTGAGGCGGCAGGACTACGAGGCCGTCTGCGCGAATTCACGCCTGACCTCGGGCGTTTTCTGGCCCCTGCCGATCGTGCTTGATGTTCCCGAAAGCACGGCCTCCTCGTTGGAGGTTGGTTCCTCGCTGGCGCTGCGCGATGCCGAGGGTGTGATGGTGGCGGTACTCACGATTTCCGAGAAGTGGAAACCGGATTTACAGGCCGAGGCGCAGGCAGTGTTCGGGACCACATCGCGGGATCACCCCGGGGTTGATCGCCTTTTGTCGACAACCAATGAATGGTATCTGGCGGGGGATTTGGCAGGGACCACCTTGCCCATGCATCCGGATTTTCCTTCCCTGAGATTGAGTCCGGCCGAAATCCGCACGGAATTCTCTCGTCTGGGCTGGCGGCGCGTTATTGCCTTTGAAACCAACCGTCCAATCCATCGGGCCGATCAGGTCTACATGCTTCGGGAAGCTATGAGCGACGGGGCCAAATTGCTGCTGCACGCTGTGGTGTCGGCCGCGCAGGATGAAGACAAGGACTATTTTGCACGCGTGCGCTGTTACCAGGCCGCCTTGCCGTACTATCCCCATCTGAGTGTAAAACTCATGCTGTCGACCGTGGGGTTGCGTCTGGCCGGACCACGGGAATCGCTTCTGAGGGCCATTGTCAATCAAAACTGCGGATGCAGTCATTTCATTGCCTCAACGGATCTGGTCACGGCGAGTGGCGAGGGCAATTCGGCGGACGCGCTGGTTGCATATCATAGTGAGTTTGCCGGGGGGTTGGCCATCTCAGTGAAGCCCGCGTCGAGGCTGCTATATGTACCGGATCTGGATGATTACGTCGAGCGCGCTAATGTTCCGGACGGTGCGCGGGTGCTGACGATGAGCGACAAGGAAGTTGGCGAGAGGCTGGATACCGGTCGTGATCTGCCGTCCTGGTATACGTTCCGGGAGGTCAAGCGGGAGCTTCGCCGGGCTCACCCGCCGCGCCACAAGCAGGGTTTCACAGTCTTTTTTACGGGCCTGTCGGGGGCCGGTAAATCAACGGTGGCCAAGGTACTGCAGGTCAAACTGCTGCAGATGGGTGACCGCCCGGTGACCTTGCTCGACGGTGATATTGTCCGTCGCAACCTGTCGTCGGAGCTGACGTTCTCCAAGGATCATCGCGATTTGAATATCCGCCGTATCGGCTTCGTGGCTTCGGAAATCACGAAAAACGGCGGGATTGCAATATGTGCCCCGATCGCTCCTTACAATGCGGTGCGCAAAGAGGTCCGCCAGAGGATTGATCCTCTGGGTGGTTTTGTGCTGGTTCACGTTTCCACCCCCCTGGAAACCTGTGAGGCCCGCGACCGGAAGGGCCTGTACGCCAAGGCCCGACAGGGTATGATCAAGGAATTCACCGGTATCTCGGACCCGTATGAGGCGCCGGACGACGCCGATGTGGTTATTGACACTACCGGAATCGCCGCCGAGGAAGCTGTATGGGAGGTCATCAGTCACCTGGAACGGCAGGGGTATCTGGGATCGGGCATCAAGGAAGAAGACAATCTCTGAGGATCACATCAGGATTCCGGCCGCAATGGGAGTTGCCATGACTAACGACATCGTAAAACGCATCATTACGGCGCTGGAGGCCTCCCGTGAGGTTCTGACCGAGTTCACGCCCGGGCGAATAGCCTCCGAGGACAAGGGCGGTGGGGATCCCGTCACCGAGGCCGACTGCAGGGTAAATGAACTCCTGCTCAAACTCTTGCCGCGCGACGGTGAAGGGTGGCTATCGGAGGAGACGGTTGACGATCTGGCCCGTCTGCGATGCAGCCACGTGTGGATTGTGGATCCTCTCGACGGCACGCGGGAGTTTGTCGCCGGGATACCGGAGTGGTCCGTGTCGATAGGCTATGTTATTAACGGAGAGGCCGTGGCCGGCGGAATATGCAATCCCCAAACCGGGGAAACTGTGATCGGGGCTCTGGGCCAGGGAGTGCTTTACAACGGGAAACCGGCCACGACAAGTCCGCGCAACGAATTATCCGGCGCCAGTGTTCTGGCCAGTCGATCCGAAGTGAGGCGGGGAGAGTGGGAGCAATTCCGCGACACCGGTCTGGAAATCGTGCCCACGGGATCGGTCGCGTACAAACTCGGACGGGTGGCCGTGGGACAGGCAGATCTGACCTGGACATTGTCGCCTAAGAATGAGTGGGATATTGCCGCCGGGGTTGCTCTCGTACGGGCGGCCGGGGGGTTTGTGGCGACCCTCGATGGCACGTTACCATCGTTCAACAATCGCCGGACTTTGATTACCGGGCTCGTAGCCGGACCTGAGGCATTGCGCGGTCCGGTGGAGTCGCTGCTGCGGCCGGCCATCAATGATCTGGGTCACAAACCCTGATCCTGCGGGTATCGCCAGAAGTCGGCGCCGTACCGTTCCACCATGCGGGCCAGCAGAGCATCGTGCATTTCCTGAGCGCCGTCAATCCGACGGCTCTTTTTCTTTTTGAGAGCGGTCTTGGTATTCTCACGCGAACCGACCAGTGTTTTTAGACGCTCCGGATCGTACACAATGCGGAGAGTTTCAAACATGGCCACCAGGCTGGCCTCGTCATTGAGTTGCTCAGTATTAAGTGAGAACCAGGGGACGTTGCTGAAGCGCGTGCGGTATTCCCTGGTGCGCGTTTCGATTTCGTACCAGTACCAGACACACCGCAGGAAATCATGACTGAAGGCCGGATCGCCATTGAGCAGGTCGACTATCCGAATGCGGTTGGATTCGTCCGCAGGATCAAGGAGATAGTGTATTCCTGTTGGTGTCTTTCCGGGAATGGAGTCGATGGAGAGGAAAGATGTCGCTACCTTTACGGGGTCGCGGTGAAGATGAACAATGCGCATCTTGTCGCCGAATTCGCCCACGGCAGGGACTATAAAATTCTTCACGAATTGATGGTTGGTCTCGACATAGTACCGATACTTCGCCGCGGAGCGCTTGACATTGATCCGCTTGCGCTGCCGGAATCGGGTTTCAAAGTACTCCTCCCGTTGAGACGGGTCTTTGGGCATGGTGAGCATAATTGGATACGGTTCGTGAAGACAGACCGCCCGGTCGGCTGCCTGGAAGATTTTGCTGAGACTTTCCGATCCACTCCGACCGGTCGTGGCAACAAACACGTACCCGTCAACACCAGTGGTGCGTATATTGAGAATCAGGTTGTAAAGTCCGGCGGTAAATGAGTTGTATTTCAGTGATTCTGTGAGACCTGCCATGCTTCCTCGACGTATCCCGTACAATGCAGCTGGTAAATTCGTCTGTCAACACCTCCTCCCCAACAACCGACTCACCAGCTATGTTCCTGCTATCGGCCTCTACCAATGTAAGCAAACCAATTGTCTTGAACTAGTATTGTTTATGTCTATATTGGGGTGATTTGAAAAACCTGCTCTGGTCGACAGGGCAAGACGCGCCGTTTGGCCGATACGGATTACTGTAATTGAGGTTTGCGTCCGACCATTATCGACGTAAGTTGCGCTACGAGATCCGTGAATCCATGACGAGTAGAGGTAGCAGCCGACCGATGAAACGCGTGTTGATGATTTCCTACGTATTTCCGCCGATGGCGGCGGTGGGCGGCTACCGGACTATCAAGTACTGCAAATTTCTCCCCGAATTCGGCTGGCAACCGTCGGTGCTGACCGTGCGCGAGGGGTACAACTTCTCCTATGATCAAGCGCTATTGGATCAGGTCGACAGGGCCGTCAATATTCATCGCTCGGGGAATCTCGAACCGCTCGTCTGGTGGGACATGCGGTCTGCCTCCGGCGCTCTGGCGGGCGGAACCTCAAGTGAGAACCCTCCGTCCGGCGGCGGGCACGAGCCGTCACCGTCGATGGCCGGCAGGATCAAGCGGTACTTGCGACGTGCATTGTCCATACCGGACCAGAACAACTTCTGGATTCCCTTCGGGGTCTGGACCGGTTTGCAGGCGATCCGCCGGGACAGAATCGATGTGCTCTACAGTACATCGCCTCCCGCCAGCACTCATGTCGTTGGCTGTCTTCTGTCGTATCTGACCGGTCGCCCGCTGGTTGTGGATTTTCGGGATCTGTGGACACAGAATGAAAGCTATCAGCTCAAAAACATCCCACCGATGTTGCAGCGGCTGGATCGTTTCATGGAACAGCGCGTGTTGCGTCGAAGTCGGGCTGTAGTCACCGCTACCGAATCATTCAGCACACTGGTGCGCCAGAAAAACCCGTCGCTGCCGTCAAGTCAGATACACACCATCACCAACGGTATTGATGCGGATGATTTTGCGCATCTCGATTTGCCGACCAGACGCAATGACAGGTTCACGATTCTGCACCTGGGATCGTTGTACGGACATCGCGACCCGGCCTTCTTTTTTGATGCTCTTCGAATTTGGGCGCAACGTCGCCCGGAAGCGGTCACGTCGACCAGCGCCGTGTTCATCGGCAACACGCCGGGTTATGAACGTCTGGTGACAGAGTCGCCGTTAAAGGACATGGTACAGTTTTCCTCGCACATTCCTCACGATCAGGTGTTGTTGAAACTCTGGGAGTCGGACCTTCTCCTGCTCATTCTGGGGTTTGATGCCAGCGTGGGCGGCGTACTGCCGGCCAAGCTGTTCGAATATGTATGTACCGGTCGCCCGATTCTTGCCCTGATTCCGCCTGGAGAGTCGGAGCGGGTGCTCGAGTCTTACGAATCCGGCCACGCGGTGACGGAACCGGACCTGGAGCGGACGGTACAAGTGCTTGATGATCGGTTCACCGAGTGGCAGAACTCGGGACCGACTCGTGAGTCGAAGGCGCAGCCGCCGCCGCAGTTCGATCGTCGCCAGCTCGCCGGCAAACTGGCCGATATTCTGAACACTTTGTAATTGTCGGCGTTAGTAGAAGTCAAGACATGAGAAATCCCGCCACACATTGCCACGGCAGCCCAACGGACAGTCACTCATGACAGCATCATCGGTGAAAAGCGAAGGCAAACTGCTGCTGAAGCATTCCGCCATTTACGGCATGGCGACCGGAGTGCAGCGGATGCTGGGCTTTGTCATGATCCCGTTGTACACGTCGTACCTGGCTCCGGCCGACTACGGTGTGATGGAACTGCTGTACATGACCACCTCGCTGATTGAGATGGTGGTGGGGATAGGTATCGCTCACGGCGTGGTCCGTTTTTACTTCGAATCGGACATCCAGACCGAGCGTAACAAAGTCATCAGTTCCGCATTCCTTGGTATGGGAGGACTACTGCTGCCCACGGTTCTCCTGCTTATTTTTTCGAGCAGTACGCTTTCGTTTTACGTGCTGGACAGCCGGGAGTACACGTCCCTGTTTGTGTTAGCCTTTGCATCCATGGGTCTCGGGATGTTAAACCAGGTCAACCTCTCCTACCTGCGGGCGGAGAAACGGTCACTGCTTGTTGTGGCCAGTTCAGTCGGACAGATGCTGCTGAATCTGGGGCTCAACGTGTATTTCATTGTCGTGATGGACATGGGGGTGGCGGGCATTTTCTGGGGCAATTTGATATCGGTGGCGGTGACAATGGCGGTTGTGACACCGATGGTGTTGCGGCGCGTGGGCATCCGGTTCTCGTTTGATGTCGTCAAGGGACTGGTGAAATTCGGCCTGCCGCTGATACCCTCGAACATTGCCAACTACATTGTGGTGGCGTCGGACCGCTGGTTCATCAAGGAGTATGTGTCCATTTCCGAGACCGGCATATACTCGCTGGGTTACAAGTTTGGATCGCTGGTTAACAACTTTGTCACCTCGCCCTTCAACCAGATCTACGGACCCCGGCGGATGGAGCTGTTCCGCCAGGACGAAAGTCATGCGCTGTTCGGACGCGTGTTTACGTATTTTGTGCTGATCATTACTGTTGTGGGGCTGGGGATATCACTGGTGTCGCGGGACCTGGTGCGCCTGATGGCCGATGAGGCCTACTGGGATGCCTACAAAATCATCCCTCTGGTGACTCTGGCGCACATCGCGCTGGCCTTTTTCTACCATGTCAATATCGGGATCACGATCACCAAAAAAACCAAGTACTTCATGTATATTAACGTGATGAACGGGCTGCTCAATATCGGTCTGAACATCCTGTTGATCCCGATGTTCGGAATCTGGGGCGCCGCCTGGTCGACCCTTATCTGCTATACCTTCAGATCCGGCCTGGGCTATTACTTCTCACGCAAACTGGTGAACACGGTGGTAGAATGGACCCGGGTGTTTGTGATTCTCGGTCTGGCGGCAGTTGTGTTTTTCGTGTTTGAACGTATCGAGCTGGGCAATATCTATCTTACCATGGGGGTCAAGGGTCTGATTTGCTGCTGTTTCCCGCTGGCACTATACTGCGGCCGTTTTTTCAGTGCCGAGGAGCGATCAGAAATACGGTCGCTGCTGGCCGAAGTTCTGGCCAAGGTCGGACTCAGAAAATAGAAGCGACCGGTATCGTACCGATCGCCTCCGGTTGTCCGGGACTCGCAAGAACTAGCTTACCAATTCTTCCAGTCCAATTTTGTCTTCATCCAGGAACTTCAGGAATGCCCTGGTTGCCGCCTGGCTGCCTTTCGGGTTGGGATGGGAGTCGTTGGCGCGACGCTGGAATTCCTGCCGCAGAGTGTTTGATTCGGGATCGGCCAGGACATCAAAAAGATCAAACACAAAGAAATTGTTCAGGCCGGTATGCTCCCGATAGAGGCGGGTGAACTCGCCGGTCATCCACTGGTTGAACTGGCGTGCCCGGGCGGCGTTTTCGGCCGTGGTGCGCTCAGCCGTCAACGGCGGAGCGGTGACATAAATGAACTGCTTGTCCGGGTGCAGCGCTATCTGCGGTTCCAGCCGGGCCATCACCGCTCGATAGTTGGCCAGGGTTCGTTCTGCGGCCAGGGGATCACCGTCGCCCTCGCCGACCGCTATGATATCGCTGTTGGGATAACAGGACTTGAACATAATGATGTCGTTTTCCAGAGAGTCCGGCAGCAGCGCCCCGGACGGGTCATCAAAACGGAGTATCTGGTCGAGATGACTCTCAAACTTGGGTACCCAGTGATTAAGATCGGTATCTTCGCCGATGGGCGTACCATAGGTGATAGAACGGACGGCAACGCCCCGGGCTATCAGCGAGTCTTTGAGACCACCTTCGCTTAACCAGTTGCGCCCCACCGAATGGTGCAGGAATACCAGGCGTCTGCCCAGTTGACGGTTGACGGTGTCCAGCACCCGGTCTTTTTGCTCAAGGCGGTTCGTCAGTTCCTGAACCAGCTTGTCCTTCTGCATGAACTTGTACAGCACATAGGCCCCCAGGATATTACCCAGGAGAGACAACACCAACAGGGCTACGAGGATCTTCATCTATGCTATCTCCTTGACATTTATTTCTCTTTGAGGTTTTCGTCCAGCACGCGAGCTACTTCATCAGTAACCATCGAATACCCGCGGTTGTTCAAATCGACATGGGTCGACGCCAGTTCAGGATTCAGATACCCGGTCGAATCCGCTACCAAGGCGCCGATATCGGCCAGCGGCCAACCGTCGATGGCGGCTCGCTCGCGCAGCCAGTGGTTATACACCGCCACCGAATCGGCAACCCGGTACGTTTCGTGTTCAAACACGGTGAAATCGCTGGTGGGGGGAATTACCGTACACAAAACGGGTACAACCCCTCGCGCCGTAGCCATATCTGCCAGTGAGGCGACGTAATCACAGACTTCTGCAATGGATGAGTTAGGCCGGAAATTATACGAGCTTACTTCAATCACCACCGCCTCGGGGCCCAGCCGGATCACGTCGGGTTGGAAGCGTAACAGGAAACCGGCCACACGCTGTTGATCGACCCCTCGATTGATCACCTCCCGCGTCGGAAAAGACTTTGCCAGATCCCAGTTTCGGGTCACCTGGGTGCCCAGGAATACTATCCTGTTCGGGACCGTTGTGTCTGATGCCAGCGACTGGTTGGTGTCGGCATAAACGGTTCGTCGGCCGAACTCCTCCACTACCCAGGTATACTTGTCGAGGAATTCGTTGATATGGGCTCGGTATTCCAGGGCTTTGTAGGCGACGTAGACGATGGCCAGGTTCGCCAGCAGCGACAGGGTGAGGATAATCCGAACTGTTTTGGTCATGTGCGTGCGCTCACTCTCCGGTGTGCCTAAAGTTTGCTGCCGCTTCAGGTTAAGAACAGCGTCAGGTCCCTACAGCATCATCGTCAGGAGGTCTCGGTGTCAACAAGTATCATGGGGAAAAGCAAGCGGCCGGTCGGCGAGATGGGGTTGCCGACCGGCCTTCAGTCATAGCGGAAGGGTATCTTTTAATACGGAGCTGGGGACTCCGAGACGATTGCTTAACTTTCCAGGTGTTTACTGATAACGTCGAACATGCCTTCCGGCCACGCCACCGGATTACTCATAATGAAGTGACGGTCCCAATCCGGGACACTGCGCAGGTCGTTTTCGATTGAGCGGAAAACGGTGATCGGAATCTCTGCAAGGAACTTGATGCGGTCCGGTCTGACCGCAGGATCGGTCTGTGAGGTGTTCTGAAAAGTCATATGTTTCTCCCGTAGCATCCCCAGTTAGTATTCACATCGTTGTCGATTGTTCTATCTGTCAGTGTTTACAAGGCCGGCGTTTTGGGCGAATTCCCGCAACCAACCGAGTAGATACATAAGTAAGTCCTGTGCCCGCTTTGCGAATATCACGTAGAAAACCACAACTTATTTTATGACAATGAGTTAGGTTTTTGACTGGAGGGCTAAAAGTGACGTAATTTAGTCCTGTATGCAAAGTAATTCACCGCTTCGGCAGTTTGCAACACACTTTTGCACTATCGTCGCACTTCCAGGGCGACCGGCATCGTCGTTAATGGATCGTAATAGTCTCTCTTTTGAGATGCGCGTAAGAGTCTCTGACGACTTCTTTTTGGGCGCAATCTGCCGACCAAATGTAGGTAAGCAGCGATTTGCCTTGAGCCCAAAGAAACATCAGGAATCACCAATGATCCGCCTTGCCAAGCTTGTCGGGCACATGCTCATCAATCCGACCCTGCGGTTTCGGTTCATGTATTCAATGATACGGAACGCACCCGGAGATCTGGGCATGGAACTGCGTCGCCTCCTGACTCGTCGCTGGTTCGGTCGGGTGGGAGAGTCAGTACGGATTCATGAGGGGGTTCGGTTTCGCAACATCCAGAATATCTTCGCCGGCGATCACGTTGAGATCGGCGTGGACAATTTCCTGCAGGCCGGGGGTGGGTTGGAAATCGGCGACGATACCATGCTCGGGCCGGGGGTGAAGATCTGGACCCAGAACCACGTATTCCTCCGCGACGACATCCCTATCCGAGAGCAGGGTGCGGAGTACAAAAAGGTTGTGATAGGTCGCGATGTCTGGATCGGCGCCAATGCGTTTATCATGCCCGGGGCCGAACTTGGCGACGGGGTGGTGGTCTCGGCGGGGGCTGTTGTGGGCTGCAAAAAGATACCATCGCGTAAAATAGTCGCCGGCAATCCGGCCCGGGTGATCGGTGAGCGTGGAACGATGCCCGGTGACGGCGGTTCGGCTGTTTCCACGCCGGCCTGATCTTCCCCGCTACGTTATAGACAACTTCCCTCTACCTGTGCTCTCCCGACAGTATCAGAAGTACCACCGCTCAATCCTCCTATACGCCCGGTACTTGTACCGGATTTGATCGTTGCTCAGGGGCCAGGGCGGGGACTATCTTGGAACAATACCGCGACCTGGGGCGTACTCCTGTGTGGAGACCGCCGAACCCCGGTGGAGGAAGAGAGCAATGTACCGCCTGTTTGTCGCCATAGATCTTCCCGAGGACATCAAGGACCGTCTGCTGTCGCTATACTACGGTTTGCCGGGTGCCAAGTGGGCCGATGAGTCTCAGATGCATATCACATTGCGGTTTCTCGGCGAGGTGGACGGTGCTGCCTTTCGCGATGCCCGCGAGTCGCTCGGTACGGTTCGGGTTCCGCCGTTTTGGCTGACGGTCAAGGGGGTGGGCTTTTTTCCGCCGCGTAAGCAACCGGATACCCTCTGGGCCGGCCTGGAGCGGAGCGAATCATTGCTGCGCCTGCGCCACCGGGTTGAATCCACGCTGACGCGCGCCGGCTTTCCTGTCGACTCGCGGAAGTATGTGCCGCATATCGGCCTTGCCCGCCTCAAAGGCACACCGGCCGACCGGGTGGCCGGCTTCCTGGCCGAACATGCCCTGTTGCAACTGGAGCCTTTCCAGGTGACGGAGTTTGTTTTATATTCGAGTTTCCTCTCATCGGAACGGGCGCTGCATGAAGTTGAGGCGACGTACCCCTTAATCGGCAATTCAAGTGGAGACGTATGAAAAGCTATCGGAAGGAACTGTGGTTTAATGTGACCGGCCGACGGGAATTCATCAACATCACTCCTCAGGTGCAAGAGTGCCTCCGGGAAAGCGGCGTATCGGAGGGCCTGGTGCTGGTCAATGCCATGCACATCACTGCCTCGGTGTTTATCAACGACGATGAATCCGGCCTGCACAAGGACTACGAAAAGTGGCTGGAGAAGCTGGCCCCGCATGCGCCGATATCGCAATATCGCCACAACGACACGGGCGAGGACAACGCCGATGCCCATATGAAACGTCAGATTATGGGGCGCGAGGTGGTGGTGGCGATTACCGACGGTCAGCTTGATTTTGGCACTTGGGAGCAGATCTTCTACGGTGAGTTTGACGGCCGTCGACGAAAGCGCGTCCTGGTAAAAATCATTGGTGAATAGCATAACGGTATTCGCCGGAACGTGCCCCCGAAAAAGCACACGCGACTGACAACACGAGACACATGATCGGCAGAGGAGCAGAAACAGTATGAAGACCCGACACGGAACCGGTGCCCGACTGATCGTAATGGCAATGATGCTTGCCCTGGCGTTACCGGTCCTGGCCGGCGCCGGAGAACCCCCGGTGGCCGCACAGATAGCAAAAATCGACACCGTATTCGGCATCGAGATGGTGGACAATTACTATTGGCTGCGGGAACGAGACAACCCGGAAGTGCTCGCCTACCTCGAGGCGGAAAATGCGTACACCGAAGAAGTGATGGACCACGCCAAACCGCTTGTGGATAAACTCTATGGCGAGATTAAAGGCCGGATCAAAGAGACCGACCTTTCGGTGCCGGTCAAGGACGGTGACTACTACTACTACGACCGCGAGGAGGAGGGCAAGCAGTACTCCATCTATTGTCGCAAGAAGGGCTCCATAGATGCCGACGAAGAGATCCTCCTCGATGTCAACATGCTGGCGGAGGGAAAGGAGTTCATGAGTATCGGCACCTTTGAGGTCAGTCCCGATCACACCATGCTCATGTACAGTACTGATGAAAGAGGCAGTGAGCGCTACACGCTGCAGTTCAAAACCTGACCAGCGGTGAACTGCTGCCCGACAGGATCGACGAAACCTCGGGCGATGCCGTTTGGGCCAACGACAACAGCACGGTGTTTTACACTGTTCCGGATGACGCCTGGCGGCCGTATCAGTTGTATCGTCACACCCTGGGCACCGACCGTTCAACCGATGTGTTGATCTACCAGGAAGACGATGAGCTCTACTGGATGGGCGTGGGCAAAACCAAAAGCGACAAATACGTGATTGTCCATATCGGCAGCAAAACCACCGATGAGGAACTGTATCTCGATGCCGACAATCCGACCGGCGAATTTCGGCCGATACAGCGCCGGGTCAAAGGCATGGAGTTCAGCACCTCCCATCACGGCGACAGGTTCTACATTGTGACCAATGCCGACGGTGCCACCAATTTCAAGCTCGTCTCCGCACCCGTCAGTGCCCCCGGAAAAGAAAACTGGACCGATGTGTTTCCGTACCGGGCGAATGTCAAAATCGACGGCATCGATGTGTTTCAGGACTGGCTGGTGGTGTACGAACGTGAGGACGGTCTCCAGAAGATGCGCGTGGTGAATCTCAACTCGAACGAGTCCCACTATATCGATTTCCCGGAATCCGTGTACTCCATGAGTACAAACAGCAATCCGGACTACAAAACGTCGGTGGTACGTTTCACGTATATGTCCATGATCACGCCGAACTCAGTGTTTGACTACGATATGAAAACACACCAGCGCGAACTCAAAAAGCAGCGCGAAGTGCTCGGCGGATACGACCCGACTCAGTATGAAACCAAACGGGTGTGGGCCACTGCCCGCGACGGTGCCCGGGTGCCGATATCGATGGTCTGCCGCAAAGGGATTAAGCAGGACGGTACAAGCCCGCTGATAATGTACGGGTACGGCTCATACGGCA
>Ga0180007_10002834_pt1 | contig 20106 bp, 20 predicted proteins | sample MM_PC_MetaG_FD_121122 | JGI IMG/M metagenome (GOLD analysis project Ga0180007, IMG submission 121122) | Groundwater microbial communities from the Aspo Hard Rock Laboratory (HRL) deep subsurface site, Sweden - MM_PC_MetaG | ecosystem: Environmental > Aquatic > Deep subsurface > Groundwater... | reverse complement strand
GCATTACAAATAGAACCAGTAGATCCAAATAGTGTTTTTAAAAGAGAAATTGAAATGGCTACAGCTCCTCTGCTAGAATTATATCAGGGAACATGCCAAATGGGATCACCAAAATTAGCTGCAAAAGTTCTAACCAGAGCCTTACAAATGCAAATGCAAAGATATCATGCAGACGCAATGCATGAAGCTGCCCCTAATAATTAATCTTTTTAGTCCTGTCCCCGCATAGCAGTTTCAATCATTCCACCAATATACCCCACTAAACCTGCAATAACTAAACTCCATCTAAACCCAAAACCAAAGCCCAACCAGAACAAAAATCCAACTACAATCCCAATCACCGAGGGCACTAACATGCTAGGAATTTTCATAAAAAATACAAGATTTTCAACATTTTAAATTTTTCTGTTTTTCAAAATCCCCTTTTAAACCTTCCGATTTAGAGTAACCACCCAAACATAACAATCAAAAAATACAACCTTTATAAACCTCCAAAAAGTTTTTATTAGAACAAGAGGCAATAAAAATGAACAATGATGACGAACCTCCCACGACCCAAAAGTGCGAGGTTCACAACGACCAACCAGTTTTTATCCATTGGGGCAGATATTACTGTCCACGTTGTAAAAAATGGTACAATATGAAATGCAAATAAAATTTATTTTTTCTTTATTTTTTCTAAACCAACCAAAACAACACATTTAAAAATAGTAGTGTCTTTAAAATAAAGTAAATAACTTTATAAAAGGTGATTTGTTATTTACCCTATTAGAAAACCCTAAGGGTTTAATATATTATAAAAGATGGTGAAAAAACTTACAAGATCAGACTTAAAGAATTATCCTTCTCTTAAACTAAAAACCAGTAGAGACATAGCAACAGATTTTGCTGAAAAAATAGTCCAAAAATTTGACCGTTTAGTAAAAGCAGTTGTTTTATTTGGTTCAACAGCAAAAAATCAAAATACTTCAGGGTCAGATATAGATATAATTGTAGTCGTAGATGACGCAACAATCAAGTTCGATGATATGTTTATAATGTGGTATAGGGAAGAGCTAGGAAAACTTGTTCAACAAAATCCATATAAAAGAGATATACATATTAACACAGTAAAATTAACAACATTTTGGGAAGATTTAATCAGCGGAGATCCAACAATTATAAATGTCATAAGATACGGTCAAGTCTTAATTGATGTTGGAGGATTTTTTAATCCACTTAAAATACTTCTTCAAGATGGAAAAATAAGACCAACTCCAGAATCAATTCATACAGTTCTAAATAGAGTCCCAGGACATATCATGAGAAGCAGATTAGCAGAATTAGCTTCAATTGAAGGATGTTACTGGGCATTTGTCGAATCAGCACAAGCCATTTTAATGGCTATAAAGGTCCTTCCACCATCACCCGAACACATTCCATTTTTACTAAAAGAAAATTTTGTTGATAAAAAATTATTAAAAATGTATCATATAAAAGATTTCAAAGAAGTATATGAACTCCATAGAAGAATAGTCCACGGAGAAATTAAAAACATTGATGGAAAAACAATAGATATCTACCAAGAAAAATCCGCAGATTTCTTTAAAAGATGCGTTAAATTACTAAACGAAATTCTAGATTAAAAATAAAATAAATAAGTATTATTATTCATATCCGCCAGCTATAGCTTTAAGATATCCCATTCTAGAGTTGCTATCTTCAGGAAGTGTAGCTTTTACATACTTTACTAAAGCAGCTTTTGAATCTAATTTTTTATTAAATTCAGCAAGGTCATCTGCATGTAGTTCTGCATATTTGTCTCTAACAAGCAAACCTTCTTCTCGAGGGTTATTAACATCTCTTCCGATAACAAATCTAATAAACCAACTTCTAAGTTTTGCTTTTTGATGCTTAACTTGTTCACTATCCCCTTTTTCAGGATTAAAGTTTGGATTTTTCTCGTAGTGTTCTCGTACTTCTGCAGTCATCTGTGATAAAGCAGATTTTGATAAACGAGGGTCAACTTGATCTTTCATCCCATGCAGCCTAATATTCCTTTGAGCCTTATGAGCTTTAGCAATTCCCCTATATTCCTTTTTTACATCCTTTTTTGGAACATAGCTTAACAAACTTTCTGCTAATATATCCTCTGTAATCTCTTTACATCCTAAAACTTCATCAAATCTATTCTCAACAAGATTTTCTAATTGTAAATTAAGAGCACCCCTCTCAATCTCAATTTGTTCTTGTGCAAACTCAATCGGAGCATGATCATAATCCATTAGATTATTCGCAGGAGTCTCTTCACCTAAATTACCTACAAAATTACTAGCCCTTCTACGGATTTCCACGTCATTTCCTTTTTCATAGACCGCTCTATTTTGATCAAGGTTTCCTAAAAGTTCTTGTAACGTTTTTAATGCATTTGCCATTTTATTTATAACCACTCACTAACTAGAGTTTTTCCTCCTAGTGCTTTAAATCTATCATCTATACGTTTAATCCCATCCTCTCCCTTAAAAAATCCATCAATACCTCGAAGTATTGCAGTCATTTCAGGCTTACCAACAACACCCCTCATTCTTGAATTCAATTTTCCAGCATATCTCTCTTGCATTTGTCTAGTAGTAGTCCAAGTTCTCATTGGAGCTCTATCTACTACCTTACCATCTCTATCAAAATATAAAGTAGAACTATACGCAGAATCATTTATGGGTGTTCCACTTCCGTCAAAGCACTCAATCGTTAATGACATAGGCGTACTGGTAATTCCAGTTTCACTTACACTATATCTAGCCTGAACACCTCTAGCTACATGTAATTTTCCATGATCTTTCAAACGCATTACTTGTGGTATCATTTTATATTATTTTTATCCTTATTTTTATTAATTTACATAGGCATAACTCCTTTATAAACTTTTCGGTTTGTATTAATCCATTAGTAGTAACAAACATAAAGCTTATAAAGCCTTTTTACAATAAAAAAATAAACTAAAATGACTCTTTTAGAAAAAATAAATCAATCAATAGGAAATCCCATCAGAGGATTAGTAGCAGCGCTTACATTAATAGCAGCAGCAACTTACATAGGAGGCCCAGGAATAAAACAAGACGAAAGAAAAATAGGCCTAGAAAACCATGTTGAACAAACCCTACCTCAAATAAAAAAAGGTTTAGAACAAGAATTCCAAATAACATTACCTCCAACAACAAAAATAGAAATAATCAAAATTCCAGAATTATATCCAGAATGCCCAGATGCTCCAGCATTATATGATCCCATTAGAGACACAATATGCTTTAATTCAGAACTAATAAATTATCCATGCATCAATCCTCTCCCAAGATTCATGGGACAAGGAAATGATAATGGAGTAATGGAATTTGAGATTGCAGCAAAACACGAATTCGCTCATGCTCTTCTAAGTTATAAAAATAAACAAAAAGGAAGAGGATATTGGCCCAATTTCAAAGGATTATCAGAAGAAGAAATACTAGGATCTGAATTTTTAGGAGAGGGATTTGCAAGATGTCTTGAAAACCCAAAAGTAGAATCTGATTACCAAAATAGAGAAGAACCTGAAAATTTATCAGAATTAAAAAGATCAAAAAACAAAAAAATAAGATTTGTATATGATGGAGGTCAGAAATTCGTAGACCCCCTAAGAAAAACAATAGGAACCCAAGAAACAATAGATTATATTCTAGATGCTTTTCCACCAAAACATATTCAAGATAATTATGATCTAGCACCTTAATAAAAATGGAACCAGCATATGACCTATATCAAAAAGCAAGTTCACTTTTAGATGAATCTTTAGATTTAGCTCGAAAAATTAATCAAAGAAGAGAAAAATTTTCTAAACCCCTTCCAGAAAAAGCTGCAAAAGCTCATCAAGAAGTTCTAAAAAAAATAGCCTCTTTTGTCCCAGAACATTTAATTTCAGATTTACTAACAAGAGAAACTAGGTGTACAATAGGCGATTCATTTGCAAAAAGTGCAGGTTGCACATTTACAGGATCTGATGGAAAACAGCATATTTTAATCAGTTTAGATATTGCAAATTTTGATCCTTCAAATGGAAACTATGAATGTTTTGCAAAACACAATAAAACTAAACTTGCAACACCTAGAGATTTATTTATGAATGTAGCTGCTCACGAATATGGACATCTAATTGAAGGAGAAAAATTATCCCCTATAGTAGATTACCATTTAAGCACATTAAAAGATTATTTTCAGCCTAAAAAAAGAGTTTCAAGAGAAGCAGGAGAAGCATATGCATTTTGGTTTGGAGACACAGTTACAGGATTTGAATCTGATTTAGAAACACATTCTAGGGGATATGAAGATTTAAAATTTGACCAAACAATAGAAATGTATCGCGATTTAAAAGAATTAGAAAGAACTAAAGGAAAAGATGCATGTTTTAATACCCAAAGTTTAGTAGAAATATTTGGAAAATATCCAGAATTATCTAAAATCTAATAAAATAAACCAATCACTCCCAATCTTCAAAATTATAACTATATTTTTGTTTACCTTCTTTATTCTCCGAACCTTCATCCGGATTATATACCCCCACCTCTTTAAAATTACTTTCGTCCCCCGAACCACCACTAGAACCTTCATTTTCATCCCCTGAACCACCACTAAAATCCTCAACTAAATTTTTCGCTTCATTTTCTTGAATAGAATCAGATGAAGAACTGGCATCACCTTCAGATTTTTCAGCAACACCAGAATCTTCTCTATCATCAATTTGAAGAATATCTTTTTTAACAATTAACTTTTCTTCATTCTCTAATTCATCAATTTCATCCTCTCTATTTCCTTGTTCTCTGGCTTCATCTATGTCTTCTAATAATTCTTCTCTTTTATGTTCCTGAGTATTTTCATCAGGAGATATAGTCTCATCCTTAACTTCTGTATTGTCTCGAGTCATAGCACTTTCAGCAAGATCTCCTCTTTTTTCCCTTTCAATTCCTTCCTGAATATCTCCTGTTTTTTCATCAATTCTATCTAAATCATTAACAGGTTCAATCGGTTTTCTATTATTTTCTTCCTTCATTTTATCAGACCCCCTTTCAATTTTCTTTTTAGACTCTTCACTTTCTCCACCAACAACCATCGCCTTTTTATCCCAATGATTCTTCTTTTCCTCAAGTTTTTTCTCCCTCCACAGCTTTTTCTTCTCCTTCCACTTTAAATATCTTTGATATTTCTTGCTTTTCCTATAATCTTCATCTTTTTTATCCTGGGTTTGCTCTTTATCTTCATTTCCACCCTCAGGAACATCTTCAACCTTTCTGTTATCTTCTCTCTCAATAACCGTCTCAGATTCAATTTCTTCTGGACTCTCACGAACAATTGCCTCATAAATTCCTTCTTCAAATCCCTCCTCTTCAGGTTCCTCTTTTTTAGCAATATCCAAAACTTCAGGAGAAGTGATAGTTTGAGAATCTTGATTCTCAACATCCACATTCAATTGAGCTTTTTTACCCCAGTCATTATGTTCAATAATAATCTCCCTTACAGGAACCTTGGTAGTGGCTTCGAGCTCTTCTTCAACTTCTATATTTTCATGTTTAATATCTTTTTCTTCTGTTCCTTCTTCATCCTCCAATTCTTCGCCTAAAACCTCTTCAGAAACTTCCTTCACAGGCTCAACAAAATTATCTTCTAATTCCTTAATAACCCTAGAAATATCATAAGCAGCATCAGCATTTACAGAAATAGATTTAATTCCTTTCTTAAACAAAAACTCAGCCATTTCTTTCTTAGAACCTGCCTGACCACAAATACTCGATTCAACATTTTTAGAATTACAAGCATCAATAACTTTCTCAATCTGAGAAAAAATAGCAGGATGCAACTCATTATACAAATACTGAACATCCTCATTATTTCTATCAATAGCTAAAGTATACTGCGTTAAATCATTAGTTCCAAACGAAACAAAATCAACATATTTACAAATATCTTCAATAATCTGAACCGCAGCAGGAGTTTCAATCATCACCCCAAATTCCATATTATCCAATTTAAATTCATCAAAATATTTCTTTGCTTCACGAACTTCCTCAATTAAAATAACTTGTGGAAACATAATCCCTATTTTTTTATCGGGATTAGCAGCAGCAACTCGCTTCATTGCCTCCAACTCAGCTTTTAAAATCTCAGGATGTTTTAAACTAAATCTAATTCCGTGAAAACCAAGCATAGGGTTAATCTCTCTTTCAGGAGCACCCTCTAACGAAGAATATTCATCCGTCCTAACATCAGAAGCTCTAAACCAAACACTCTGAAAATAACTAAGAATTTTACTCAAACCCTCCTCAATAATTTTTGTATATTCATCTAACTTACCTTCTTTTTCATATTGTAATGGATGTTTTTTCATATTAGCAATAATTCCTTCCAATCGTGTAAGACCAACAGTATCAAGCCCAGTTTCAGCAGCTCTTTCCGCAAAATCAGGCAAATCAACAATAACTTTTATTTTAATTTTTGAAGTTTCAACAGCCTTTTTAATTTCAACAGTTTGAGATTCTGCAACTTCACCCTCGTAAACTTTACCATTTGCACCATCAACAGTAATTCTCATTCCATCTTTCAAATCTCTAGTTGCAGTCTCAGTTCCAACAATGGCAGGAATCCCCATTTCTCGACTAACAATTGCAGCATGTGAAGTCATCCCCCCCTCATCAGTTACAATAGCAGCAGATTTTTGCATTGCAACAACCATATCCGGATTAGTCATTTCAGTAACTAAAACATCTCCTTTCTTGATTTTATGTAAATCATCCATAGATTTAATTATTTTAACAGTTCCAACACCAATTCCCGGACTTGCACTCTGACCCTCTAAAATAACATTTCCTTGTAACTCTTTACTCTCACTTTTATTACCTAATGTCGTAATAGGTCTAGATTGTAAAATATAAACCTCTCCACCTTCAACAGCAAACTCAATATCTTGAGGATTATTATAATGGTCTTCTAATTTAATAGCTTGATTTGCAATTTCTAAAATTTCCCCACTACTCAAAACTTGACTTCTACTTTTTTCATCACTTAACCTAACAATTTCATTCTGCCCACTACCCGTTCTAACAATAGCAATTTTTTTATTTAGAATTTTAACATCCTCTAATTTCAAATCTCTTGAAACAACATAATGGTCTGGTTTTATTTTTCCACTAACAATGCCTTCTCCCAATCCAAAAACAGCTTCAATGGCAATATTATCATCCATATTCACAGGATCCCTTGAAAAAACAACACCTGACTTTTCAGAATCAATCATTTTCTGAACAACCGCAGCAAGTAACGCCTCCCCTTCGCGAAACCCTTTTTTATTCCTATAATAAATTGCACGCGGAGTATAAAGTGAAGAAAAACATCTCTTAACATGTTCAATTAAACTTGAATCTCCTTTAACATTTAAAAAACTCTCTTGCTGTCCAGCAAAACTAGCATCTACCAAATCCTCAGTGGTAGCACTAGATCTAACCGAAACAAAAACAGGCTCCTGAGAATTCTTCAAAATATTAAGAGCATCACTTGAAATACCAAAATCATCAATTTTTTCAGTCCCTAAAATATGGTAAGCTTCTATAATCTCATTACTCAACTCATCCGGAATTTCCTCATTTTCAATGAGCTTTCTAATAATCTTTGAAGCCTTCTGTAATTCTTCAGTATCTTCCATATCTATCTGTTGAATAATCTCATAAATTTTATCTTTTAATTTAGCTCTTGTCATAAAAAAATCAAAAGCTTGTGCAGTTATAACAAATCCGGGAGGAACCGGAAATTTATTATTAAACATCTCTCCCAACGAAGCCCCTTTACCTCCAGCAATCTTAATATCTTTATTGTTTAAATCCGAAAACCACCTCACATATTTATCCGGACCATCAACTGATAACCTTGAAGGATTAACATTTCCCGGGGAAATAGCATCAAAGACTTCAACTCTCTTAGAGTTGAATGTATCCGTGGACTTGTCCTCTGAGTCATTCTCTGAGAATCCTGATCCAAAATTCTCAGTTGAACCAACTGGAATCGCTGCAATTTTATTACTAAGTAGTCTACTATCATTTCTTTCAACACTTTCATTTTCATCAAAATTCCCTCCAGAGTCAAAAATACTCCTGTCCGCTTTCTGCGCATTAGCAAGTTTTTCATTAAACGAACTTTCAGAACTCGTTGGAACATTCACAGGTTTTTGAGAATCAGGGTCAATATCCATACTGGCTATAGCATCCTGAATAATACCATTCATCGGCCCCTTTTTTACTTCCATGATATAAGGAACCTTAAGTTATTTTTAAAGTTTGTGGGAGTTAATAATAAGTGTAATATCCATTTTTAAACCACATCCCAAAATATATAAACTATAATCTCCTATTATGCTAATGCAATCTTAAAGGAGGGTTGCAATATCAAGGGAAGGTTTATCTAGGAAACCATTAGGTGTCCTGGATATTAGTTCCCCGGATTAGAGGAACATGGGAATCAGAAACACTATCTATCAAGATCACTGGGCAATAAGATACCTTAAACATTTGTTAATTCTAATTGTTATCATACTCTTCCTACAACTAACATTTATAATAATATTATGGAACAATATCCAAAATACAGATAAAAATGTAGAATTTTTAGAATATCTTTTAACAAAAAAAATTGAAACAAATGATGCAGAAACCCAAAGTAAGATAAATCAATTAACAAACAGTCTATTTAATATTGAAGATTCTCTAAATATGGAAATATCAACAATAAGGGCAAAAACAACAGCAGACTTTTCAGGAATAATTCAAGATGCAGCAGATTCTGTCGTAAGTATAAGGACCAATATTGCACAAGGAACAGGATTCATAATAACCAGAAATGGTTACGTTGTAACAAATGCCCACGTTTTAGCAGGTGCAAGAGCAGCAAACGCAATAACCTCTGATAAAGAAATAAAAACCTTAGCTTTAGTGGGCTATAATCCCGAACTAGATCTAGCACTATTAAGAATAGATGGAGATTATTCTTATTTGGAGTTTGAAGACTCAGATAACATTGAAGTTGGTGAAAAAGTAATTGCAATAGGAAATCCATTAGGACTTGGATTTTCAGTTTCTGAAGGAATTGTTTCTGCAGTTGATAGATTAGGAGAAAACAACATTCCAGCTTACATCCAAACCGATGCTGCCCTTAACCCTGGAAACAGCGGAGGCCCTTTAATAAACACTGAAGGAAAAGTCATAGGAATCAACAACTTCAAAATAGCCGGAGAAAATTTAGGATTTGCTCTAGAAAGTAATTACATAATTGCAGGAGTAAACGCAATATCAATGCAAGCATTTAATCAAACTATTTTATAAAACAGGTCCATCAAGAGGATTATAATCTTCATTAACATCTCTACCTTGAATAAGTACAGCAGGCTTATCACTTTCAAGAATTCTATCAATATAAGGATTTCTTTCTAAAATCTTTCTTTGAGTATTAGTTAATGAAACATTAAAAAATTTATTTAAAACAACATATTCAAGCCCTAATTCATCTAAATGTTCACGAACACCCTCAACTCTTCCTTCCCCTTCATTAGAAACAATAAGATATCTCACAGGTTCTTCTCTCATCTAGAAAAATAAACTCCAAAGCTTATAAATATTCTTATAACAAATAATGTATTACCTTCACCAACAAAAGAATTCCAACCCAACGTTCTAATCATCTAACATACTAATATAAATTTAAAATTTGAGTTAGGCTTGCCTTCTCAAATTTTTCACACAATAAAAAAAATAAAAAAATAAATAGATTTAAAATAAAAATTAAATTTTAATAAAAACAACTGATTTATTCTTCCTCTTCTTCAGATTCGTCTTTCGCTTCTTCAGCAGGCTCTTCTTCAGTAGATTCCTCAGCTTCCTCAGCAGGCTCTTCTTCAGCAGGAGCTTCAGCCGCTTCTTCAGTAGATTCCTCAGTTGCTTCTTCAGCAGCAGGCTCTTCCTCAGTTGATTCCTCAGCTTCTTCCTCAGCAGGCTCTTCCTCAGCTTCTTCAGCAGCAGGTGCTTCAGCTTCTTCTTCAATAACTTCATCACCACCCTCTTCTGTTGAAGTTTCTTCAGTATCTTCAGTTGTTTCTTCCTCAGTAGTTTCTTCTTCGTCCATATTAACCTCCTTTTACCAATTTTTATAATACTTTTTTTAATCAAAAAACCTTTTTAAAGATTTAGGTTTTGGAAAATAAAAAAATTATCATGTATACACAAGTAACATATGTCGTAGCAATACAAACTAATTCAATTTTCACAGATCTTAATAAGACACACATAATAACTCTTAGATTGCTTATATAACTCTTAATATTTATCAGATACCAATAAAATAGTAAATTTTAGGTTATTGAAACTCCTAAAATTTATGTGTAAATAGATCAGTCTAACTTACGACATATGTCTATTGCTTGCACAATAAAAAAATTATCACTACCTTTAAAAACCTAAGAATACTAACTAAATTATGGGAAAAAACAAACCACAAAACAAAAACAAATCAAGAAAGAATTTTGGAAAAAACAAATTTCACAATAATAAATCAGATAGAAAACCTTATCCAAAACCAGATTTTTTAAGACCTGCTGAAAAACCAGAAGAACTAACACTATCAGATGTAAATTTAGATTTTTCTAGAAAAACACTTTCAGTAAAGGGAGCAATAGATAAAATTGTTCAAACAGGAGGACCAACAATTTTTGTAATTTCAGACGGAACAGGGTCACTAAGCCTAAAAGGATTTGAAAAAGCAGGAGAACGAGCATATCCTGAAATAGAAGAAGGAGATACTGTAAAAGCAATTGTAAAAATTGACGAATACAACGGGGAACTAGAAGGAAACATAGAAAAAATATCAAAACTAGACAAAGAAGAACACGACAAATTCCTAAATGAAATACTAAAAATAGAAAAAGCAAGAGCTAAAATAGAAAACCCAATACCATTTTTAGTAAAAAGTAATATCTTAGACAAACTAAGAGAAAAATTCATAGAAGCTGCAACAGAAATAAGACTCGCAATAATTCAAAAAAGACCAATAATTGTAAGACACCACAATGACACCGACGGATACAGTGCAGGTTTTGCACTAGAAAGAGCAATCCTACCATTAATTACAAAAGAACAAACATCTGCAAAAGCAAGTTGGGAATATTTCCTAAGAGCACCTTGCGCAGCACCATTTTACGAAATAGATGATTCAATAAGAGACACTGCACAATCTCTAAGAAACGTAGCAAAATTTTCTAACAAAATGCCACTAGTAATAATCGCAGACAATGGTTCAAGCCCAGAAGACTTACTCGCAATAAAACACGGCAAAGTCCACGGAATGGAATTTATTGTAGTGGACCATCATTACTCAGACGAAGATGTAATATCAAAAGAAGTCTTAACACACATTAATCCATTTTTAGTAGGTGAAGACGGAGCAAAATTTTCTGCAGGAATGTTATGTGGAGAGTTAGCAAGATTAATCAATCCAGAAACAAAAAACATTGAACAAATTCCAGCAATGGCAGGTATAGCAGATAGAATTGATTTAGGTGACCCAAAAATAATCAAAGAATATCTCGAGGTTGCAAAAAAACAAGGATATTCTAAAGAACTCCTTCACGATATTTCAACAGTAATTGACTTTGTATCAGCAAAAATTAGATTCATGGAAGTAAGAGAATATATTGAAGTTCTTTTTGGAGAACCTCGTGAAAAACAAAAACAATTAGTAGAACTCTTAGCCCCTCATATTAATAACTTAGCAAAAAAAGGACTTGCAATTGGAAAATCCAACGCTAAAACAGAAAAAATTGGAAAAACAAACCTTCAGTCATTAGACATCGACGATACTTTCCCAGGATTTGGATTCTACCCTAAACCTGGTATGGCAGTTGGAATGGTCCACGATGATCTACAAAAAACAGAAAACATAACCAGTCTTGTCTCAGTAGGAATAATGAGAACAGCTCTAACAATGAGAGCAACAGATGAAGCTAATTTCTCAGTTCACGAATTAATCCAATACCTAAACAAAAAGCTCCCTAACGCATTTGTAGAGGGTGGTGGACACAAAAACGCAGGATCAATTACATTTATACCCAACAAACAAAAAGATATTCTAACACACTTTAGAGAGTTTTTGAAAGGAAGGTAAATAAATAATAAATTACAGACTTATAAAATATCTCTAAACGATTCTCCCTCAAACATCCATTTTCCAAAATCAAGTAAGTATAATTTTTTTTCTTTAGGAACCCATAAAACATTTTCTAAATCCAAATCACCCGGAACGACATCTAAATCCTTAACTTTTTCCAATTCTTCCCGATAAGCTTTATCTATTGCACCTTGTTTTTCTGTATCACAATATCTTGGCATTGCAGAAACCCCGCCCGCAATATACTTCATAACAAACGCAGGAAATCTTAAAAAAGGATTCCATTCCCAATCAAAACTCTTAAACTTAAAAACTCCAATAGGTTCAGGAACATTCACATCATTATCATAAAGATATCTACAAATATCATGTTCATGTTGTACTCTTCTTGGTTTTGCACTAACTAATGTATACCATCTTTCCCAACTATCTGTTTTTGCCCAGGCAAATTTAGCAAGCTTATCTTCTGAAATTTTATAAAGAGGTCCATCAGAACCATTTCCAGAAAAAGGCTGAACATTTTCAGGGACCATTTCTTCTAAATCATTAGTTTTTAATAATTTATAATCTATCATTTTAATCAACTCAGAATTAATCTGAGGTATTCACCTCAATATACATATTAAATAACTATTTTTAAAACTTCCCTAACTCTCAAATCAAAGGTGACCACAAATTACTTTTTCTTATTTTTTGTGGACACCCAATAATTCGTCTACAAATATATTTTTGTCTACATTTTTGTCTACATAAAAAATTAAACTCTCTCACCCAATCCTCGTACCAACAAAATCATCCCCGTCAATAAACTTACCTAAATTATCAAAATTCTTTCCATTCAATATAGCAACCTTCAAACCTAACTTAGCAGCCTCAATACTTGCAATAGGATCAAAAGGAGCATTCAAACCAGGAGCCCATTTATCACCAACCAACTTCTGAAAATCAGACCAACTCACAGACTTAATCACCTCAGCATCATCAAACTTATTTGGATCTTTATCATAAACATAATCAATATTAGAAAGATTAATTATTGTATCAGCCCTAAACCTTTTAGCAATTAAAACAGCATCAAAATCAGTACTACATCCAGGTTTCCAACCACCACCAACTAAAATCTTTTCAGAAGAACTCTCACCAAAATTCACCTCTTGCTCTACAGGATTCTTAACAACCTCATTCTTAACCAAATCACCAAAAACACATTTCAATAAATAAGCATTCATCCAAGTAACATTAATTCCCATTAAATCATTATCAAAATCACTAACATCCCTAATCGACTTAAGAGCAGCCTGATATTTCCGACAAATCTTCCCACCACCAGCAATTAAAATAAATCTATCCCCCTTCTCAACACGTTTAGAAATAAACTTCTTAAAATCTTTCAAAAATTCAACATCAATTTCATCAGGAATAATTAATGATCCTCCAACAGACATAACATATAGTGCCATGAATAGAAATAAGAATGATGGTTTATAAAACTAAGGATTATCCAGAAGCATTAAGTTCTGATCTTCTACTCAATGGACCGCGATTATGTCTTGGAGGCAAATGCCTTGGAAGTAAATAACTAGTGTTCTTAGTTTCTTTCCTAGGCTTAGAAGCTTTTAGCCTTCTAAGAACAAGATTTTTTGGTCTAATCTCAATTAAGGAAAACTTTTCCTCAGGATGAAGTGTATTCCACATGAAAATATTATCTACAGAATCATCTCTTTCTTCACAATCATAATCTTCTCCACAAGAATGTTTTCCACCCCAAGCATGTCCTCCCCCAAATAAAACAACATTCAAGGGATCTTTATCTTCAGCAAGCAATTTCAAAACATGATCCTCCCTAGCAGTACAAGTAACATCATAACAATTAGAACCTAATCGCCTAAGAAGATGTTCACTTTCAGATAAATCCATTAATAACTGATCTTCAGTTGCCTTAAGACCAATCTTACCTTCAACAGCCATTCTTAATCCAGCACCAGGAAAATAAGGATGTTTATCTGAATTTTCCCTAGCATAATCTACTAAATCAATAGTTTCTCTGATTTTATCTAATTGTTCAGTTGTCAATGGAGAAACATTACCTACACCCATCCGAGTTCGCATTGGACGAGGACGTTGCATTAAACCAATACCTCTTTCAGGCATTAAACCCCTCTTAACATCCATAAAAGCCCTTTCAACACCCGTCTTTAAACAAGTATCTACATATCTTTCAAAAACATCAGGATGCTGTTCATATTTTGCCAAATTTTCAGGAGTAAACCCTTCTTGGTAAAGTTTGGTTAGACCCTGATTCTCTCTCAAAAAATCCAATATTCCATAAATATCCCTCTGACAATTATCAACTACTGCAATATCTTCCTTTGAATAAACTTTGCCAGAATGATTCATCAACACATGAACTAAACAATGTTTAGAATCCTCAACAGGATACTTTTTAACATCGGCACCAGGCATAGAATTAGGAAATTCATCAAAAGCTCTCTGAGGATCAGATGAATCGTATCTACTAAGTCCAACCATAGTTGCTAAACCTCCCATTCCTGCAGCCAAAAATGCTCTTCGATCCATTTTATTTAACCCATTCAGAAACAATCTGAGGTTTTCACCTCAACATATATATTAAAACATCTATTTTTAAATCTTTCTATCTCCGATCTCTCCTGTAGAGTCCAGATATTATTTCGTTTTTAGAATTTAAGAACTTTCAGTAATATCGGGCTTAAGAGATGTTTTGTGAATGAAATGAACAAAATATGGAAAAATTGTTTAGGTTACGAAAACCTTGAGCGAAGCGAATCAATTTTCCTCTTAAGCTCCTGTTCACAGACCCGCTAGGGCTCGGGCTGAAATCTCAAGATTTTGCGCCTGTTAACTTAAATTCTTTTTAATTAATTGGTATCTGATAATATGACTCGCTCTGGAGCTGTGTATTTTAAATATAAGAGTTAATCTAATCGTAATTTATGCATACTAATAAAATACAAAAATTAAGTTGATGGAATCTCTTAATTTTTGATAAAATATTCGCTTAGAATAAGCGAACTAATTTTCGGACTCTACAACTCCGATCTCCCCCACCAAACCTCTTATAATCAAATTTTCTATGATCAATAGCGATTAACCAAACTTCCTGTCCATTCTTAACAATCTTAAAAACAAGCCTCAATTTCCTAACAATTCGAGTAGACTTATACCTCTTAAGATTTCCAGAAAGATAACCTCCAACACTAAATGGATCTTCCTTAAGTCTTTTAAGCTTCTTATCCAAAGCATTAACAAATTCATTATCTCGTTTATATTTCTTAAATTCTTTAGAAAAAGTATCCGTAGATATTATTTTCCATACCATAACTTATAAATCTTCAATAGAATTTACCTCTTTAAAATTACCATTAGAAGTATCTTCTTCACTATTCTTAATCTGTTCCATAGTATCTTCATTAGATAAAACAGCCACAGTTTCCATTGCCTGATCAAGATCTTCTTTAGTTACCATAGATTCTTCTATTTGTCTTAATCTTTGATTAACATCTGAAGTATTAATTGTTTCCATTGTAAATATCTTAAGAAAAGAGATTATTTAAGATTTTCTATTCTATCTTCTATTATCTCTTGAACCAAAATTTTTCTTACTATCATATCTTTTCTCACCATCTCTTCTTGGACCACCACGATCACCACCACTAGATCTTCGATCACCAGAGTCCCTTCTATCATCTCTACCAAAATTTCTTGAAGTTCTTTCGCGATGATCTCCACGACCATCTCTTCTTGGACCATCTCCCCTCTTAAAACCATCACTACGGCCATTACTAAAACCACCTCTTGAATCATCTCGTCCCCCAGAACCTCCACGACTATCACTTCTATTATCATTACCCCTATAGCCACCCTCTCTCCTTGGACCTCTATCACTAAATCCTCTGGATCCTCCAGAACCACCTCGATTATAACCACCACTAGAACCACTTCTAAATCCACCAGAACCCCTCGAGCCCCCAGAACCACCACTTCTATTATCTCTATTCCCAAAATTACTTTTCGGACCTCTAAAACTCTCCCCTTCCCGCTCCCGACGCATATCATTCCTCCTAAAATTCCTATCATCTCTTTTCTCAGGCATCCACCGAATACGAACTCTCTCAACATACGGCGCCTTTAATTCTTTCATCTCAAAATCCCCACTAACAATATTTTGAAAATTATCATAATCACGACTAGAAATAATATTTATAACTTTACCAACTTTACCAGCTCTAGCAGTTCTACCAATTCTATGAACATATTCTTTAGCATCCGCAGGCATATCATAATTGTAAACATGACTAACACCCTTAATATCCAAACCACGAGCAGCAACATCAGTTGTAACTAAAACCTGAACTTTATTAGCATTAAAATCACTCATAATTCTCATTCTTTTATCCTGACTAAAACCACCATGAATAGGCAAAGCATCAACACCCATAAATTTCAAATTATTTGCAACAAAATCAACATTTCTTCGAGTATTACAAAAAACCATAATCAATTTAGCTTTCTCATTTTCCAAAAGATGCAAAAATAAAGAGTACTTCAAATTATCCCCAATATCATAATAAACTTGTTCAAGTTTAGCAGGATCAACATACTGCTCAGCAGAAACTTCCACAGGATCTTTCAAATATTTATTAGATAAATGAACAATATCAGATGAAATTGTAGCTGAAAAAAGCATAGTCTGTCTTTTAGTAGGGCATTCAGCAATTATTTTATCAACATCATCAATAAAGCCCATATCAAGCATTCTATCAGCTTCATCTAAAACAAAAGTATTAACCTTTGACAAATCAATTGTCTTTCTTTCTAAATGATCAAGCACTCTTCCAGGAGTTGCAACAACAATTTCTGCAGATTGAAGCATTTTTATCTGATTAGTAATTGAAACACCACCATAAACAGCAATAACATTCAAATCCTTATCACTTGAAAAATGCGCAATTTCAGTAGCAACTTGTTCAGCTAATTCTCGAGTAGGTGTCAAAACCAAACCCTGAACCCCAAAATCCTTCTTAGCATTTTTAATCAAACCAGCAGCAAAAGCCAAAGTCTTTCCAGAACCAGTTGAAGCTCCACCTATAACATCTTTACCCTCAAGCACAGCTGGGATTGCTTTTTCTTGTATCTCTGTAGGAATCGTGAACTTCTTTTCCTCAATAGATTTAAGGATTGGATTTTCTATTCCCAATAACTTTGTAAACGGTGTCATTTATTTTCCATTAACTAAATTTAATTAGTTTATTTGTTTTTCAAACTTAATAATCAAGTTCTTACAATAAATGAGAAATAGCGTGTGTTGTATTTCTCCAACTATATAATAATCTTGTATTATTTGTTTTGTATAATAATAGACTAAGAATTGGGTATTTAAACCTTCCTAGTTTAGAATAATTAAATTAAATTTTTAGATACAATTAGATTAAACAACTCAACACTTATTAACATATATCCTATCTTCAATAACTACTTCTCCAACCTTCCTAAAATATTTTACTTCATTTTCCAAACTACTTTATAATATATCACAAAACCTTCGGTTTTTAACCCACACCTAAAGGTGGGGGTTTGTTTATGGTTTTGTGACTCCAAGAATTGAAAATTCTTGGTAGTGCTCAAGAATCTTTGATTCTTGACATGCTAGAGAAATCTCCCAACTCCCACATAAATGTGGGAGACTTCTCTTTGTTTAACATATTAATTATAATCTCCGCAATTATTTGTAGTTACTTCTTCTCCAATCTCACGGTCAATTGCATGAACAAATCTCGGATAATCAGCACCATCCCATAAAAATGCTGCCCCATCCGTAACAGTTTATCGCAATCCCATAATTTAATAAAATTAATAATATCTAAAACATAGTTTAATATAAAACATATACAAGGGTATAATTTTCAATTAGTAACCTTTATAAGCCCGACAAACTACCTAAAATTATCACCAAGGATATTAAAAATGCCACGAAGTAAAGTAACCAGAAAAGTAAAAGCAAGAAGCAAAAGAGCTCAAAGTAGAAAGAGAAAGAGAAATAAAGCCTCGCTTAACAAATAATTAACCCCGCCCCCAATCCCGTCCCACACTAATACAAGTGTCTATTGACAAAGAATCACTTTCTTCAATATCTTTTAAAAATTTCTTTTTTGCCGGAGATATTTTTTTCTTGTCTTCTTCAGAAATCTTTTCCACTTTATTATAACCCTCTGAGGTTCCAACTTCATTACCCTCACTATAAGTATAAGATCTAAATACAGATTCACTAATGGAAATATCCTCAATAATTGTATTAACTTTTACAGGTTCAGGTTTCTCCCCTAAATCATCTCTAAAATATTTATTCAGCGAACTAAAATCTGGTTCATTCGTATCCTCTTTTTCCATCATACAATAATCAAAACCCTAGGGTTTATAAAATAATATATAATGAAAACAAAAACATTTATTAATAAGCTTTACTTATATTATTTATGGGATTTGAAAAAGTAAGTAGTTTAGTGAGAATGGTTTCTGGATCTCTAGCCACAAGTGCTATGCTTCTTGTTGGAAGTTATGACTTGGGAAGCCCTTGTAATGGGGAAGGTTCAGGTTCACACGGCCAAATTGTTCAGGCCGGAGAAGGTAAGGGTGGACACGGATACACAACCCAAGACCTAGGCTATGGCCTCGGCCCCTTAATGGGAAGTGGCAGCGGTTCTCACGGATAAATCTAGAATAAAAAAGAATAAATAGAAAACATAGTTCTTAGTAAGTTCTATAAAAATATTCAAATACAATAAATAAATTTAAAAATTAACAATAAAAAATAATTTATTTAATTCTATTAGAAGGATTAACTTTGCCACAATCATCTTTCCACTTACAGTTACAACAAATACCCGAACTATTCGACCATTCGTTTGTCCCATAACAGCCTTTTTGTAAAGATCTTTGCTTTAATTTGTCTTTAACCATAAAATATCCTGGATTTAGGGGTTTATAATGTCTTCTATACTATAGTTTCAAAGCAATACATCCGTTATAGGGGATAAAATCGTAAAACCCCTCGATAAACTACTCCTTCCCAATAAACAAAACTTTTTAACCCCTCAATCTCAAATACATTCATGATAAATCAAAGTATGAAAAATAAAGTCTGCATTGTAACAGGAGCAAATTCTGGAATGGGAAAAATAATTGCAACAGACCTTGCAAACAAAGGTGCAACTCTAATAATGGTATGTAGAATCAGAGAAAAACCCCACGTAGCCTTAAACGAAGTAAGCGCAAAATCCAAAAATCCAAACATAGAATTAATGATAACAGATCTATCTTCACAAAAAGAAATAAGAGAACTAGCAAATAAAATAAAAGAAAAATATCCTAAAATAGACCTTCTAATAAATAATGCAGGAGGAATGAATTTTAAGTACTCAGAGACCTCCCAAGGAATAGAAACAACATTTGCAACAAATCATCTAGCATATTTCTTACTAACAAACCTTTTACTAGATAACCTAAAGGCATCAGAAAACGCAAGGATAATCAATATTGCATCAGAAGCATCAAAAAATGCAAAAATAGATTTTGAAGACATCAATCTAAAAAAAGATTACAGCACATTCAAAGCATACTCACAATCTAAACTAGCAAATATACTTTTCACTTATGAATTAGCCCGAAGATTAAACAATCAAAACAACAACAACAACAACCAATGCAACATAACAGTAAACTGCGTTCATCCAGGAAACATCCCAAACACAAAACTAGGGCAAGGAAGTAAACTATTTGCAAACTTCATTAAAACCCTCCCAAAAGACCAAATCCTAACACCCGAAGAAGGTGCAAAAACAACAATCTGGTTAGCCACATCAAAAGATG